>JACCDQ010069872.1_pt1 | contig 18690 bp, 14 predicted proteins | sample 7446031 | NCBI WGS metagenome assembly JACCDQ01 (sample SAMN15323442, study PRJNA562643) | freshwater metagenome | isolation source: river surface water | place: USA:Blue River Watershed | collected 2017-08-17
AATAGCAGGGCCATGGTGGAAGACTCCGAGGAACCGGCACAAGCGAGCCGGATGACCGCGCCGCTGTTGTGGGTGTATGGCTTCAGCATGTTGGGCCTGGTGCTCCAGGTCGGCGGCACTGCAATCCTTGCCCGTATCCTCGCCCCTCAGGCTTTTGGCGAGATCGCTGCCGTGTCGGCCGTTCTGCGGGTTGTGCAGCATGTTGCGCATATGGGGCTGACGACGGCGCTAACCCGTGAAGCCAGCCGCATCGACGCGGCTGTGCGTGGCCTGATCATCTTTTCGGTCTCCAGCAGCCTGCTGCTGGCGGGTCTGGTTTGGGTCTGTGCGCCGCTTCTGCTCTGGATTCAACCTGACGGGCATGACGGCGTTGCCATCCTGCGCGCACTGGCCTTCGGTCCGGCGCTTGCTGCATTCGGTCAGGCCGCAGCGGCGATGCTGCAATCCCGCCTGGATTTTCGCAGACTGGGCATGGCGCAGGTCATGGCCCAGGCGGTCGGACAATTCGGAGTGGCCGTTCCGCTTGCGCTCTGGGGCAGCGGCACCTGGAGCCTGGTCTGCGGCAGTTTAGTGCAGGGGGCATTGCTGTCGGCGCTTCTGCTTGCCATGGCCAGGCCGAGGTGGCGCGGGCCGCTTGTTCCTCCTGCCGACCTGCTGCGGCTCGGTTTTCGCTTCATGCTGCTGCGATTGTTGGATGTTAGCGGACAGGCGATTCCGCCCTTGGCGGTTGCGGCATTGGCAGGCCTGATGGCGACCGGCGCATTTGATCGCGCTTTCGTACTGAGCGTTGTGCCGTTGGACATACTTGCGACGGGCCTGGCCACAGTTCTGTTTCCCATCTACGCACGACAACCGGCAGGTGGAGAGGTTGCCCGCTTCCTGCTGAATAGCATTGCATTGGGTGGCGGCATCTTGCTCGCCGTGGCCATGGGCGTTCTAATGGCAAGGGAGTATCTCATCCTGACGGTGCTTGGCGAACAGTGGCATGACTCGATACCGCTGCTCGGCTGGCTCGCCATATGGGGGTTCCTGCGCGGTCTGGAGATGCTGAACGGCACGATGGTGGAAGCACGGAGCACTCTGCGGTTCCGCAGCGTGCAGCAGGTCTGTTACGTCCTTGGCCTGGCAGGATTGCTGGTTGCGGCAGAACCGGCAGATGTGAGGCACATTCTGATGCTGCTGGTGGCGGTTGAGGCTGTGAATGCGATCGTCCACATCTGGCACAGTACTCGTCTTGCGAATATCCCTTTGCCGACGATGCTGCGCAGCCTGCTGGCGATGTTGTATCCAGGACTGGCGGTGGCCGGGATTCTGGCACCGATAGTTCCTGCTGTGGCGGCCTGGCCGCCCGGCCTTGCGCTCTGCCTGTGCATGACGGTTTCAGCTCTGACGCTTCTTGCCATGCTCTACTGGCATCCTTCTGCCAGTCAGCGCCGTCTGGTGCGCCAGTTGTTGCAAAGTCTGACGACGGCCCGCAGCCCGAAAAGCTGAAATTGCCTACTTACTGCCATGCGGATCCGCAGAGCAGGCGATAGATTTCAGCGTGTTGACCTGCAACCGCTGACATGCCGAAGCGGCTCCTGGCATGTCCAGACCCTCTCATGGCAAGGACCTGTCGCCGCTGCGGGTCGCGCGCGAGCGTGAGCATCGCATTGCCTAGTGCAGTTGCTGACCTGACATCCGTCAGCAGGCCGGCGGCTCCCTGATCGAGGACCCAGGGCACGGCGCCACTCCCGGCGCCGCCGATCACTGGCAAGCCGGCAGCCATCGCTTCGACAATGACCATGCCCTGGGCCTCCTCAAGCGAAGGATGCACCAGGATATCGGCGGAGGTGCGCAGGCGCTCCAGCACGAGGTCATGAGGTAGCGGGCCAATGAAGTCGACGCCATCCGCAACGGCATGGGAATGCGCCCATTGCGCGGCCGGCCCGTCGGGGCCGTAATCCTGCCCTATTATCAGGAGACGGCTTTGCGGTATTTCGGTGCGCAGGCGGGCGAATGCCTGCAACAGGGTGGTAGGGTTCTTGAGCCGCCCCCAACCGTTTATCACACAGGCGAAGACCGGCGGTGTATCCCTGCGAACTGAGGCGGCTCGAAAGACGGATTCGTCGATCCCATTCGGAATCACGGTGCATTCTCCGCGGAAATTCATCCAGCGGCGCAAATGCAGCTCTATATGGGGGGATACCGCGACAATTCTTGCTGCGCGATGCAGGACGGCATAGGCCATGAGCGTGCGCATGACGCGGTATGGCGAGGGATTGTGGCGCAGTATGGTGAGGGGCGCGTCATGCGCAGTGACAAGGCAGGGTAGACCTGTTGCCTGCCCGGCCATGGCGAATTCATATGTCCAATGCGCATGAATGAGTTTCGGGCGTTCGCGCAGCAAGGCACTGCGCAGGTAGTCCCGTTCGACGGCAAAGAAGTCGCGTGCCCTGCCACGAAGGCGCCCTGGGCCGATGCAGAGGCGAAGAGGACCCGCATCTACGATGATTTCTCTGTCGAGGCCCGGTGCATAACTGACAATCGTTACGCGCGTCCCGCGAGAGATCATCGCCCGGGCCAGTGCGGGCACCACGGTAGATCCCACGCTGCCGGGAAGGTCGTCGCGCCATGCCGCAGGAGGAATCAGGTCGCGCAAGGCATGCGGGTCGAAGGGCCCGACCAGGGCAAGAGCACCGGCCATCCGACCCTCCGTTCAGCTTGCGCCGCCGTCCATCGATTTAGAAGAGCCGATCTTTCACTTCAATGACATCGCCGGGCAATACAAGCGTGTCGACGCTGGCTTTTATCATCTGCATGCCCTTGGTGGTTTCCCGCCGGATGCGGATATCGCCGCGATCGGCGCGATAGGTGAAGCCACCACCCATGGCCACCGCATTAATGACGGTCATTCCGTTCACGTAGCTGTAGCGGCCGGGCACATTGATCTCGCCAAGGATAAAGAACGGGCGATAGGTCAGCACCTCGATGCTGACGCGCGGGCCCTGCAGGTAATCTTTTTGCAGCAGCTCGGTGAGCTTCTTTTCTGCCTGGGGGATCGTGAGGCCGCCCAGCGAAATCTGGCCGATCAGCGGATAGGAAATGTTGCCGCCGCCGTCGAGTTCAAACTCGCCGGAAAGATCCTGCTCGCCGAACACCGTGACCCGGACTTTATCGCTGGATCCCAGGCGGTAGACGTTGTCCTGGGCCAATAGTCGCGGACTGTAGGTGCCGGCAGTTAGCAGGGCGCTGCCAAAAAGGAACAGGAATGTCCTGCGTGTAAATGCTGGCATCAGAACAGCGCTGAGAGCGTAACGGATACTGTGCTGATGTCGTAATCGGACGCTGCTGCAGTTGATGAGCGATTCGCGTAGGTGTAGCCACCCGACAGTTTGTAGACGCGATTGATCATATACGCGGCCTTGAGCTTCAGTTCGTAGGTGTCGTCGTCGCGAGACGTGCCGCGAAATTCCTGCTGCGAATATGAACCACCCGCAGACAGGATGAGGTTGCGGCGCAATTCGTGATCGATGTTCACTTCGAACAGATTCCGCAGGCCGCCGCCGGCATTGCTGATAGTGGTTTCTTCAATAGTCCGCGAGGCTTTCACCTTGACGGTGGTCAGGCCGGTGGCATTCCAGGTCAGGGATGCCCCGAAGACCGGGGTGGAGAGGTTTTCGAAGCGCGAGTCCACGTAGTCCTGCCACATATAGCCGGCAAAGACGTCGCCCTTCAGTTTTCCGGTGAGTTCGATTTCCGCGCCGGTGCGTAGTTCATAGCCGGAAGAGTCGCGGCGGAAGCCAAGGTCGTCGACAGCGGAGTCGTATTTGCGATCATTGGCCCGCCCCTCGACAAAAGCCGAGTAGCCCGGGGTGAGCTCATATCCTATGCGGAGACCGCCCAGCGCTTCCTGCCGGTCGCGATCCGTATTGTTGATGCTGCCGCCGCCGGACAGCTGGCTGTCATCGAAAGCGAGCTTCTTGAATGTTGCATCGCCCCTGAACCAGAGTCGGGCCGGTTTATGCTCGGCCAGAAAATCGACGCCTTCCGTGGTGACGGCGATCGGCTCTACGCCGCCGGTGACGGCATCGGACGAGCTGCGCTTTTCGTGGTCCAGAATGTAGAAGGGTTTGACCGAGAACCATGAGCCGCGAACGATATCAACCTTGCCGCGGATATAGGCGTCGAAGTTCTCTGTACCTTCATCGGTATATTCAAGGTAGCGAAGCAATTCGCCGGACGTCCAAAGTTCAAGCTGATGCACTGCCCAGTTGGATTGCACGAACAGGGATGGCTTGATCGAGCTGTAGTAATCCGATTTTACGTCGTTGCTGGTGGCATACAGGTTGTCGGTGTATCCCGCCGTGGCATCAATGCCGGGATTGAGCATGAAGGCTCCGACGCGCATACCCAACGGCGCATAGCCGGGCTGTTGGCGTTCGGCGACTTCCTGGTCTTCAAGCTGGCGATTCTGCTTGATCCGTTCGACCTGCGCCGGCGTGTATTGCGGCGAAGCGGGCGCTGCGCCCGTGGGGGCTGTCTGAGCCATTGCCTGCCCACCGAGGGTGGCGGCGACGAGGCCTGCTATCAGACTGCTCTGGACGCCCTGTCTGATCCGAAAAATGCCGGTTTGGTCCGGAAAGTTTGCTTGAAGCATGCTTATCTGCTGCACCGCAGCAGCAATCATTCTGCCCGACACCTTGTCCCCCAGAATAAATCCACTTGCCTGCCCCCCGGCACAATTGGAGGCGATATCGAGAGAAATAAACCAGTTCAGGCGTTTAGCATAGCCCCCAGTTCAACCCGTTTAATACGCGCCACGGCCCGTTATGACGGCGCCGACCGTGCGTAACAGAATGTGGATATCCAGCCAGAGCGACCAGTTCCGCACATAATAGGTGTCCAGGAATTCCATCTTTGACTGGGACGCGTCAGCCCGCCGGGTGACCTGCCAGTAGCCAGTCATGCCGGGGCGGATAAGGGCGCGCGTGTTGACGGCCTCCTCGCTGAGCACGGCCAGATGATAATCCGGCAGCGGGCGGGGGCCCACCAGGCTCATGTCCCCGCACAGGACATTCCAGAGCTGAGGCAGTTCATCGATGCTGAAACGTCGCAAAAAACGGCCAATACCGGGAATGATCCGCGGATCGGCTTTTACTTTGCCCTGCTGGGCCCAGGTCTGTGTATGGCCGCTGGCCGCGGTTTCTTCGGCTGGTATTTCGCCGTTCAGGTTCAGCGCGGGGTGCAGCTTTTCGGCCTGTGGGACCATCGTGCGGATTTTCCACATCCTAAAGGGACGACTATTCCGGCCCCGTCGCCACTGCCCATAGAACGGCCATGCGGGGGACAATGCGTAAACCGCTGATGCGGCGGCCAGGATGATCGGCAGGGCCAGCGGCAGCAGCAGCAGCGTGACGATGATGTCCTGGCTGCGTTTGGCGAGGCTGTGTCGCTTCAGGGCCAGCTTGCGCTGTAATTCCAGGATCAGCCTGCCAGGGCCGATATCCCTTGCTGCAACATTGTGGCTTTGCAGGGGGCCCAGAGCCGGCGCCAGCAGGATGTGGCGGTAAGCCAGATGGTCGAAGCTGACATCCGGTTGTACTCCGTCGGCGGGCAGTGCGACCGCGACGGTAATCCCGCGCTTGGCGGGGCCGTTGTCTGGCGGCCAGTCATGGGTTTCGGCCTCGTACCAGCCCAGTTCGGGATTGCTTTGCAGCAGCTTGGAAAAGGCGGCGCGTTCGGCGGCCGGACCGAACAGCGCGACCGGAATCCCCCAGCAGCGCATGCGGACCAGCAGGGCCACCGCAATCATGTCCCAGATCGGCAGCAGCATGGCGAAAGCCAGGGCAATCAGGAGGATGCCGCGCGACCACAAACCATTCTGTGCCAGATAGTCGAAAGCGCCCATGCCGGCGAAGCTGAGCATGACCACCAGGACGCGACGGCGCAGGCGGTCAACCGCGTGCAAACCATAACCCGGGTATAATCCTGCCATGGCGAAACCGGCCGGAATGATAAGTATGGCGACCTGGATGCCGGTGAAATTGCCTGGCGTCAGGACAACATCCCCGAGAGGCAGCAAGTTCAGGCGGAGCAGGATGGCGGCAAGCACCATTCCCTGCAGCAGCAGCACATCGCCGAGCAGGATAAAGAATACCGGAATATGCGATGCAATCGGCTTGAATAGCCCCAACCTGTGACGGGCGGAGCCTGAATGGGAATCAGAAGAGCGCATGTGGTGAAACTCGAAACGCCGAGGATTTTATGCCGCAGCCCTGCCTAGGTATGGTCAGGCCGAGGCATCTGCGGTGACCTGAAGAATGCGTCGCTCGTCCGCCTCAAGGATAATTGCACTCAAAACACCGTTTGCATAGGCGCCCGTATCGACCCCAATCCGATGGGGCAGCAGTTCAGGCGCCGTAGTTATGTTGTGGCCGTGGACGATAATTTTCTCGAATGGCCCAGGATGCTGCAGGAAGGGCTTGCGGATCCATATCAGGTCAGCCTCCTGCTGCTGGGCCAGACTGCGCTTGGGATTGATCCCCGCATGAACGAATAGGTAGTCGCCATATGAAATGGTCGCGGGAAGGTTGCGCAGGAAAATCCGATGGCGCTCGGGTTGCCGCTGCATCAGATTTTCTCGCAATTGGGCCAATATTCGACGGGACGGCAAACCTGCAGGCGGGGTGCAGCCATAGCTCGCCAAGGTTGCGGCACCGCCCATGGCCAGCCAGGCTTCGCCGCTTTTGCCGGTCTCCGCAAAGTCCAGCAGCATACGTTCATGGTTGCCCCGCAGCACCGTAAAGGCAAAGTCTCGCGGCAGGTTCGGGGAAAGGGCGAGTTCGACGACCTCTCGGCTTTCCATGCCGCGGTCGATCAGGTCTCCGAGCAGTATTACGGCGATACGCCCGTTAAAGCCTGAGGCATCGCCGACTATGGCGGAAAACATGCGCTGCAAAAGATCGGCGCGCCCATGGATATCCCCGATGGCATAGATGCGCATGCCGGCAGGCGCGAGCCCGGGCGGCACCATGGCTGCGGGCTTTTTTAGGGGGCTGAGCAGGCTCCTCAGCGTTCCCCTAAGTTTGCGAAAGTCCATTTGAAATTCTAAATTTACGGTGGTATGAGCCGTCACGGTTCAACGGGATTGATATCATGAACTCCAGCACTCCGTCGGCCAAGCAGCTCAGTTCTTGGCTTGCTCAAGCCCACGAAGGCGGCACGCAGCAGAATATGGTGCAGTATCTGCGCATTCTGTGGCGCAGTCGACTGTTAATTGTCGGCGTCACCCTGTTGATGATCATCACCACGCTTGTCCTGCTCAATCTCATGACGCCGCAATATACCGCGACGGCGAAAGTGATGATTGATCCGCGGCGCACAAGGATCTTTGAGTCTCGCGAAGTTGTGACCCAGCTTCCGCCCCAGCTCGTGACGGTGATGAGCGAGGTGGAGGTTGTCCGCTCACGCAACGTCGCGAGTCGAGTGGCTGACAAACTGGATGCCTGGAACGATCCGTTTTTCAATCCGGCCCTGCGCCCGAAAACGGTGTCGTGGTTCGGCGAACTGCGCAGCAGTATTACAGCAGCTCTGAATTTCACTTCGGATGAAGAGAAGAAGAGGCCGACTCCCGAAGATGCGGCGGAACGCGCATTGCAGGCGGTGGTCAATGGGCTCAATGGCCGGCTCGCCGTGGCGCCGGTGCCGCAGTCGCTGGTGATGCAGATCAGCTTCACCTCGCCGGATCCGCGCCGCAGCATGCAGGTTGCCAATACCTTTGCGGACGAATATGTGCTCGATCAGCTTGAGAACAAATTCGAAGCAACGCGTCAGGCCTCCACATGGTTGTCGTCGCGTCTGGATTCGCTGCGCAATGCCGTGATTGCGTCCGAACGGGCAATTGGCGAATACAGGGCCAAGAACAATCTTCTGGATGTGCGCGGCGCTCAGCCGACCCAGCAGCAGCTGGCGGAGCTGAGTTCGCAGCTGATCGTTGCGCAGGCCAAGCGGGCTGAGCTTGAGGCGCGTATTGCGCGTATCGAAGCCGAGATTCAATCAGATAAATCGGGCGGCTCGATCGATCAATTGGTCGATTCGCAACTGATTCAGCGGATCAAGGAACAGCAGACCCTGCTCGCACGTGAAATATCCGATCTCGCGACCAAATACCGCGACAAGCATCCGCGAATGGTCAAGGCGGCCGCGGAGCAGGAGGAATTGCAGCGCAAACTCATCGTCGAGGTGGGGAAGCTGACGCAGAGCATGCGCAGCGAACTGCAGGTCACGCGTGGGCGGGAAAGCGGTCTGCGCGAACAGATACGCAGGATTGAAGACACGATCCGGACCCAGGGGCAGGCCAGTATCAGGCTCAACCAGCTGGAGCGTGAGCTGGCCTCGAACCGTCAGATATATGAGGCCTTCCTGCAGCGCTCCAAGGAAACCTCGGAGCAGGAGCAGGCCCAGGCTCAGCAGCCTGAAATCCGCATCATATCGCGCGCCTCGCTGCCGAATGTGCCAAGCTCGCCCAAGCGCGGCCTGTTCCTGGCTGCCGCGACCCTAGCGGGCATTATTCTCGGCGCCGGGCTTGCGCTGCTGATCGATGCCTTGCGGAACACTTTCGTCAACCGCGAGCAGCTGGAAGGCTTTACCGGCCTGCCGACCCTGGGCGCCATTCCACTTGCTCCCGGCGGCAAGCGAGCCTCGGAGTATCTGCTGACCAAGCCTCATTCTGCATTTGCGGAAAACCTGCGCAGCATCTGGGTGGCTTTGAAGCATAGCGGCCGGCAGCAGATCCCGCGTGTCATACTCGTGACCTCGTCATTGCCGGGTGAAGGCAAGAGCGTAACTTCGCTCTCGATCGCCCGTGCGATCGCCCTGCTGGGCAACAAGGTGGCGCTGGTCGATTGCGATCTGCGCCGTTCTTCGCTGGCTGAGAAGGCCGGTCTGTCGGTTGAGACGCATATAGGCGAACTTCTGAACGGAACGAAAAAGCCGGAAGACATCGTTGTGGCGGATAAAGTCCAGAATCTCGATATCTATCTGGGCAAGACGATGGATCAGCCGCCGCTTGAGCTGTTGTCGTCGGATGCCATGAAGGCTTTTGTCGAGGGCTTGCGCGCAAAATATGATCTCGTGGTTCTGGACTGCCCGCCGGTCCTTCCGGTCTCGGATGCCCATGTTCTGGCACGGCTGGCCGATGGCGTGGTTTTCCTGGTGCGCTGGAACAAGACACCCAAGGATGCCGTCCGTTCCGGCCTTCGCACGCTGGATGAAGTGGGGGCGAATGTGATTGGGCTGGCTCTGACCCAGGTCAATGCCCGGAAGCAGGAGCGCTATGGCTACGGCGACTCCGCCGGTTACAGGAAGTATTACAAAGCCTACTATGGCAACTAGGCTGGGTTGCGCGAACGGCGCTGCCAACGGGATGCCAATGACACGGGCAACGTCTCACGGCTTTGGCATTGCGAGGGCAGCATGGAGCTAGTGGACCTCGTGTCCATTTTCGGTGCCGTCGCTTTTGCCGTTCTTGCCGTGGTCATCTGTCTGCGTTGGGAGCCGATGATGGTGCTGGTTTTTGCCGGCGCCATACTCGATATGTATCTCGGCCTGGATGTTAAACTTGAAGTCGAGACGGTCGCATTGCGTGTGTCGGATGGCATCGCAGTGATGGCCGCCGGCGCCGCCATTCTGAGGCTGTTTGTCATGCGGAGCATCGATATTCCGATGCGCTGGTGGCTCGCGACCTGTATCTGTTGGGGTGTGGCGGCAGTTTATGGCGCCATGCTTTATGGCTTTATCACCGCGCTCAGCTTCTATCGGCAGCATTTCTATCTCTGCGCAGTGGCTTTTTACTTCATGACCTTCCATCTCTCGGTGGAGGAGGTCCGTCGGCTAATGGTCATATGGATCGCGGCGGCGACCGTCATCATGATTTACAGCGTGATTGCCAGCATCAACCCGGCACTGGTCGGTGAATTCGTGGCGGATACCGGCAATCTCAGGGCGTATGCCCTGGAGCGGGTGATTGTAGCCGGTGCTGCCATGGTGATGTGCCAGGCGGCGTTGATATGCCTTGGAGACTGGACGGGAGAAAAAAACGCGATATTTGTGCGTGTCCTTGCGATCATGCTGATCGTCGCGATGTTCCTGCAGTATCACCGCACAACATGGCTGGCCTTCATCGCAAGCGGGCTTGCCATGGCGTTGATCAGTCGCCGCAACTTCGCGCGACTGGCCCCAGTATTGGCGCTTGTTGCCAGTGTTCTCATTATTTTGTGGCTTGCCGGCCTGGCAGTAGGTCAGGATTTCCTGACCACTGCCGTCACCCAGGCCATCAGCGAGCCTCTCGATGAACGGCAAAGTACCGCAATCTGGCGCATCGAAGGCTGGCGCATCCTCGTCGGCGAGGCCATCGGACAGGGACCGTTCCGCACTCTCTTCGGCGGCGGATTTGGCGTAGGGTACGAACGGCAGATGGGAAATGCCAGTATCATATACTCGCCACACAATATGTATGTGGAGATATTTCTGAATGCCGGTCTGATCGGGCTGCTGCCCATGCTGGCTTTCTTTGGCAGCCTGTTACAGCGGGCGCTCAAGCGCCGGCGAAGCCTGGCGCAATCAGATGGCTTGGATCCATCGATTGCGATCGCCCTGATCGTCAGCATCATCGTTTACTGCATCAGCTATAGCCTGGGCTACGATCAGGCCGTGCTGCTGGGTTTGCTCGCAACGACCCTGTCGCTTCGGCCGGCGGTTCCAGACCAAGAAGCCGCGCGATGATGCGACGGCGCGTCATCGCTGCAATAGCCTGCCACAATCGACGCGATGTCACTCTGGCCTGTCTTGCCGCGCTGGCAAAACAGGTTTTGCCTGAAGGCTATGAGCTTTCCGTAGTGCTGGTGGATGACGGCAGTAGCGATGCGACTGCTGAGGCGGTCATGACGCAATACCCAGCTACCGAAATTATTACTGCTGACGGTACGCTCTACTGGGCTGGTGCTATGCTGCTTGCGGAACAGCGTGCGCGGCAATGCGGCGCGGCTTTTCTGTTGTGGCTGAACGACGACGTGGTTCTGTTGCCGACGGCCCTTGCCGCTCTGCTGGAAACGAGCAGTGCTGCGGGCGGAGCGATTGCGATTGGCTGCTTGGTCGATCCCGATACTGGCGACGCATCCTATGGCGGTCAGCGCGCGACCAGCAGCTGGCATCCGTTGCGGTTGCAGCTGGTTGCGGCCAGCGGAATTGCGCAACCTTGCGATACCTTTCAGGGGAACTGCGTGCTGGTACCTGCAGCGACCGCTGACAGGCTGCGGGGCATCGACCCACTCTTCCATGGCGTACAGGGTATGGCGGATACCGATTACGGACTCCGCGCGCGGCGCATGGGTATTCCGATCCTTGCGACGGCAGCGGTAGTGGGGTATTGCCGGCTCAATCGGGCCAGCCCGCCATGGCGTCAGCCGCGGCTCCGGCGCATGTCACGGCTACGCAGCATATTCGGCCCGCGCGGCATGCCGCCTGCGGCATGGTTGGCATTTACCATCAGGCATGGCGGCGTTCTCTGGCCCCTGATCTGGCTCATGCCTCAGCTCAAGGCGATCTATGCGGCGCTCGCGACTGCAGGCCTGCCGCCAGACATACCCAGGATCGCGCTGCTCGAAGGCATTGCGACTTTATATCGCCTGCCATTTTATCGAGGCCTCGCCGCGCGACAGGATATGGCCTTTCATCTCTACGATGGGCTGGCCTGGCAGGGGCGAACCGCGGATCAGGCGGTCTTGCCGCTGCCGCTGCCCGGCAGCCGCGGTACCAATCTTTACTGGCCGGATAAAAGCGGTCGCATCGCCTGGAGTAGCGGCGCAGTGGCCGCGTTGCGCAGCAATGCGGATGTGGTCGTGGTCGGGCAACACATTCATGACGGGGCGATCTGGCTGCTCTGGTTATGGCGCCGGCTGTTCAAACGGCCGCGTCTGTTGGCCATGGGACATTTTCGGCTCGATGGTCGCGGCCTGCTGGCGCAGCTCCGGCGGCTGTTTGTAAAGGGTATCGACGGCGCGCTTTGCTATACGAGCGCCGGCCGTGATGCCTGTCTGCGTCATGGCATGCCGGAAGCCCGCGTGACCGAACTCAGCAATACGCTGGATACGGCAAGCCTGCTGGCGATGGCGGCGGATCGCAGCAATCGGCATGCGGAGCTGCGGCGGCATCTGGAGGTGGCGGAAGGCGAGGCCGTGTTTCTCTTCGTCGGTCGGCTTTACGCCGAAAAGCGGGTCGACCTGGCAGTTCAGGCCATCGCCCGATTATCGGCCCGCGGATACGCCTGCAGGCTTGTGGTGATCGGCGACGGCCCGATGCGCGATGCGGTGATCGACCGTCCTCACGTCACCTGGCTCGGGCGCCTGTATGACGATCAAGTTCTGGCGGATTGGTTCGCCATGGCGGAAGCTTTGCTGCTGCCCGATGCCATTGGCCTTGCCGCCGTGCACGCCATGGCCCATGAAGTGCCGGTGATCTCTCTGGCAAATGGACATGCGCATGGCCCCGAATTCGGATATCTAGAACAGGGGCAGACGGCCCTGCTCGCCAATGATCTAACCGGTCTTGTCGATAATATGCAGAGACTGATCGAGAACCCGGAACTGCGCCGCGACATGGCCCGGGCCTGCCGCCGTACCGCTGAAGGCCTCCCCCTAACGGGCATGGTCGAGCGGTTCTGTGCCGGTATCAGGCAGTGTTTATGATGGCGACGCTAAAAAGCACCTATCGTCGGCTCCTGGATATCGTGCTGGCCGAACGCAGCGCTGTGCGTCGCTTCATGGCGGATGCTCTGCCGGTGACGCGGGCAGGGATGGCGCTGGATCTTGGCGCCGGCGCCTCGCCATACCGGCTGCCCATGCAGCGCATATTGCCGGGTTTGCAAATCCTGGCGAGCGACCGGCAGGAACGAGGCGACATCGATCTTGCCGTGAACGCCTGCAGATTACCTTTCGCGGCAGGCACCTTCGACCTGGTCAGCGCGTTCCAGCTGTTGCAATACACCGATGCTGCCAGCGTTCTATCGGAAGTCCGCCGCGTGTTGCGGCCGGGCGGTTACTGTCTGCTGGTTTGTCCATTCCTGGTGGCCGCCACCAGCCCGGCCGACCATTGGCGCTGGACGATGGAGGGCCTGGCGGCAGAGGTGTCACGCGCGGGCTTTACGCCTGTGGCGCAGCGCAAGATCGGAGGCCCTATCCTGGCCGCAACAGCACTGGTCGTGCAGGCGCTGTCCTTTTCCAGGGTTGGCTGGGTGGTGGCTAGAAACGATCGGTTTGATGCGGGAGCCCTGCTGCGACTGGGCTGGAATCTGCTCACCTCCCTGCCGCTCCATTTGCTGGGGCGCATCTGCCTTCCGCTCGACGAGGCTCTGCCCTCAACCCGGTTCTATATTGGCAGCATCATCCTGGCGCGTAGAAATGACGACAGCTGACGCGTCTTTATGCCTTTCATGGGATGACGGTCATCCGGCGGATTGCCGTGTAGCGGATATGATGTCACGTCATGGTCTGCGCGGCACGTTTTTCGTCCCGCTTGCCAATGTCGAGGGATTGCCAACCCTGAACGGACAGGAGCTGCGCGATATCAGCCGGCAGGGCTTCGAGATCGGTGCCCATGGGCTGGATCATCGCCGTCTTACAGCACTGCCGCGGCAACAGGCCCGACAACAGATCGAGGATGGCAAGCATCGTTTGGAGGACTTGCTCGGCAGATCGGTGATGGGATTTTGCTATCCCGGCGGGCGGCATAACCGTTCCATACGTTCGGCCGTGGCGCAAAGCGGGTTCGCCTATGGGCGTACGACGGAAATGTTCAGGCTCGATACTGGCCCTGATCCTTATGAGATGCCGACGACCCTGCAGTTATACCCCCATGGTGCGGCGGCGCTGCTTCGCAATTGGGCGCGACAGGGAGGCGGCCTAGCGCGACTGAAGCGTGCTTGGCAATTGCGCCACGCGTCTGCCTTGCGGTCCTGCGCGACAGATTTGGCCCACGAAGTGGCGGATGAGGGAGGTGTCTTGCATCTCTGGGGACATTCCTGGGAGATCGCAAGGGAAAATAGCTGGCAGTGGCTAGATGAAATTTTGGCCGCGATTGCCGCGGTTCCCAGCCTGCGCCGCACCGATTGCGTCGGTCTGCTCTCATGATGGCGGCCAGGTGATGCGCACACTCATCGTTCACAGCCGCTACCGCCAGCGCGGCGGCGAGGACGCCGCAGTGGATGCTGAAATCGCCGCATTGCGTGCGGCCAATGTGGAGGTCGCCGATTTTATCGTCACGAATGACGCGCTGAGTGCAAAGTCCAGACTTTCCGCCGGTTGGAATGCCCTGTGGTCGACGGATGCAGTGCGCCGGTTGCGCTATGTGATACGCGAGGTCAGGCCGGATGTGATGCATGTGCATAACACATTCCCCGGACTTTCTGCTTCCGTTTACAGTGCCGCCCGCGAACAGCGGATTCCCGTATTGCAGAGTCTGCACAATTTCCGGCTTCTGTGCGCAAACGCACTGCTGCTGCGAGGGGGCAAGCCATGTACCGATTGTGTCGGTGCGGCCCTGGCGTGGCGTGGCGTGGCGCGCGCCTGCTATCACGACAGCCATGCGGAAAGCGCCATGGCGGTGGCGCAATCGGCAGTGCATCGGCTGCTCGGTGCAAGCCAGGTTTTTCGCTACATTGCATTGTCGCAATCGTCGCGGGACATATTTGTTGCCGGCGGTTTGCGGCCGGAGCGTATCGTCGTTAAGCCGAATATCATTTCAGATCCCGGCGAGATGCAGGATGCTCCGCCGCGCAGCGGCCTGCTGTTTGTCGGACGCATATCGCAGGAAAAAGGCCTTGCCACCGTGCTGGCCGCCGTACGGGGGCTCGATGTGCCGCTCACCGTTGCCGGCGCCGGGCCGGAAGCGGAGATGCTGCGGCAGTCATCGCCGCCGAATGTGCGCTGGCTTGGCGCCGTGCCGCCGTCCGAAGTTTCCAATCTGATGCGCCAGGCGGCACTGCTGGTGTTGCCATCGCTGGCTTACGAGAATTATCCGATGGCCCTGGCGGAGGCGATGGCACATGGGTTGCCGGCGCTGGCGTCCGACCGCGGCGCGATGCGTGAAATGGTGGTGCCTGGCGAAACCGGCTGGTTGGTTGCGCCTGACAAGCCCCACCAATGGCGCCAGGCCATCATCGCTTTGACGGAGCGGCCGGAGGCGCTACTGGCTGCCGGCCGGGCCGCACGCGCAAGATATCTGGCGCAACTGGCGCCGCCGCAGATCATCGCGCGACAACTCGCCCTTTATCAGCAGGCACGGGACGCTGTAGCATGACCTTGCCCGGCACCGAAATTCTTGGCCTGCGCATCCATGCTTTCGATCTTGCCTTTGTGCTGGATTGGGCCGAGCAGACGATACGGCAGCGGCGTCCGTCCTATCTGTGCCATGTCAACGTCCACACATTGACAGAAAGTTGGCGCGACACTGCTTTGCGGGCCGCTTTGTCGAATGCCGCGATGGCGGCGCCGGACGGCATGCCTTTGGTATGGCTGGCGCGGCGACAAGGACAGGCCCAGGCCGGCCGGGTCTACGGCCCCGACTTCATGACTGCCATGCTGCAGCGAACCGAGGCATGGCGCGACCGCCCCTGTCGGCACTTCTTCTATGGCTCCACGCCTGAGGTCATGGAGCGGCTGCTCACGGCTTTGCGGCAGCGCCATCCGCAGATCGTCATTGCCGGATCCCTGTCGCCGCCTTTCCGCCCGTTGACGGAGCAGGAGGCTGCAGAGCATCGTGCCGTGATCAACGCCAGCAATGCGGATATCGTATGGGTCGGACTCGGCGCGCCACGGCAGGAAATCTGGATGCATAACCAGCGATCGCGACTGGAAGCTCCGCTGCTGGTCGGTGTCGGGGCGGCTTTCGACTTCATCGCCGGCACCAAGCAACAGGCCCCTCTCTGGATGCAACGCAGCGGGCTTGAATGGTGTTTCCGGTGGGCGACGGAGCCCCTGCGGCTCACGCCGCGCTATGCCAGTACCATTCCGCCGTTTCTGTGGCGTCTGCTGCGCAGCGAAGTTTCGAATTGGGGCCGGCGCCGATGACTGCACCGCAGACAATGCAGCAGGCAGGGCCTGGTCCTCTCGGTTGGGGATTGATCCTCATTGTCGCACTCGCGCCGATTCCGCTGGGTGCGGCGCGGCCTTGGAGTGCCGCTCTACTGGCGGTTCTGCTGGCACTGCTGATGATGGCATGGGCCGTGGCGCAGTTCCGGTATTCTTCGTCACTGCCGATCGGACTGCACCGCCTGCGGCTGCCAGCCGGCCTATTCGGCGCCGCGGTAGTATGGGGGGTCTGGCAGACATTGCCCATGGTGCCGCAGGCCTGGGTCCATCCGATGTGGCGCGAGGCGGAAGCAGTGCTCGGGCCGCTGGACGGAACCGTATCGCTGACGCCCCTGGCTGGGCGCGACGCAGTGATGCAGCTGCTGGCCTATGCCACGGTCTTCTTCCTGTCCGCGCAGTATGGCCGTCATGCGGTCTTTGCCTGGCGCATGATCGGTGCCATCGCGCTCAGCAGTGCGTTGTATGCCGCATATGGCCTGTTGAACGTGGTCAGCGGTCTGGAAATGATCGGATGGCTCGACAAATGGGCCTATCGCGGCATGGCGACCGGCACGCTGGTCAACGCCAATCATTTCGCGACCCTGACCGGCTTCGGGCTGCTCTGCTGCCTGGCCCTGCTGGCGCGCCGGGATGACGCGCCCGAGGTGTTGCGGCGCACCAAGCCAATCTGGCTGGCATGTACGATCGTGCTGCTCGTAGTGCTGCCGTTCACGCATTCGCGCGCCGGTATGTTTTCGACCGGTTGCGGCGCATTGCTCCTGCTGTCGCTCATCGCGAAGCGCCGGGAGAGCCGGCGTCTGGCGATAGGCATCCTGGCGGTGCTTGCGGTCGGGGCGATCGGTATGCTGGTGGCGGACAGTGCCAGCAGCATCATCTGGGTGGATTCCGCCGATCACCGGTTTCATGTTTTTCATCTGACCGGCATCCTGATTGCCCAGCGGCCATTGCTGGGCACGGGGCTCGGCAGTTTCATGGATGCGTTTGCGGCGATCCGCGAAGTCGGCATGGTGCCGAACTGGAATGCCGCGCATAACACCTATCTCGAGCTGATGCTGGAACTCGGCCTGCCCGCAGCACTGCTGCTGCTGGCGGCAGAGGCATGGCTGGTCTGGCGCTGTGCCTATGGCGCCATATACCGCCGCCGGCAATGGCTGGTCTGCGCCCTGGCCTTGGCGGTCAGCCTGCAGCTGGCACTGCATTCGATGATCGATTTCAGTGCGCAGATCCCCGCCGTGGCTGTCTGCTGGGCGGCTTTGCTCGGGGTGGGCGTTGCGCAATCCTGGTCGTCGCGGTCGCAGGCACCGGCGAGCCGCGCCGATGAGGCGGCAAAGGCGTGACAGGTATCAGCGCGCGGGCTGCGTCTGCTGCGACAGGATGAAATTATAGCTGTGCAGGAAGGCCGCGGCCTGAGCCGGTGACTCGCCCAGCATGGTGGCAATCAGCAGGCCGGCGCGGTAGCGCACCGCAATCTCGGCGGTGCGGCCATCGGCCCAGGCCCACTGGCGCCGTGCAAGGCTGCGGAACGCGGCCTGCTCCTCGGCATTGAAGATCGGCCAGAGCCGGATGCCGATCTCGAACAGCCAGGGCGTCAGGCCGGGCGAGAAACCCTCGGTGACGACGGCCATGCGGAAAGCGCCAGCGGCCTCGGGCAGGGGCACTGCGCCGGCTTCGCCCAGTCTGGCCAGAAAGCCCCAGTCCCGCGTCCGCGCAGGGGCCTTGGCCAGGGCGGCTTCCAATGCCTTGCGGCTGGCTTGCAGCAGGTCCTGTGCGTTGGCTGGCTCAGCCGCCCCCAGCTTGGCGAAGCGATCGGCGGCGATCGAGTCATGGTGGGGATGGCGCAGGGAGTTGGCAGAAAAGTGGCGGATTTCCAGTTCTGCTGCAGTCTCCTGGCGGTATGATTCGATTTCGGTGGCCAGCCGGGGCAGCGCAAATGCCAGACTGCAGACCCCGACGCCGATGGCGGCCAGAGACGCGGCAAGCCTGTGCCGGCCGGCCGGCCGGCGATCCGAAAGCGGTGAAGGCGAAGGGGTCATCCAGGGCGCCGGGTAAAGCCTGTAAAATGCCAACAGGATAAGCAGTTTAACTGGAAGTCTGACGCAATTCCCGCTATTTTGTCCAGACCGCGCCTGCAACCAATGTCCGGGATTTGCCATGTTGAAGCGTTTGTTCGCCGTCACCGCACTGACTCTGGCCTTGTTCGCGACTTCCGCCCAGGCGCAGACGTCGGCGCAGACCGCTCTACCGCCCGCACTGCAGGCGGCCATCAACAGCGGCAATGAGGCGGCGATCAGACAGGTTATCAATACGTTGGCTGGCGGTAATCCGGCGCAGGCCGCGGCCTTGGCCAACAGCGTCGTGGCTGCGGCTGAACGGTTGCTGACCACCAATCCGCAGGCTGCGGTTGTCGCCGCCAATGCCGCTGTGACGGTGGTGAACAATAACCCGGTGCAGACCGCCGCACCGCAGCAGACCATGTCGGTCGTCGAGACTGCGGCCCGCATCTTCCTGCGGCCGGAAGTGCAGCAGGCTGCACCGCAGCTCGCCGCCCAGGGCGCCGTGGCGGTGA
>JACCDQ010209560.1_pt1 | contig 18684 bp, 16 predicted proteins | sample 7446031 | NCBI WGS metagenome assembly JACCDQ01 (sample SAMN15323442, study PRJNA562643) | freshwater metagenome | isolation source: river surface water | place: USA:Blue River Watershed | collected 2017-08-17
GTGTCTGCCGCCTGTGGCTGGGACGGCTGGATCGGCTGCGAATACAACCCGGCCGATGCGACATCGGGCGGCACCTCACGCGGCCTGAGCTGGGCACGCGGCTACCTGTAAAGACGCCGTCACACGCCAATTCAATCGCGCTGCAAATCCTCAGGCCAGCGCAGTAGCAAACCTGTTTGCTGGGCCAACGCTTGCAGGTCTTCGGGACTGTCCACATCGGCGCGGTAATGGCCGTTGGTGCTGGGCCAGCGGTAGACCCGCTTGGGGTTTTGCTGCTGCCACTGACGCCCGCCCATGGTGGGTGGGCCTGCCAAAATATCCAGGGCGACACTGCGGCTGAACATGACCGGATTGCCAGGCAATCCGTCCACGACAGGGCGTACCAGCTGCGTATGCGCAGGCCTTTGGGCATAAGCGGCGATCACATCCTGAAGGTCTTGCGCCTCGATCAAAGGCTGGTCTGCCAGCAGCACCAGGACGGCATCCACATCGGGCGCCAAGGCTTGCAGACCCAGACGCAAGGAAGACTCCTGACCCGCATCGGGGTCCGGGTTGGTGAGCCATTGCACGGGCAGCTCCGGGGCAGATTGACGGATGCGCTGCGCGTAATGTCCCAACACGACTACGGTGTCTTGAACGCCTGCGCCCGCCAAAGCCATCCACTGACGGCGCAACAAAGAGACCCCATCCAACTCCAGCAAACATTTGGGCCGCCCTCCCATGCGTGAGGCCGAGCCTGCAGCCAGGACCACTGCACCGACTTTGGAGGGCATGTCTGCGCCATCCGAATGCTTTTCGTTCATACACCGCTTTCCAGTCCAAGGCCGCGCCAGTCAACCATTGCGTATGGCATTGTGCCTCCACGGCTTTTGGCGCTAAAAACCGTTACAGTGATTTCTCTTTCGCCCCCGGAGTCTTGCGATGAACGCCCCCTTGCACCGAGAAATGCCCGCTGGCCAACTGGACAGCGCACAAGCCTTGCGCGAAGTGACCCAGGCCTGGGACGCATCGATCCTGCCCGAGCTGAAACAGTACATCGAAGTGCCGGCCAAGTCGCCTGCTTTTGATGCCGACTGGGCCGCGCATGGCCACATTGACACCGTGGTGCGCCAAGCCGCCGATTGGGTGCTGGCGCAAAAGGTCGAAGGCCTGACGCTGGAAGTCATCCGCTTGCCCGGTCGCACGCCGGTGCTGTTTTTTGAAGTGGCCGCCACACGCCCGGCCAGCGAGGGCTCGGGCCAGACCGTGCTGATGTACGGCCACCTGGACAAGCAGCCTGAGTTCACAGGCTGGCGCAACGATCTGGGGCCTTGGACCCCCACCTACGAAGACGGCAAGCTCTATGGCCGGGGCGGCGCAGACGACGGTTATGCGGTGTACGCCAGCATCACGGCGCTGCAAGCGCTCAAAAGCCAAAAGACACCGCACCCGCGCATCGTCGGCCTGATCGAGACCTGCGAAGAATCGGGCTCGTATGACCTGCTGCCTTATGTGGACGCGCTGCGCACACGCTTGGGCGATGTAGGTCTGGTGATTTGTCTGGACAGCGGTGCGGGCAATTACGACCAGCTGTGGCTGACCACCAGCTTGCGCGGCATGGCCAGCGGCACGCTCAAGGTGCAGATCCTGACCGAAGGCATCCACTCGGGCGATGCCTCGGGCGTGGTGCCTTCCAGCTTTCGCATCATGCGCCAGGTGCTCGACCGGCTCGAAGACAGCGCCACCGGCCGCTTGTTGCCCCCAAGCTTTCACTGCGAAGTGCCTGCCGAGCGCATGGCCCAGGCGCAAGCCACGGCGGCCATTTTGGGCGATGAGTTGTACAAACGCTTCCCGTGGGCGCACTACGACTGCGGTGGCTCCACCAGCTTTGCCTTGCCCACCACCACTGACCCGGTGCAGGCCCTGCTCAACCGCACCTGGGCGCCCACGCTGAGCGTGACCGGGGCCGACGGCTTCCCGGCGCTCAAGGACGCGGGCAATGTGCTGCGGCCCTACACCGCCTTCAAGCTCAGCCTGCGCCTGCCGCCGCTGATCGATGCGGCCACTGCCGTGCAAGAACTCAAAACCTTGCTGGAAGACAACGCGCCCTACCAAGCGCAAGTGACGTTTGAAAGCGGCGGCGGCGCCACCGGCTGGAACGCGCCCGACATGCAGCCTTGGTTCGAGCACGCGCTCAACCACGCCAGCCAGGCGCACTTTGGCGCCTCGGTCGGCTACATCGGGCAGGGCGGCACGATCCCGCTGATGAACATGCTGAGTGCAGGTTTTCCCAAGGCGCAGATGATGGTCTGCGGCGTGCTGGGCCCCAAGAGCAATGCGCACGGGCCCAACGAGTTCCTGCACGTGCCTTATGCCAAGAAGCTGACCGCCGCCGTGGCCGAAGTCATCGCCCGCATGCCATGAAAGAGGCCCGACGCAGTACCCTGCAAGGCCAGGCGGGCCAACTGGCCGTGTACGACTGGCCCATGCCGACCGTTGCACTTCGTGGCACGGTGCTGCTGGTGCATGGTCTGGGTGAACACACGGGGCGTTACGGGCATGTGGCCGAGCATTTGCGGCAATGGGGCTTTGCCGTGCGCGGTTACGACCACCAGGGCCATGGCCATTCCGATGGCGTGCGCGGCACGCTGCACACCGACGATGGCCTCTTGCAAGACCTGGCCACCGTCATCGACGACACCCGCGATCGCCATGGCGCCCACGATGCACCCTTGATTTTGCTGGGCCACAGCATGGGCGGTCTGGTGGTGGCAAGGGCTGTGGCCGAGCAGCTGCGCTATGTGGACGCGGTGATCATGTCGTCACCCGCTTTGGGCACCTGGACCAATCTGTTCCAAAAACTGCTGCTGGCCACCTTGCCCCCATACTGGCCCAACCTGTGCGTGCGCAATGGGCTGAACCCCAAGCTGATCGCCCGCGATGCGCAAACGGTGCAGCGCTACACGCTCGATCCGTTGGTGCATGACCGCATCTCGACCCGGCTGGGCGCCTGGATCTACCGGGAAGGCCCCAAAACCGTGGCCGCGGCCGCCGAGTGGAAAGTGCCCAGCCTATTGATTTATGCGGGGCAAGACCGCCTGGTGCATCCGGACGCCAACGCCACCTTTGCCGCCAAGGCACCGCCATCGGTGGTGCATTCGCACTGCTTTGCGCCGATGTACCACGAGATCTTCAACGACACCCAGCGCCAACTGGTATTCAAGGTGCTCAAGCGCTGGCTGGACGATCGCTTCGCTGCTTGAAGCCCAACCAAATCAGGGACATGCCCGCCAAGGCGACCGGCACCAATGAGCCCACGTTCAACCAGGTCCAGCCGCCGGTGGTGACCAGCGCACCGGACGCAAACGAGGTGATGGCCATGGTCGCAAACACGAAAAAGTTGATGGCAGCCTGAGCGCGGTCTTTTTCTTCGGGGCGCCAAGCCCGCATGGCCAGGGTGGTACTGCCGGTAAACAGGAAATTCCAACCCAGACCCAACAGAAAAAGCGCCACGATGAACTGATGCAGCTCGACGCCTGACAAGGCCACCGCGATGCACACAAAGTTGAGCAGCACACCCACCGCCATGATGGTCAAAGTGCCGAATTTTTTGATCAGATGCCCTGTGAAAAAGCCCGGTGCGAACATGCCAATCACATGCCACTCCAGCACCAGCGCGGCATCGCTGAAACCGAAACCGCACACCTGCATGGCCAACGGTGTAGCAGCCATGAGCAGGTTCATCACGCCGTAGCTCAATGCGGCAGCGGCCGCCGCCACGATGAAGATCGGCTGGCGCATGATTTCAGACAAAGGCCGACCCACCGCGTCACCGGCTTTTTTGGGCGGCACGGCTGGAAATTGGATGAAGCTGATCACCACCAGCCCCAAGACGGCCACACCGGCCAAAGCCAGGTACGCGCCCATGAAAGGCGTCTCCAGAATGCCCTTGGTGCGCGATGCCAGGTTGGGGCCCGCGATGGCACCGATCAAGCCGCCAGCCATGACCAGCGAGACGGCTTTTTCGCGGAAACTCTCCACCGACAGTTCTGCTGCAGCGAAGCGGTACAGCTGACCATTGGCACTGTAATAACCCGCAATCACCGTGGCACAGACCAGCAACCAGAAGTTGTGGCTCCAGGCCGCATAGGCCGCCAGCAAGGCGGAGAACAAAGCCACCAGCAAACCCAGCTGAAACGAAATGCGCCGCCCGAAACGCGACTGGGTCTTGGCCACCAGACCAGTGGACAAGGCGCCACCCACCACATAACCCATGACCGGCAAGGTGGCCATCCAGCCCAAGGGAGCCATGGACAAACCCACCAGGCCATTGATGGCGATGAAGGTGACGTTGTTCGTGAAGAACAGGCCCTGGCAAAGGGTCAAGAGGATGAGGTTGACATTCATACCCCGCAGTGTATCGGAGGGTGAAAGGCGAGGCTGTCACGCCCACTGGCCTCTGCCTCCCCTGAGCGCGGCCTCAGCGCAAAGCCAGGGCGGCCAGCACGGCCAAAGGCGCAGTTTCGGCCCGAAGGACTCGAGGGCCCAAAGTCACAGGCACAAAGCCCGCACTCAAGGCCAAGGCCTCTTCTGCGGGGCTGAGCCCACCTTCCGGGCCACTGAGCAAGGTCACATCCATCTGGCCTTGCACGGCTTCGGCCAAAGGTCGGGTGCCGTCTGACAAGGACAAAACCAGACGCACGCCGGAGCCAGCGCTGGCCGGGTGCTGCGCCAGCCATTGCGCCAGCGTGCAGGCATTGTCGATGCGGGTCACGCGGTTGCGACCGCACTGCTCGGCAGCGGCCACGGCCACACCTTGCCAGTGCGCGAGTTTCTTGTCTGCCCGTTCGCCCTTGAGCTTGAGCACACTGCGCTCGGCAGTGACCGGGGTGATGCTGGCGGCGCCCAGCTCGGTGGCTTTTTCGACCAGCCAGTCCATGCGCTCATTGGCGGTGATGCCGGCCAGAAAATGGACTTGGCAGGGCGCTTCCCGCTCCACAGGGTGGTGTGCGCCCACCTCCACGTCGACATCGCTGCGGCCCATGCGGGTCACCGTGGCGTCGAACTCGCCGCCTTCGCCGTTGAACAAGGTAATGACATCGCCCGGCTGCATGCGCAAAACCTGCACGTGGCGGGCGGCACCCGGCGGCAAGCTCAACGCCAAGCCGGTGTGCAGGGGGGCAGGGCAATGAAAGCGCGGCATGTTCACATGCGCCCGTAGGCAAAGCCGACCAAAGGCGTGGTGCCCTCGATCTCGTCGATCACCTTGAGCAGGGGGCCGAGTTCGCGGTAGCGGTCGCAGGCCTTGCGAATGTAGTGGATGAAGCGCGGGGCATCGGCCAGGTATTTGGGTTTGCCGTCGCGCAGGGTCAGCCGCGCAAAAATGCCGGCCACTTTGAGGTGACGCTGCAAGCCCATCCACTCCACGGCGCGGTAGAAAGCGCCAAAGTCACTGTGCCAGTCTTCAAAGTCCATCAGCCCGGCTTTGCGGGCCTTTTCCCAATAGCGGATGGTGATGTCGAGCACGAAGTCTTCGTCCCAGGTCAGGAAAGCGTCGCGCATCAGGCTGGCGATGTCGTAGGTGACGGGGCCGTAGACCGCGTCCTGAAAGTCCAGCACACCGAGTTGCTCGCTATGGTGGGGCATCATCAAATTGCGCGGCATGAAGTCGCGGTGCACATACACGCTGGGGGCAGCCAGGTTGCGCTGCACGATCAGGGCAAAGGCCTTATCCACCGTTTCTTTGTCCTGGCCTTGCAGCTGCACGCCTTTGTGCTGGGCCAGGTACCAATCGGGGAACAAGCTCAGTTCGCGGTTCAGCAGGGCCTGGTCATAGGGCGGCAACACGCCGGGGCGCGAGGCCAACTGCCACTGGATCAGCGTGTCCACCGCCTGCATGTACAAACCATGGTTGGCTTGGGGGCGTTCGGCGTCGATGGCCGACATCATGGTGGCGCTGCCCAGATCGTTCAACAGCATGAAGCCGTGGGCCTCGTGCCAGTCCAGCACTTCGGGCGCTCGGAGCCCCGCGTCCTTCATCAAGGCCGCAATCTTGACAAACGGTTGCGAGTTTTCCTTGTCCGGCGGCGCGTCCATCACGATGCGGCTGTCGCCTGCCGTTGTGTCCACGCGCAAATAGCGGCGAAAGCTGGCATCGGCCGAGGCGATGCGCACCGTTGCAGGCAAAAGCCCTTGGGCGGGTGCGATGCTGGCCATCCAGGTATTGAACAGGGCTTGACGGACCGGATCGGCCCAGCTGACTTCAGAAGTCATGACGGGGGAAGAAGTAGGGTGGCTCATGGATAATCCCATTCTACAAAGCCCGCTCATGGCCCCCATGGCCCTTGCGGGCCATCTTGCCCTTCCATATCACCTGATCTGTGCTGACGCCTTCTGCATTGCCCCATCTGCCCCGCATCCCTGCTGCGCCACCCATTGTGGGTGCTGTGGCTTTGGCCGTGCTGTGGGTGCTGAGCGGCCAGGCACACGCCCAGACCACGGGCCTGACATTGCGCAGCAGCCCCGTGCTGGAAGAAAAAATTTCCGAACGCCAACGCACCGAGGGCGCCATCTTTGTCGGCGGAGAGCAGATCACCGCGCGCCCCGACATGGACCTGGTCATCGAAGGGCAGGCCACCGTACGCCGCCCCGGCCTGTCGATCAAGGCCGAGCGCATCGAATACGACCAGTCCCGGGACATCGTGAATGCCACAGGCCATGTGCGTGTCAGCCGTGACGGCAGCATGTTCGAAGGCCCCCGCGTCAAGCTGCAGGTGGACAGCTTCCAGGGCACTTTTGAACAGCCGACCTTTGAGCTGCACCGTGCTGGTGGCCATGGGGATGCATCGCATGTCGAATTCATCGACGACAAACGCCAAACCATCCATCAAGCGCGCTACACCACCTGCCGGCGAACACCCGGCCCCGAATGGTTGCCGGAGTGGTTTGTCAAAGCCACGCAAATGACCATCGATGAAGAAGAATCGACGGTCCAGGCTGAAGGTGTGCAGTTGCGCTTTCACGATGTACCGGTGATGAGCGCCTCGTCTGTGAGTTTTCCGCTGACGGATGAGCGCAAATCCGGCTGGCTGCCGCCCTTGATCGGCATGGACTCGGTCAGCGGGTTGACCATGTCCTCGCCCTATTACGTGGACATTGCCCCCAACCGCGATGCAACCATTACCCCGTATTTGATGAGCAAACGCGGCGCATCGGTGGACAGCGAATTTCGCTATCTGGAGCAAGACTACAAAGGCCAGGCACGCCTGAACCTGATGCCCTCGGACAGCCTGCGTCAACAGACGCGCTGGGGCTTGTCCACACAGCACAGCGGCAGCATCGACTCCGGTCTGGATGCGGTGGGCCGTGTGGGTTTGGGCCTGACGCTCAACCGGGTCAGCGATGACAACTACTGGCGCGACTTCCCCCGCGCAGGCCTGGCCTTGACGCAACGTCTGTTGCCCTCCACCGGTGCGCTGTCCTGGGGACGAGGCGATTTCAGCATGACAGCCCAGGTGCAACGCTGGCAAACCCTGCAAATCGCCACCGGAGCCATCACCCCGCCTTATGACCGTGCGCCGCAAATCACCATGCGCTACGGACAGTGGAACGCCGAAGGACTCGACTGGTCAATCGTGGGTGACACCACCCGCTTTGAGGCCGATTACTCGCGCATCCCTAGCGTGAGCGCAGCCACTTTGGCCAGCTTGCGCAATGGCGAGCGCAGTTATGTGCAAGCCCAGGTCAGCCGTCCTTGGGTCCGCCCTTGGGGCTTCATCACCCCCAAGCTGCAATTGCATGCCACCCGTTATCAGCTGGACAACCCCTTGACCAGCACCGGGGACAGCGCCCTGAACAGAGTTTTACCGACCGTCAGCGTGGATTCCGGCTTGGTGTTCGAGCGTGAAACCAACTGGTTTGGCAAAGACATTTTGCAAACCCTGGAACCTCGCGCCTTTTATGCGCGCACACCCTACCGCGACCAGCGCTTGTTCCCGATCTACGACAGTGGTGCGGCCGACTTCAACCTGTCGACCATCTACAGCGAGAACCCCTATGTGGGCCATGACCGCTTGGTGGACAACAACTCGCTGACCCTGGGTGTGACCAGTCGCTTGTTCGATTCGACGTCTGGCGCAGAAATGCTCAAACTGGGCATGGCCCAACGCATCCGCTTTGACGATCAGAAAGTGATTCTGGATCCTTCAAATCCATTTAACACTTCGCCAACACCCGTGTCTTCAGGTTTGAGCGACTTGTTGCTCGGCGCTGGTATACGCTGGAACGAACGCTGGACTTTCGACTCGGCGGTGCAAGTCAACACCCAAACCGACAGTGTAGTGCGCACCACCTTGCAAAGCCGCTACAACCCCACGCCTTACCGTGTGTTCAACACCGCGTATCGCCTCAACAAAGGCGTCAGCGAACAAGTCGACATCGGCTGGCAATGGCCCATCAACGACCTGTGGGGCGGCGGTGACCGTGAGGCCGAATCCGCCTGGAGTCGTACCCGTGGACAAGGCTTGGGGCCTGACCGCTGGTACAGCGTGGGCCGCATGAACTTCAGCCTGACGGAAAAACGGCTCGTGGACACCATCATCGGCTTCGAATACGATGCCGGATGCTGGCTGGGACGCATCGTCTTTGAGCGCCTGCAAAGCACTCTCAGCACGTCCAACACACGCCTGTTTTTCCAGTTGGAATTTGTAGGCTTGGCACGGGTGGGCTCCAGCCCCTTGCAGAGCCTGCGCAACAACATCACCAATTACCAATTCCTGCGCGACAGCACAGCACAACCGAGCCGATTCCAGTCTTATGAATGATCTTCTTTCCTCCGTCCGCACTGTCGGGCTGAGCTGTGCCCTGGCCTTGGCCTCTTGGCTGGGCTGCTCAATGGCCGCCGCGCAGACACCGCCCAGCGTTCCCCGTCAAGCCGATTTCATCGTCGCGGTTGTCAATGCAGAGCCCATCACCAACCAGGAAGTGCAAGCCTTGCGACAACGCATGACGCGTGAGGCCACCAGCCGAGGTGCAAGCATCGATACAGCACAACTGACCCGCCAGGCCCTGGAGCAACTGATCAACGAAAAGGCACAACTTCAACAAGCGCGCGAAAGCGGCATCAAGATCGAAGAAGACGCGATTGACCAAGCCGAGATGAACGTTGCGGCCAACAACCAGATCACACGCGACGAACTGCGCAAACGCCTGGTCAAAGACGGCTTGACGGTGAAGGCTTTTCGCGATCAATTGCGCGATCAATTGATGATCACCCGGGTGCGTGAGCGCGAAGTAGAAGCCCGAGTGCGTGTGAGCGATCTGGAAGTCGAGCGCTACCTGCAAGAGCAAATCCAGGCCCAAGGCGGCCAGGCACCCACCGAGTTGAATTTGGGCATGATCCTGATTGCGGTGCCCGAAAACAGCACAGAAGCACAAATCAAGGCACTGCAAGAGCGTGCCGATGATGTGGCGCGTCGCGCGCGCAGCGGTGAAAATTTTGCCGACTTGGCCAAGCGCTTTTCACAAACCAGCGACAAAGGTGTCAATGGCGGTGAAATGGGCCTGCGCGCCACAGAACGTTACCCCGAATTGTTTGTGAACGCCACCCGCGAACTTCGCGTGGGCGTCACATCGGCTGCGGTGCGCTCGGCTGCTGGTTTTCACATCCTCAAAGTCATCGAACGGCGTCAAGGCCAAGCCACCTTGATGGTCACGCAAACGCGTGCGCGCCACATTCTGCTGCGCCCCACGGCGCAAATGTCTCAAGCCCAAGCGGTGGCCCGGCTGAATGAATTGCGTCAGAGCATCATCTCCGGTAAAGCCGACTTTGCGGCCGTGGCCCGTCAGATCTCGCAAGACGGCAGTGCTGCGCAAGGTGGCGACCTGGGCTGGGCCAATCCGGGCATGTTCGTACCCGAATTCGAGCAAGTCATGAACCGACTGCGCCCCGGCCAGGTGAGTGAGCCACTGGTCTCGCGTTTTGGCGTGCACCTGATCGAAGTGACCGACCGACGCAACGCGCCGCTGTCTGACCAGGATCAGCGCACCATCGCCCGCAATGCGCTGCGCGAGAAAAAACTCGACGAAGCCTATGTGAGCTGGGTTGAAGATGTGCGCGGTCGCGCCTATGTCGAGATGCGCGAGCCGCCTCAATGAAACACATTGCCCGCAAACGTTTCGGTCAACACTTTCTGACCGACGGCGGCATCATCGATGCCATCGTGGACGCCATCCACCCACAACCGGGTCAACCCATGGTCGAAATCGGCCCTGGCCTGGCCGCGCTCACACAGCCTTTGGTCGAACGTCTGGGCCACCTGACCGTGATCGAGCTGGACCGCGATCTGGCCGTTCGGCTGCGTTTGCATGAACAGCTCACGGTGGTCGAATCGGACGTGCTCAAGGTCAATTTCACAGAGCTGTCGCAAACCATGTTGGCCGCGCAAACCGCGTCGAACCCCAGCAGCAAGATCCGTGTTGTGGGCAACCTGCCCTACAACATCTCAACACCCATCCTGTTCCACCTGCTGGAGCATGTGGCCGTGATCGAAGACCAGCACTTCATGCTGCAAAAAGAAGTCATCGACCGCATGGTGGCCCAACCCGCCACCTCGGACTACAGCCGCCTGTCGGTGATGCTGCAGTGGCGGTATGACATGGCCAATGTGCTGTTCGTGCCGCCCGAAAGCTTTGATCCACCACCGCGTGTGGACAGCGCCGTGGTGCGCATGGTGCCGCTGGCCCAACCCCCGGTGGTCAATGTGAAGACACTGGAAACGTTGGTGCAAGTGGCCTTCAGTCAGCGCCGCAAGATCTTGCGCAACACGCTGGGCAAATGGCTGGATGAAAAAGGCTTTGGCGGCACGTTTGATCTGCAACGACGCGCCGAAGAAGTGCCTGTTGCGGAATTTGTAGCCCTCGCACAATCTGTTTGAAGCGCTGCAGACGCCTACACAACACGCCAAAGAAAAAGCCCGTCAATGACGGGCTTTTTGATGGGAGCCGCCGTCGGCGGCTTCATGCGAGTTCAGGCTGCGGCGAGCCAATAACCTGCATTGAATGGGCTGCTCATGCGCAGCGCCAAAGGCGACACGTCCACCAATTTGTCGGTGGGCATTTTTTCGCCTTCTTCGACCGCTTCGGCCATCACGGCGTCTTCGGTTGGTGCCTCAATCGCCCGTCCTGCTTGGCTGTTTTGCGCAGAACGGGCTACAGAAAAGAATAGAAGCATCGGAAGGGTATTTTCCGGTCTCCCCAGTAATCAGCGGTGTCACGGAAGATGTCCAGCAATTGCTCGCGTGCTTCCTTGTCAAATTTCACGTGGGCAGGAATTTGCTCCAACACCACAATGAACCCGGGCTGTGGACCCGACTTGTGCAAAGGGTCGGTCATGCAGTCGTACAGGGCATCAAAGTTCTTGCCGAAGTGCGAAGGCAGAGTGAATTGGGCGCCAATCAGGTCCAGCACGTCTTGTTTGCTCTGGGCTTCAGCCAGGTTGGCATACAAAAAGTGGTGGCCCAAGCCTTGGGCGGCCTCTTGCAAGTCGCTCACGCGGTAAGCGCGGATCGACTGCACGATGTTGGACCGGACGCCCTTCAAGGGCGCCTCCTGGTCCTGGCGAATCGGCATGTCCATCTCCGTGGTTCTTTCTTTCAAGCTAAAAATCAGTTCTGGGTGACAATTTCGCGAAAACTCGCGTAATGGTCCTGGGTGTAGTAGCAGGCTCGCGGATTGCGAGGCTCCTGTCCACCACACACGATGCGTCGGGCGCCGCGATCACGCGAACCGGGGGTCTTGACGGTGTATTCACGGTAGTAACCGCGTTCTTGACGCGGCAACTGACGTTCGCGATTGCCAAAAACAACCCCGTCCTTTTCATATGGAAAAGGACCACCCTGTCGGATGAGCTGGTAAGTGGCTTGACCTTCTCGCGGCAAATCTGCCACCAACATCGTTGGTGAAGTTGCCACTTCGGTTGCGGTTCTGGCCTGCACCAAAACAGTGCAAACCATCAAAATCACACCGACAATCACTGTGAACCAGCTTTGCCAGCCGTGGTTTTTGAACGCGCCCTTCATGAAAACACCTTTCAAGAGCTCCGGGTTAACCCGAAAACTCGAAGGCGCTAGTGTGATGCAATTGTCACAAAAATGCAAGCACTTGCATCTTTAATAAGCAACGCATCCAAGGGTTTAGTCCTTGGAAGTTGGTGCTTGCTCTCGCATTAACACTTAACGGGCAGCGTTCGCATCCGCCACGGTCAAGGCCGTCATGTTCACAATCCGGCGCACCGTGGTGCTGGGGGTCAGGATGTGCACGGGCTTGGAAGCACCCAGCAAAACCGGGCCCACCGCAATGTTGCCGCCAGCGGCCGTCTTGAGCAGGTTGTAAGCGATGTTGGCCGCGTCGATGTTGGGCAGAACCAGCAAATTCGCATCCCCGACCAGCGTGCTGTTGGGCATGATGACATGCCGCGCGGCAGCGTCCAGGGCCACATCGCCGTGCATCTCGCCATCGACTTCCAGCCAAGGCGCATTGCTGCGCAGCAGTTCCAGCACCTGACGCATCTTGACCGCGCTCGGCTGGTTGGACGAGCCAAAGTTGGAGTGCGACAGCAAAGCGGCTTTGGGCTTCAGGCCAAAACGGCGCATTTCTTCAGCGGCCATCACGGTGATCTCGGCCAGCTCTTCAGCCGTGGGGTCGTAGTTCACATGAGTGTCGAGCATGAACACCTGGCGACCGGGCAGCATCAAACCGTTCATGCAAGCGAAAGTGTTCACGCCCTTGCGCTTGCCCACCACCTGGTCGATGTAGTTCAGGTGCATGGGGTTCGTGCCCCAAGTGCCGCAAATCATGCCGTCCACGTCGCCTTTGTGCAGCAACATGGCACCAATGAGCGACAAACGGCGGCGCATTTCAATCTTGGCAATCTGTTGGGTGATGCCCTTGCGCTCGGTCATGCGGTGGTAGGTCTGCCAAAAGTCGCGGTAGCGGTGGTCCATCTCGACGTTGACCACGTCGTAGTCCAGCTCTTCTTTCAGGCGCAGGCCAAATTTCTCGATGCGCTCGGCGATCACGGCAGGGCGACCGATCAGGGTGGGGCGGGCAATGCCTTCGTCCACCACGATCTGGGCGGCACGCAAGATACGCTCTTCTTCACCTTCACTGTACGCGATGCGCTTTTTCAAGGCGCGCTTGGCAGCTGTGAAGATGGGCTTCATCATGGTGCCCGAGGCATAGACAAAGCCCTGCAACTTCTCGCGGTAAGCGTCGAGATCCTTGATAGGGCGCAAAGCCACGCCGCTGTCGGCAGCAGCTTGGGCCACTGCTGGCGCGATCTTCATCATCAAACGGGGGTCAAACGGCTTCGGAATCAGGTATTCCGGGCCAAAGGCCAGGGGCTCGCCTGCATAAGCAGCGGCCACCACTTCGCTTTGCTCGGCCTGTGCCAACTCGGCAATGGCATGCACCGCAGCGATTTCCATCTCCAGGGTGATGGTGGTCGCCCCGGAGTCCAGCGCCCCACGGAAGATGTAAGGGAAGCACAGGACGTTATTGACCTGGTTGGGGTAATCGGTGCGGCCGGTGGCCATGATGGCGTCGTCGCGGACGGCTTTCACATCGGCGGGGTCGATCTCGGGATTCGGGTTGGCCAGCGCAAAAATCAACGGCTTGGCCGCCATCTTCTTGACCATGTCTTGCTTGAGCACGCCGCCTGCGGACAAGCCCAGGAACACGTCCGCACCGTCAATGACTTCGGACAGCGTGCGCTGGTCGGTCTTTTGCACAAACTGGATTTTGTCTTCGTCCATCAGCTCGGTGCGGCCTTCGTAGACCACGCCCGCCAAGTCGGTGACCCAGATGTTTTCACGCGGAATACCCAGCTTGACCAGCAAACCCAGGCAAGCCAGTGCTGCAGCGCCTGCGCCAGAAGTGACGAGCTTGACCTTTTTGGGGTCTTTGCCAACGACCTTCAGGCCGTTCAAAATGGCCGCACCGACCACGATGGCCGTGCCGTGCTGGTCATCGTGGAAGACCGGGATCTTCATGCGTTCGCGCAGCTTGCGCTCGATGTAAAAGCAATCCGGCGCCTTGATATCTTCGAGGTTGATGCCGCCAAAGGTCGGCTCCAGCGAGGCGATGATCTCGACCAGCTTGTCCGGGTCTTTCTCGTTGATCTCAATATCAAAGGAGTCGATGCCCGAGAACTTCTTGAACAGAACGCCTTTGCCTTCCATGACGGGTTTGCTGGCCAGCGGGCCGATGTCGCCCAGACCCAGCACAGCGGTGCCGTTGGTGACCACGCCCACCAGGTTGCCACGGCTGGTGTACTTGAAGGCGGCAGCAGGGTCCTTGACGATTTCTTCACAAGGCGCGGCCACACCGGGCGAATAGGCCAAGGCCAGATCGTGTTGGTTGACCAGCTGCTTGGTGGCAGCCATCGCGATTTTTCCGGGGGTGGGGAACTCGTGGTATTCGAGTGCGGCTTTGCGCAATTGCGCGCGTTTTTCTTCGGCTTGGAGCTTGTTGCTCATCGTTGTTCTCCTGATGGCCTGCGCCTGGCGAAGCTGCCAAACGGGCGGTGTTTTCATTGTAGACCGCTGGTACGCTGGATTTCAGTGCGTAAATCCGCGTAGAAAGTGAGTTGGCTTTTGACTTTTAGGCACAGATGATGGGCAGGCTGCGGTTCAAGCTCAGCGCAAATGTTTCCAGGCTTTGTGGCCCAAGGCTTGCGCAATCGATGTGGCACGGGGACCGGGCACGATCTCGAACGACTCACCCGCGCACATCGAACCCGCCCGATCCACCGCCAAGTAAAAGCCGCAGCGCCCGCTTTGCACCATGTCCTTGGCGGCGTGGACATAACCCATCACCGCGTTGAATTTGCCGCAAGGCTCGCGTGGCTGAGTCACACGCAAGGTGACATTCTCAAACCGAAAAACATCCCCAATGAAGACCTCCTGCTCCAGCACGCTCTGCAAGCTGAGGTTCTCGCCCAGATAACCCGGTGCCAACGTTTCTTCAAACAGAGTGACGCCACGGGCCTGGCGCTGCTGCTGCCACCAGCTCAGGTGCTCCGATGGCAGCGCATACACCGCCTTACTCAAGCCGCCATGCACGCTCAGGTCCGATTGCTCATCACCCGCCAAACCCAAGGGCCCCACCGCCACGGGGCCCTCGACCGGTGTTTTGCCGATCGCCGACATGAGCGTGCGCTCGCCCACCCTCAAAGGACGAACTGTCCCCGTCTGAATCGACAGCAATTGGCCTGAATGCATCACGCCATCAGGCCCGCATCAAGGCTTCGATCTCGTCGGCCTTGACCGGCACGCCTCGCGTGATCAGCTCACAGCCTGTCTCGGTCACGATGGCATCGTCTTCAATGCGGATGCCGATGTTCCAGAACTGCTCCGGCACGCCTTCGGCAGGCCGCACATACAAACCCGGCTCAATGGTCAACACCATGCCGGGCTGCAGGATGCGGCTGGGGCGGTCCTTGATGGTCTCGCCGCTCAGGGGGTCCTTGCGCTCGCTGATCTGCCCCACCTGCGAAGGCTCCACATAGCTGCCGCAGTCGTGCACATCCATGCCCAGCCAGTGGCCGGTGCGGTGCATGTAAAAGGGGAAATAACTGCGGTTGGCGATCACGTCCTGCGCATTGCCCACTTTGGCTTTGTCGAGCAAGCCCAGATCCAGCAAGCCCTGGGCCAGCACCGCCACGGTGGCATCGTGCGGGTCCACAAAGCGTGCACCGGCACGGGTCGCGGCCACGGCCGCATCTTGCGAGGCCAGCACCAGGTCATACAGCGCACGCTGCGGGCCGGTGAATTGGCCGTTGGCCGGGAAGGTGCGGGTGATGTCGCTGGCGTAGCCATGGAGCTCGCAGCCGGCATCGATCAGCACCAGCTCGCCCTCGCGAATGCGCCCTTCGTCAGCGCGGTAGTGCAGCACACAGGCATTGGCACCACCCGCCACGATGGAGCCATAGGCCGGGTATTGCGAGCCGTGTTGCCGGAACTCGTGCAGCAACTCGGCGTCCAGGTGGTATTCACGAACGTCATGCCCGGCGCGCAGCATGGCGGCGCTGCGCTGCATGGCGCGGACATGGGCACGGGCGCTGATCTGCGATGCACGGCGCATGATGTCTTGTTCGTGCGCATCTTTGACCAAGCGCATCTCGTCGAGCACGCTGCACAGGTCACGCTGCAAGTCGGGGCACAAGGCGCCAAAGCGCACACGGGCGCGCACCGATTGCAGCCAGCCATCCACCCGTCCCTCCAGCCCGGCGTGCGTGGCGAAGGGGTACCAAACGGTGCTGCGGTTTTCGAGCAGCTTGGGCATTTGCGCAGCCAGCTCGGCCGACGAAAATGCTTTGTCCACCCCCAAGGCTGCGGGTGCTGCGTCTGGGCCCAAACGGATACCATCCCAGATTTCACGCTCCAGATCCTTGGGCTGGCAAAACAGCGTGGCCTCGCCATCGGCCGTGATCACCAACGTGGCATTGGGCTCGGTGAAGCCGGTCAGGTAATAAAAGTAGCTGTCGTGCCGGTACAAAAAATCGCTGTCACGGTTGCGCTGCCGCTCGGGCGCGGTCGGGACGATGGCGATGCCACCAGCACCCAGTTGGGCAGCCACGCTTGCGCGGCGTTGGGCGTACAAATGAGCAGGTGTAGAAGTCATGCGCTGAAGACGGTCAAGTTGTTCATCATTATGTGTGAGCCCTTCATGCCCTTGCGGGCACTCAGGTTCAACGCATCGACCTGTTGAGCTGAGCCAAGCGCTCAGGCGTACCCACATCGGTCCAGGCGCCGGCATACACCTCGCCCGACACCTGTCCCCGGTCCATGGCTGCACGCAACAAGGGGGCCAACGCCAGCGCAGTGCCCGCTGGATTGCCGACAGGCAGTCCACAGTCTGCAAAGAACGAGCGTTTGTACAAGGCGATGGTGCTGAAGGTGTAAAGCCGAGCAGCGTCTGCCTTGGGCAAATTCAAAACTTGGCCCGCTGCGCTCAAACCAAAATCGCCGCCAAGGTTGTGTTCAGGATTGGGTACCAGCCACAGATGCGCCAGCTGGTCTGAAGCCGCAAAGCGCTCAACAGCCTTTGGCGTGAACACAAAATCCGGCGCAAACACATCGCCCGCCACCACCCAGAACACATCGGCCAAGCAGGGCAAAGCACGCACGATGCCGCCAGCAGTCTCCAGGGCATGACCAAAGTCCTGACCCTCATGGGAATAAGTGATCTGCACTTCGGGCAAATCGGGCCACACGATCTGCTCGCCAAAGTGCGCCGGAATTTTTTCGCCCAACCAGGCAGTGTTTACCAGCTGGCGGGTGAAACCGCCACGGGCCAAGGCCTGCATGGGCCATTGCATCAAGGGCTGGCCATGCACGGTCAGCAAAGGTTTGGGGGTGGTGTCGGTCAGTGGGCGCATGCGCTCACCTCGGCCTGCGGCCAAAACCATCGCTTGGGCTGCGGGGCGATTTTTCACATCAAGGTCGGCAACAATCATGCTGCGATGTTGCCATGTTCCGCACTCCGCTTGTCGCGCACTGACAGGCCCGGACACCCCTCAGGCACCAAGTGGCCCGCCAGCAACCGTTAAAATCCGGGTTTTCCAGAATACTTTCCCGGAGCTGCCCACATGGCAAACCAGCAACAAATGGCCAACGCCATCCGCGCCCTCGCAATGGACGCTGTTCAACAAGCCAACTCCGGTCACCCCGGCGCGCCCATGGGCATGGCTGACATGGCCGTCGCGCTGTGGGGCGATCACCTGCAACACAACCCCAAAAACCCCCACTGGGCCAACCGCGACCGCTTTGTGCTGTCCAACGGCCACGGCTCGATGCTGATCTATTCGGTGCTGCACCTGACGGGTTACAAGCTGTCGCTGGATGACCTGAAAAACTTCCGCACCCTGCACAGCAAAACCGCAGGCCACCCCGAAGTGGGCGTGACCCCCGGCGTGGAAACCACCACCGGCCCGCTGGGCCAAGGCATCACCAACGCGGTGGGCATGGCCCTGGCCGAGAAGATGCTGGCTGCCGAGTTCAACCAAGACGGCCACAAGATCGTGGACCACCACACCTACGTGTTCATGGGTGATGGCTGCCTGATGGAAGGCATCAGCCACGAAGCCGTGGCCTTGGCCGGTGCCTGGAAACTGAACAAACTGATCGCTCTCTACGACGACAACGGCATCTCCATCGACGGCAAAGTGGCCCCCTGGTTCATCGACAACACGCCCCAACGCTTCACCGCTTGCGGCTGGAACGTGATCGACGCGGTGGACGGCCATGACGCCGTGGCCGTGTCCAAGGCCATTGCTGCGGCCAAACACAGCGCCGACAAGCCCACATTGATCGTCTGCAAGACCGCCATCGGCAAGGGCTCCCCCAACCGTGCGGGCACCTCCAAAGCCCACGGCGAGCCATTGGGTGCCGAAGAAATCAAGTTGACCCGCGAAGCCTTGGGCTGGACGGCTGAGCCTTTCAAGATCCCCAAAGAGGTCTATGCCGACTGGGACGCCAAAGCCGCTGGCGTTGCCCGCGAAGCCGCCTGGAACACCGCTTTTGCCGCTTACAAAGCCGCCTTCCCCGCACAAGCCAAAGAGTTCGTTCGCCGCATGAAGGGCGACTTGCCCAAGAACTTCAACCAAGTGGCGTTTGACGCCGTGGTCGCCGCCCACACCAAGGGCGA
>JACCDQ010221106.1_pt1 | contig 18683 bp, 22 predicted proteins | sample 7446031 | NCBI WGS metagenome assembly JACCDQ01 (sample SAMN15323442, study PRJNA562643) | freshwater metagenome | isolation source: river surface water | place: USA:Blue River Watershed | collected 2017-08-17
GAACTGCCGGCCGTACCGCCGCCGCGTCTTCCCGCTCTCGCTTGTCATCGTGTCCACCTATTCCTACGTGGACACGATCGTTGCCAGTCGTCACTCCGGATTCAAGGTGACTTGGCCGGACGCATACGCTTGGCCGTGGCCTCGGCGCGCTCGTCTCGCTCGATGCCCAGGGCATCGAGCATCGAATCCTTCGCAACCAGGAAGAAGAGGATCCGATTGACGAACGCATCCCTCGGAATGTTCTTCTCGGTCAGTACCGCGTCGATCCGGTCGACGACTTCGACGTCCAACTCGATCGTGAGCTTGACGCGATCTGGGAGCTTCTTCTCCTGCATCCGGGCCCGCACTGCGTCGCTGTTGCGGAAGGTGACTTCGCGGGCCAACTCTTCGATTTCGGTGCGAAGCAGGTCGTTCAGGTAGCGGTCGCGCTTGATGTTGAGCACCGCGAAGTCGCGGCGTATCGCCTTGTCGAGGGTCCCCCAAAGCTGAACCATGATTCGGCGCTTGCCCGGCTTGCGTGTGGTGAGTGGTGTGTTCATGTCGACGGACGGCTGTTCGTTGCGTGTTGATCGGATTTTTGTACGATCAAAGACATAAAAAAATATGTCTTTTGGCATACAAACAAGCTGGCTCTGTCGATCCGATCGCTTGCACGGTCTGCGCATGTGGTCGATGCTGCCGCGAAGGTAAAAGTTCTTGAGTGCGCCTATCTATGAGTATATGAGCCGGTACTCATTGGCTCACTCATTCACGTACAGGCGCCACGCTCCCAGCCAGCTCACCGAGGCGCGTCGCCTGCATCCTTCAGCGCCCGCATCACTTGGTCCACTGCTGCCCGGATCTCGTGCGCCTCTGTGTCGTCGACGGCGCAGGCGCGGAACTCTGACCAGCCCACTCGCTTGACGAACTGGGCGAGCGCCTCGGCCTGGTCGTCGGTCAGCTCTACCTTGATTTCCACAGTCATGGTCGATCCCTTGTGCGGTTGAATGTGTTTATGAGTATCGGCTCATAAAAGTATATGAGCATCCATGCCGAAGCCCACTTCGGATCAGGCGCTGAGCGTCTCCTGAGCTCGCTCCTACAGGTGGTGCGCTCTGTGCCGGGTATCGCAACGGCCGCAATCCGAGGCCCACTTGCGATACCGACGCGCGAAGGACCCTGCCCTACGCTGGCGTACATGAACACCCATCCCACCCCACCGATGCCCGCACCCGTGCCGGACGTTACCGATCCGGTCACAGCGTGTGAGTCGTGCCTGCAGGACGTGCGAGCGCGCTACGTCGACAGCGACGTGTGGCCCAGCTTGGTCCATGTCATCGACCGGTTGCTCTCTCGCCGCCTTGAACTGGTCGACGCCTACGCTGAACTTCACCGGGATCTGACGGACTGGCGGGCCCTGGACATGCTGTTCGATGCGGTTCTGGTGGCAGCAGCCTTCTACAACCGGGACAAGATCAACGAGGCGCACCGTGCTCGCGACGAGCTCGAGAAGACGAATGCCGTCATCGCGAGCCTTGGGCATAAGCTGGCTGAACAACTGCGTCGCCGCGAGGAGCTGTGCAACACCTCGGGACTCTCGACTGGCGAGCATCACCACATCGTCGACATCATCGAGGAGGCTTCCGAATCGAACCCTCTCTTCAAGGGCCACCTGTGGGAGGACCTGGATGCACTGCACTATCGCTTTGAGTACAAGTACTGGCCCTCTCCGGCCAGCTGCATCGAAGCCCTGGCGAATGATGCTGAGCGGGCCACGGTCGAGGCCGTCGATGCGCTTACGGCCGCTGCGACTGCCAGCCGGCGCCGGAGTGGTACCGCCGACTTCTTCAAGGCGCTGATCGAGGCGATCGCACAACGGTCGATGAAGCGGGGAGGCTTCGTGCCGGAAGACTATCTGCCCACCGACCAGACCTTGGCCAGCCTCGGCAGTTGTGCGCTGAACCTGCCGCCTGATCAGATCGTGACGGCGCACCAGGTGAAGTTGATTCGACAGCGCCAGCGCAACAAGGCTTCCGGCCAGGCGGACACTTGAGCATCGCTCCGCCCTGGCGCAACCTATCATGAATCAATGAGCTGATGGGTATATGAGCCGATGAGCCGATGCTCATCAGCTCATTCACCTGAACCCCGGATACTTCCCGCGACGCTTGCAGAACGCCACGAAGTGCTGGCCAGGCGCGCGGGGCGTGATGCCCTTCTTGGCGATCCAGTCGCGCCACTCGGCTTCAAGGCCGTAGATGTCCCAGCCCGGGGCCAGCTCGCGGCCTCGCTCGATGGCGTCCGGTGAGAGGGGCAGGGTGGTGGCTGGGGTGCCCAGCAGCGAGAGTTGCTGCGGCTGGACCTTCGGGCGCATCTCCACCATGTCGTCGACCAGCTTGAAGGCGTAGCCGGGCATGTGGTTGTGCGTCTCGTCGTCCTTGATGATGGCCAGCAGCAAGCGCCGGAACTCCTTCAGCGTGGACTGCGAGCCCGACTTGAGGCGCAGCTTTTCGAGCCCGATCTTGAACGCGGCCTGCTGGCCGACGTGTTTGCGGGCCAGCTCGTAGAGCCGACGCTCCAGCGGCTTGGCCAACTGGAAATAGCGACGATCGAGCGTCAGGACTTCCTCGGCCTCGATGGCCTGGAACACCCAGTCGGACAGGACGATCTCGACTTCCTGCATCCGGCCGTCGCGCGTCTCGCGCACGATCCGGCCCTTGTCGATGGGGCTGAAGACGTCGAACGTCTCGCGCCCGCCGGTGACGATGTTGGTGGCGATCTGGGTGCCCTGCAGGCGCTCCAGCGCCTCGCGCAGCTGGAGATAGCCCCGGCCGCTGCTGTCGCGGTTCGTGGCCACCAGGAGGTCATGAGCGCGCAGGCGCAAGCGCTGCGAGACGGTCCGGCCGGCGTTGGCTGCCGCGATCAGCTGGCTGATGCAGTAGATGAGGATGTCGCGGTCGAAGACCGTGGCCAAGCCCTTGGCGCTGGGGCGGATCTCGGCCCACTTGTCGCCGTTCTCGTAGCGCCGGGTTTTCATGTCCGGCTTCTTCGAGAGGGAGAAGATCGGATGCTCCATGCCGGCGCTGTCGCCCTTCACGGCCGCGTCGAAGATGTCGCAGACGAAGAAGTCCTGCTGGTGGCGCACGGGGAGGAGGGGCGAGCGCGGGAGCTTCGTGTTATCACCCACCGGCTCGCTTGGGCCCACCACCTCGCCCACCAGAACGGCTTCTGCCGAGGCGGGGCTGGCGGCAGGGGGTGACACGGGATCGACCGCGCGCGGGGCTGCTGCGCGCCGCTTGCGCGGCTTGCTGGCCCCCTGATCGGCTGGAGCGACCTCGGGAATGGCGCTCAGCAGGTCTATCGTGTTTTCACCCACCATCCGGGCAGTCTTCGTGTTTTCACACACCGTGTCAACGACGCTCGTGTTTTCACACACCAGAGAGAACCCAATCGAGCGATTGAACTGGGATCGCTTGGCTTGTGGACAACTTCGAGCCTGGGGGTGAGCGGGCAACGTGTTAACACACACCCGCATTCGTGTTTTTACACACCAGCGAACGTGTTATCACACACCGAAGCAGAAAAAAAAGCCCGAAAAACCTTTGTGCGACAAGCACTTGGCGCAGGGGCGTTCTCGCGTAACTCTATCTTTAACTCTTCTAACAAACTCCCAGAGGCAGAGACCGAGGCCATGTCCTCCGCCTCTTGGGGGGCAAGCCCCCCGCCGGCTCCTCCGGCCTTCGGCCTCCGCCCGCGCCTACGGCGCTCCCCCCCCCCGGCATCCCCCCAGGGGCTGCGCCCCTCGGCCTACGGCCTTCACCGGCTGTCCAGATGACACGAACTGGCTTCCGGGCGTGCGGTGGCCGGCGCCCGCGTTCACACGGCCTGCGCCTGCCTGCAGCCCATGGCCAGGGGGTGCAGGCTCGCCCGGCAGGGCCGGGCGTACTGGGGCGCCGCCCCAGCCCCCAGGCGCCTAGGGCGCCGGGTCAACTAGGTCGGATGTCAGTTGCCGGCACGAGGCAAGCGGCGATGTAACTACTAGACAGTACAACGCTTGCCAAGAGAGCCCTTCGAGACTCGCCAACCGAGGTTGCTCAGGCATCCGTCAGACCTGTGAGCCGTCACAGATCGGGTAAGAAAATAGCGTTTCATGAACTAAGATATGACTTCCATGAACCATCATGGTTGATGCTAAGTGATTGTAAATAAAAGAGTTTTTTGAACACATTGCAAAAGTTGGCTGCACCGATATCTAGATACAGTCTCAAAAATTCATTAAAACGAAGGCTGTGAAAAATTTCGGGAAGTAGCGGACATGAAAAGTTCCGACCTCGCTGTTTTCAGCATGCTGTGGCTGGTGGAGAACGCACCGGTGTTGGTTGTGTTGCTGCTGGCATTGGCACCCGTCCTGTCGGTCTGCGTGGCAGGCTATGCGGTGCACGTCGTCAGCAAGCTGCAGGGCAAAGGCAAGAAGTGATAACCACCTTGTTCTGGCAGCAGGCACCTCGGGCGATCGTGAGTGAGGCCTTGCCGAAGTTGTCATGGCACAAGCAGGATCACCGCAGTGCTGCTTGCGACACAGCAGCCCTGATGCTCTACGTAGCGCTGCTCTTCATGCGGAAGGAGGAGCATCTCGACGACGACCAACTCGGTGTGCCGGCGCAGGTCACGAAGCACATCGCGCAAGCCAGCTATGAAGTGCTCGGCGAAGCGACAGGCCTGTCGCGAAGCCTCATCCGACAAGGGCTGGAGCGGCTGCAATCGCTGGACCTTATCCAGCCACAGGGGTCAACCCAGAGACGCAGCTATGTGCTCGCATGGTCGGACAGCGGTTGGTTCAAGCTGCCATGCCGCGCGATCGTCAGAAGTGGCGTGATCGTGCCGCTCACACACTTCAAGCTCCGATCGAAGCATGAACTGCATGCCATGAAGCTGTACCTGTACCTCGCCAGCGTCATCGGTCGTGGCCAAACCTATGCCCAAGCCAGCTACGAGACGATCTACGGGAAGACGGGCATCCCTGAGCGGGACATACGGCGCGCGATCACGATCCTGATCGGTGTCGGCTTGCTGCGAAACGTCGAGCGCGAGAAAACAGGGATCAGTACGAGTTTCGGGGCCAACAAGTACTACCTGACCGGCGATCACGATCTCTACAGGCCGACAACAGCGACACCCCCCCGGACTGCGTAGCAGGCGGCCATATGAAGACAAGCTATAAAGAACACACACAAGAATGAAAGGAGCAGGGCGGGTGACCAACGAGGCGTTCTCGCGCGTCAAGATTGACGCCCAGCTTCGCGACCAGGGCTGGGAGATCACGAACACGAACGCAGTGCGCTTCGAGTACGTGCTGCCGGATCGCACGAAGGCCGACTACGTGCTTTGCGACCGCAATGGTCGTTCTCTGGCGGTTGCATGATCCCGGACTACCAGTCACTGATGCGTCCCGTCCTGGCCTTTGCGGCAGCCGGGGAGACCAAGATCGGCGACGCTGTCGAGCAGCTCGCCGACAAGCTGGGCCTGACGCCGGAGGAGCGCGCGCAGCTGCTGCCCAGCGGCAAACAAACCATGTTCGCCAACCGCGTGCACTGGGCCAAGACCTACCTGGTCAAGGCGGGCCTGGCCGAAGGCACCCGCCGGGGCTACTACCGCATCACCCCGCGCGGTCAGGCCGTGTTGGCGGATGCCGCAGTCACGATCAACAACGCCTACCTCGATCAGTTCAAGGAGTTCCAGGACTTCAAAGCCAAGGTCAACGAGGCGGACGGTGCGACCTCTTCGGCATCAGCAACGCAGCCGTCAGCCCCACTGAGCACCGAGACCCCGGACGAGGCCCTGCGCAAGGCCCACGGCGCGATCACTGGCGCCTTGTCGGCCGACCTGCTGGACCGCGTGCGCAAGGCCACGCCAGCCTTCTTCGAGAAGCTGATCGTTGAGCTGCTGCTGGCCATGGGCTACGGCGGCACCTCGGAAGAAGCCGGCCGTGCGCTGGGCCAGAGCGGTGACGACGGCGTCGATGGCGTCATCGACCAGGATCCGCTTGGCGTCGACCAGATCTTCGTGCAGGCCAAGCGCTACGCCGAAGGCAACAACATCGGCGCCGGCGCCATCCGCGACTTCTTCGGCGCCCTGAGCCTGAAGAAGGCCCACAAGGGCATCTTCGTCACCACCTCGGCCTTCAGCCAGCCGGCGGTCGACACGGCGCGCGGGCTCGGCTCACGGATCGTGCTGATCGACGGCCTGCAGCTCTCGCGGCTGATGATCCGCTACAACGTCGGCTGCCGAGATGAGGACGTGCTGCACATCAAGAAGGTTGACGAGGATTTCTTCGAGGCCTGACGCCGTCGAGCCATGAGGTTGGCTGACGAACCGGGGCACGCTGACCAAGGCTCATCCCGCGCCGGATACAGGCGTCTCCGATTGAGCAGCGTTCACTGCAGCAAACACTACCGGTAGTGCTCCGCACAGTGGAGTCCACTACCCATAGCGCACGGCTGTTCATTCATCCAGTATCATCGGCAAAAAAAAAGCCGCTCAGGAGGTCCAGTCCGTGAGCGGCCTTGGTTGGCCACCGGTTCCCCGGCGAAGCCATCCCACCTTGTGCAGATGGCGTATGCAGACTATGCCAAAACGGCGTAGATCTGGCATCCGGTGGTGTTCTGAGTCCGGGGCTTTCCTTGCTTGATCGGAGTAACCATGAGCAAGAACACCAAAGCGACGTCGCCCCAGGTCGGCACCCTGGCGGGCCGAACGCTGAGCGACCCGAACGCGTCGGCCGTACAGCGCAGCCTGGCCGGTTCGGCGCTGGCCCAGCGTGGCACGGGCAAGCAGACCAGCGCAGCGGTCGAGCAAGCCGCATCGCGCGCGCTGTCGGGATCGCGATCGGCCGACACGACCAAGACCTTGGCCGGTTCCGTGGTGTCCCAGTCCAACCGGAAGCGCTGACCGACGCGGGTTGAAGGCCGAGGGTGACCTCGGCCTTTTTTGTGTTGTCATTATGATTGATAAAGGACGTTATCATTCATGAATGACGTCCGGCGCGATCCTGGTCCACGATGCGGCCCAAGCCGATGAGTTGGCCGCTCAGGTGAGGGCGTCGGCCAACCAGCTGCAGGCCTGGATCGCCTCGTTCGGCGGTGACGGCGTCGGCCTGCTGCGGGCGCTGAAGTTCGCCCAGGTCGGCTGCCACCCGTTGGACGGCCATGCGCTGAACGCCATCGAGCAGGTGAACCAGGTCTGGACCTACCTGGCCGCGCTGTCGGCGGTCCGGGTTCTGTTCGAACTCCACCCGGACGCCGGCAGTTTCACCATCGCGCCCGGCGCGCACGCCGCGCAGGCCTTGGACGTGATGAGCGCGGTCGAGGGGCTGGTGGGCGCTGAGACCTTCGCGGCGGTGGATCCCAGGAACAACGGCAAGCTGGCCAAGGACCTGGCCAAGCTCGCGCAGCGGCCCGAGCGGCACCGCTACGTGTTTTTCGCCTCGCCGCTGTTCCCCCGCACGACCAGGCTGCCGCAGCTGGAGCGCGGCGGGGTGCAGGTGTGGTCCGTCGATGTCTGACATCGCCGTCGTCATCCCCGGCCGAACTTCGGCGAGCGTCTTCGACGCCAGCAACCAGGTGCCGGCGCTCTACGCGCCCGACGCACCGGCAGCCAAGCGCACCTTCGAGTTCTTCGCCGTCACCATCCGCAACCCGAACACGCGCAAGGCCTACGCGCGGGCGGCATCCGACTTCGCGACCTGGTGCGAGTTGCACGGCATCCCCGACGTGCGCCAAGTCCAGCCGGTGCACGTGGCGGCCTACATCGAGGGGCTGCAGATCGCAGCGCCGTCGATCAAGCAGCGCCTGGCCGCGCTGCGCATGCTGTTCGACTGGCTGGTGATCGGCCAGATCCTGCCGATGAATCCAGCCAGCTCGGTGCGTGGGCCCAGGCACTCGGTGAAGAAGGGCAAGACTCCAGTGCTGACGGCCGAGGAGGCACGGGCGATGCTGGACACCATCGACGTCAGTACGCCGATGGGCTTGCGTGACCGCGCCCTGATCGGGTTGATGGTCTACACCTTTGCGCGTGTCGGCGCGGCCATCCAGATGCGCGTCGACGATGTCTATGTGCAGGGCCGGCGCCTGTGGGTGCGCCTGCACGAGAAGGGCGGCAAGGAGCACGAGATGCCCTGCCACCACAACCTCGAGGCCTGGCTGGAGGCTCACCTGCAGGCCAGTGGGCGCGTCGGTTCGGCCTGGCTGTTCCCCAGCGCCCGCGGCCGCTCGGGCCAGCTCTCGGACGCACCGATGGGCCAGGCCGACGTGTTTCGGATGATCGGCCGGCGCGCCGACGCCGCCGGCATCCGCACCCGTGTGGGATGTCACAGCTTTCGCGCTACCGGCATCACCGAGTACCTGCGTAACGGCGGCAAACTCGAAGTGGCCCAGCAAATGGCCAACCACGAAAGCGCCCGCACCACCGGCCTTTACGACCGTCGCACCGACCAGATCAATCTCGATGAGGTCGAGCGAATCCGGATATAGGCTGCCGGTTCGTCAGTCCAGGCTGGTATCGGGCGTCTCGCGGCCGGCTCCTGCGCGCGGGAACACCGCGATGAATCCATCCGTTGTCAGCATGAGCCGTCCTTCATCCCAGTGACCTTGCCATCATGACCCTTTCACGCGAAGCGTTTAGTGCCCTGTGCGATCGGTATGACCCGCCAGGTCCGGGGGAAGAGAGCGTGGAGCCCTTGCTGGCTGCACGGGGGCTGGATTTGAACGACTTGGTCCGCCTAGGCCTGCTGACCGACTTTCCGGGACCGACGTCGGAGATTAATCACTATCAAGTGGCATGGGGCGCCGAGACCCTGATCCGGCCTAGCCAAGGCTGCGACGACTTTGTGATCCTCGCCGGCATGCGAGACCGGTTTCTTGAGATCCTGGAACGCGCTGCCGTGGTGCAGAACTCCGCCGATGAGGACGGCCTGTCGCTGCGACGCCGGGAGTTGCTGGTCAGGCTTGAACGAATCGTCGCGCATCACGTGGTCAACGGCTCCGCACAGGGCCAGCCCGGGGGCGCCAGAAACTTTCGATATCCCCTCGTTTACTGGGACCATGCTCATCAAAAGGCGGTCAAGGTGGGGCGCCAACAAAGTCTTCCTGTCGACCTACCGGAGGATGAAATTTTATCGGGCAGCTATCATTTTGGTGCGAACCATCTGCGCGTGATGGCGGCACTCAAGGAAATCGTCGAGCTGCTGGAGGACGACCATGGATTGACCTTCGAGAAGGATACCTGACGCCACGATTCGGAACGCCCGTTGGGCATCCGTCGATGTTCGGGACGGCGAGGAAACCGGGTCCGGGGTGTGCTGGCATTGGCGAGCTGAGTCCGACAAATGACGGGTTAATGCATCACAGCCGGTAGCATTCGACCCTGATCCACTGAATTCGATTCAAACGGCCCGCCGGAGTGCGGGCGGCCGAGCTGATGCAATGCCGGCGGCGATTGGCAAGGGCGACCTGACCTGGTTTGGTGGCCGGCCAGATGGGCTTGAATGGCCGATGGAGCGGCCGTGCGGCACGGGCGGAAGGGCAGACACCTGCGCGCAGCGATGCAGGCGTGTTGAATATCCCTTGCCGAGGGATGTTTCTGACGATATTTTGATGGTTGCCCATGGGAGCTTCACCTGGTACAACTGCCAGGCCTCCCCGGATGTCGGAAGACCCATCGCACGATGGGGGCACCGGCACCCGCACGTCGGCATCGTCAGGCGCCACGCCGCAGATGGAGACCGTTGTCTGGTTGAAGCGGAAGATCGTCAGTCGAGTGGCTGCCGCCAATGAAAAGCTGGCCCCACAGCGGCAAGAACTTAGTTCCCCACGTCAGTAAACTTGGTTCTCCCCCCTCTCAAGGGAGAACCCACGACATCCGCCAAGCCGAGACCGGTTGAAGGAGGGGCGAATCGAGCGACGGGTTGATCTGACCACACCTTGGTCTTGCAGCGACGTGTGTCATCTGGCGGTGCGCGACGCCGGTCATGTCTCCCCAGAGTGGCCTGAGTTGCTCGAACGGACTCAACCGGTGAGTGCGGTCGTGCAGGCTGACCCTCCTACCGACTATGCGCTGGACACGGCGTGGACGCGCTTTTCTGGACACCAACTTTCTGACCTTAAGATCCATCGAAATGGAGCGGCAGAATTGGCTGGTGTGCAATTTATCCGTCAGAAAACCCCGGGCATTCTCGGAATTTGGCGATGAGTAGCGAATAATTCGAGGGGATATTTGCTTGAATCACGGGCAATCTGAATTGAGGCATGAATATTGGAGTTTATGATATTCAATTCAATCAACATGGTTTACTCAGCCAGTCACCTCATGAAGGGTGACTGTTCCATCAGAGTGCTGTCATGTGAGATGCATCACAAGCGACCCACACAGATGAATCCAAACACTCATCTCGCAAAATAAATCATGATACACTGAATGAATTATCACCGTTACTCAGTCTGTCCCAATCGTCATGTCGATCCCTGTGCAACCGCTTGAGTCCAATCCAGAGACTTCCTCTCAAGAAGCGCTGACGTCGCCGATAGATGGCGATCTTAGGCTGTTGATGGAAACCTGTTTCAGGTACGAAAGCACTCTAGGGTCGGACCATCCCAAGATGGTGATTGATGTCGACGTCGATGTCATCGAACGTATCTATGCGATCAGTCAGTTGGTTGGCAAGGTGATAGGCAGTGAAGAGCAACTCTTTCGCGTCCGGCAGTCATCGAAAACAAGTTTTCGAGTGGTATCCGCTGTTGGTCGAATGGGCAGAGATCTGCTTCGCTTCTCAAGCGTGGATCTCTCTGACTTGGTGACGTATTTCCCGGCTCACAAGCTCCATCCCTTCGTACAGGTTTTTTGGGATCACTTTTGGCAGCCACTTTGGGGATCTTCACTTATACGTGCTTTATCGGATTCGTCAAAAGATCGCATTGACAAGGTGGCTGATGCGTTGAATCAACAGGTTGAGGCGTTGAGGGCCTCAACAAAGACACCAGAGTTTCGACGCCAACTCAAGAGTGTCCAGCGAACGGTGAACAAGAACAGGAAGAATTTTACTGACTATCTCGAGGGGCTGTTCGGTGTTTGCGGGCGATTGTTGGTGATTCGTTTGGATCTGAGTTACCACGAGGAAGATGTGCAGCGGCAAAATCGAGTGATGCGGCGCAACAGGGTTCATCAGGTGTATCAGATCTCCGGAGAACCCGTTAAATATATTGATGTTCCTGCAGCAGAAGCGCCCCAGGGGCACGACGAGGTGTTACAGATTGGCGATGTGATGCAGCATCGTGAACGCTTTATCAAACATCTCCGAAAATATTGCAAGACCTCGCTTCGAGGCTATGCGTGGAAGATGGAATATGGCCTTCTGAAGGGGTACCACCATCACGTGGTGATCTTGCTGGATGGCTCACAGGTGCGCGAGGATGTGACGATCGGGCGCGCGTTGGGTGAGCATTGGCGGCGCGTGATCACCGGCGACCGAGGGCTCTACTACAACTGCAACGCCGAGAAGTCGACCTATCGGCATTGCGCGGTGGGCATGCAGCGTCACGACGACCCAGAGCTCTGGTTAGGTCTGAGCAAGGTGGTCGACTACCTGACCAAGCCCGATCTGTACGTCCGGCTCGACTTGCCCGATAACAAGCGGACCTTCGGCAAGGGCGGGCTGCCCAAGTCTGTCACCCAGGTCAAGCGCGGACGCCCTCGCCGCAGGCCGTCTACGCCCGCGCCCGCGTGACGCGGAGGCCAGCCGTGCGGGTCAGTTGGTCGTGAGCGCATGGCGCTGACCGTGCTCAGTCCCGTTCATCCGTTGCGCAAGGGCATGTTGCTGCCCTAACCGTCATCTGAAGGGCGTACCGCTGAGGCGCCAACTATGACCAAGGCCGCATGATTGCGAACAAAAATGAGGTGCTTGCCGCCGCACTAGACCAGACCAACACTTGGTTGGCTCAGGCACTGGGTAGGTCGGGTTGCCCTGCGGTTCTCGCCCAACGTCAGTCCCCAAATAGCTTCGCGGTCTGAGTGGAAGCCTTGCAGGTTCTCTGATCAGCGCCCCGTTTCCTGCGGAGGCCACTGCTGCGTGGCATGCAAGACGCGCAGCACTTCGACCGCATCAGGCAGCACCCGGTAGACCATCACGTAGTTCGGGCGCACCACGAGCTCACGCGTGCCCGGCATGCGGCCTACCTTGTAGAGAGTCGGACGCTGACACGCGATCTCTGCCTTCGCCTCGAATTCCAGGTCCAGTTCGATCGCAGCAGGGATGTTGTCCGCCGCGATGTAGGTCATGATCGCCTCGCGGTCGGCCAAGGCCATCGGCCGCCACCGAAGTTCGAGCACCCGCTGGCTCAACGGGTGCCCTTGGCAACGACCTGGCCATCCGACACGGCGCCCGCAGCCTGGAGCAGCGCTTGCCGGCGTGCGGCCATCTGAGCGCGCGCCTGGTCATCGTTCAGGCTGGGACGTGGGTCGTCGATCGAGGCCTGCACCTGATCGCGGAACCAGCTGTCGTAGGCTGCGGCCTCGTGTGCTCGCTTCATGCGCTCGGAGGCCGTGATGCTGCGCCGGTCGAGGGCCGCCTTCTGGGGGCTCCCTGACTCGAACTCGGCCGCGTTGACACGGTACTCAACGATGCCCAGGTCCTTCAGGTACCCAGCCAGCGTCTCAAACTGCCGGAAGGTCTTTGGCCGGCCACGCGTGGCAGCCAGCGTCTGGCGGGACCGGCCGCAGTTGATGACCACGCCCCAGCTGCCGCCTGTGCCGACGACTTCGGCGCCGACGCGCGTGCCGGCAGCCACCAAGCGTCGGAGGGTGCCGTGATCGATGGTCTTGTCGGGGGTGGGCATGTCGACGTGCTCCGTGAAGCAGATTACAAGAGAACGGGCTCGCACTTTCCTAGAAAGTGCGAGCCCCTATCGTAGCCGATGGCGATGCCATCGAGCATCGCCTCACGCCTGTCGTGCATCTGCGCAGGGCGGTGCCTCGTGTTCCCTGGCCTGCACTTGGCGGCAGGCCCTTGGCGCTATCGTCGAGTTGCTGCTCACGGACTCGGATCGGTCCACGCGGGCGCCTTACCAAAAATCATTCAAGACGACTAATTATGAAAATGGGAGGTGTTGACGATGGACGTCTTGGTCGACGGGTTGCTTCGCCTGTCCAGAACAGATTAATTGCCAAGCGCAGGGCGTTCAGGATGCCACCGAACGAGCCTGGCTTGGTGGCAGCTCGGTCATATCGGCCGAGTGTGCGAACTCACCGCATGTCTGTTCGGTCAGCTGGATGCCCGAACGAGGCCAGCACGAGAAGCGTCGCACTGCCGACAATGAAAATGTCAGCAAGATTGAATGCGGGCCAGTGCATGCCACGCCAGTGCAAGTCAAGGTAGTCGACCACGCCACCGATGCGCAGCCGGTCGACGACGTTTCCGAGTGCGCCGGCGATCAACCCGACGTAGCCCGCCGTTTCAGATCGTCCGCGAACGCCGCACCACAACAGCACGGCGAGTGCAACACTGACGGCGATGCCGAACACAGTCAACGCGTGACGCTGCCAGCCGCCCGCATCGGCAAGAAACGAAAAAGCGGCGCCAGGGTTGAGGACATGGACAAGGTTGAACCAAGTGGTGACCGCGAGGCCTTCACCCAAGGGCACATACGCGGCGATCACCCACTTGACACCCTGATCGAGCGCGAAGAGCAAGGTGGCGGCGCCCATCAGCTGCCACCAGCGGCGACGCGACGAGGTTCTCGCGGCGTGGCGGGTTGCCTCAGCTATTGAGGTCTGGCGGGACGTTTTTCGCATTGATTGATCCTGCTGTCGACATTAGGTGCTCTTCCCTTTCCCCAGCAAACGCAGACCGTTCAGCAGGACGAGCAGGCTCGCTCCCATGTCGGCAATACAGCCATCCAGATCGAGGCGTTGCCGAACACCGTAGAAGCCTGGGAATCGCTGTTTAACCAGTCCAAGTTTTCTGCCGCACCCCCGGTGGGTCAGTTTTGGATGATCGTCAACACCCTCATAGGACTGCGGCGAGGTCAACGCGTTGCTCGACGAGCAGATCGGCCACGTCACCCAGCGCATCCGCGAACTGCGAACGTTGCAGAAGGATCTGAAGGCCCTGCGCGCGAGGTGCAGCTCGCCACATGCGATCGAGCGGTGCGGCATCCTCAACGAGCTCGACTCCGCAGCCGAGCAGTCCACATCCGCGGAACGCACTGAACCTCTGCCGCAGTATCAGACTGACGAAGTCTGAGGGGCCGAGCCTATCGCTTGGCCTTCGCAACTTCCTCGGCCACGAGAGCCGCGAGTTGATCGGGCCCGAAACTGGGCAGGCTGCGCCCATTGACAAAGAACGTGGGGGTACGGCTGACCTTCAGTGCCTTGAGGTCTTCGACTTCCTGGGCCAGAAAAGTTTGCATTTCCGGTCGCGTCATGTCCTCTTGCGCCCGCTCCAGATCCAGTCCGGCAGCCTTCGCAATTCCTAGGGTCAGACTTGGGTTCGGACTGCCGTGATCGGCCCAGGTCGGCTGGGACTGCATCACGGCGTCCAGCACGGGCAGGTACTTGCCCTGGCGCTTGGCTGCCGCCAGCAACACGACGACCTGGTCTGATCCTTGATGGAACGGAGCGTAGCGAATGACCAGCCGGACATCGTCGGGGTACTTGGCCATCAGGTCCTTGACGATCGGATAGAACGCTCGGCAGGTCTCGCAGGCCGGGTCGAGGAACTCCACGATCGTGACGGGTGCGTTGTAGGGGCCGATCACCGGTGAGTGCATTCGCACGAGGCGGGACTGTTCGGCGCGCACGATCTGGTCTTGGGCACCCTGCGCTTGTTGCCGGTAGAAACTCATGCCGAAGAGAAACGCAGCGACGACGAGGATCAGAATTCCGCCGATGGCGAGCTTTTTTGTGTTCATGGACGGGTCTTTCTCAGATAAACGAGCAGGAGTCCAACGATGGCGCTGAACGCCAGCAGCGACAGCCAAGGGATCTGGATGTCCCCGGCGATCACGAGCTTCTGGTTGCTGCAGGAGGGGCCGGCACCGCAGGGAATCCACCACTGTGGCACCCAGCCCGCAATCAGCGCGGTGTGATAGCCCGCTACCGCAACACCAACCAACGCCAGCGGCAAGGCGTAGACGGCACCACGGCGGTCGTTGCTGAATGCCGCCATGCCCAGGATCACGCTCAGCGGGAACATGAGGATGCGCTGGTACCAGCAGAGTTGGCAGGGCGTCATGCCCATCACCTCGCCGATGAACAGCGCGGCAAACGTCGAGAGCAGTGCAATGGACCAGGCCGCTGACAGCCAGGTCCATCCGGTGCTCGACCCGGTGATTGCGGGGCAGTTGTGCTCGCCGTGTGCGCTGCTCATGAAGGGTGACGTATCACTTGGGGACATCGCGTCTGAATTGGCGTTGATCTCTTCAAGCGTGCGCCGGAACCAAGCGCAGTTCGGCCCGGGCCTGCTGGATCACGGAACGCGCGGCGATCAGCGCAAGCACGCCCATGACCGTCGCGACTGCCATGTCGGGCCAGCCACTGCCAGTGCCGAAGACGCCCAGCGCTGCAGCCATCACGGCCAGGTTGCCGATCGCATCGTTGCGGCTGCATAGCCACACGGAGCGCATGTTGGCGTCGCCTTCACGCCAGGTGTAGAGCATCGCGGCGACCGACACGTTGGCGAGCAACGCCAAGGTGCCGATGACGCCCATCGTCACCGGCTCGGGCAGGGTGCCGGCGGCGGCCGACCAAGCGGCCCGGCCGATCACGAACACACCGAAGCCACCCATGGTCAAACCTTTGAAAAAAGCGGCGCGTGCGCGCCAGCTCACAGCCATGCCGAGCACCACCAGCGAGATCCCGTAGTTGGCTGCGTCGCCAAAGAAGTCCACGGCATCGCCCAGCAGCGATACCGACCCGGCGTGCAGGCCACCGGCCAGTTCGATGCCGAACATCGCGGCGTTGATGATCAGCGCGGCCCACAGCACACGGCGGTAGCGGGGGCTCTGATAGGCGCCAGGGGCGGCGCAGCCGTGGCTGCAGCAGGAGTCGCTCATGAGGTTCTTTCGGGGGTCAATGACGGCATTTGAAACCCTGTAGCTGGTTCAGAGTCAAGCGTCTATGCTGCGTAATCTTCTTCACCTTGCTGGGCACGTCGAGAGCCCCGATCCATGTTCGACTTCCTCCGTGTCACCGGACTGTTCTTTGTTACCGCGGTCGCCGAGATCATCGGTTGCTACCTACCTTGGCTCGTGCTGACACAGGGTCGGTCGGTCTGGTGGCTGCTCCCGGCGGCAGTTTCGCTGACGGTCTTCGCTTGGTTGTTGACGCTGCACCCGAGCGCCGCTGGTCGAACCTACGCCGCTTACGGCGGCGTCTATGTGGTCGTCGCGCTGCTCTGGCTGTGGCGGATCGACGGCATCTCACCCACCCGTTGGGATCTCATCGGTGGCGCCATCTGCCTCGCCGGCATGGCAATCATTGCCTTGCAACCCAGGGCGGCAAACTGAAGATGGAGCATGACCTATGAAGATCGGCGAATTAGCCTCGGCGGCGAAGACACAGGTCGAGACCATCCGCTACTACGAACGTGAAGGCCTGCTGCCACAGGCGCCGCGCAGCGACGGCAACTACCGCATCTATGGGCCCCAGCACGTCGAGCGCTTGGCCTTCGTGCGTCACTGCCGGTCACTGGACATGACCCTTGACGAGATCCGGGTTCTGCTGCGCTACAAGGACGCGCCGCAGGCGGAGTGCGGCGAGGTCAACGCGTTGCTCGATGAACACATCTGCCATGTCGCCACACGGATCCGCGAGTTGCGTCAACTGGAGAAGCATCTGAAGGCCCTGCGTGAACAGTGCGTAGGCATCCATGCAGCCGAGCGCTGCGGAATCCTGAACGAACTTGCGCAGTCATCTTCCCCACATGGGATCAAGTTGGCAACGGACCATTTGGCTGAGTCCCACAGCCGGCCGAGCAAGCGTCATCGGCTGTAGTCGAAGCTTTGTCCGAAAAGTGATTCCAGACCAGAGTCTGCCACCCATTTAATGGTTTTGTGAATCTTATTTGCTCTTCACTTGAATCGGGTTGGCTATGGACCAAGTGTCATTGTTATTGAGCACGATAGTGCCTAATGCATTCAGGTAAATCACAACTATGTTTTCATCGAATCCAGTATTTGCAGCCAAGTCGTCGATCGTCTGGCACGAGTAAGCAAGAAGGCTCAAAAAGACGCCATGTACTCCTGCATCCGTCAAGAGAGTCGGTGCCTCCAAAAGCTCGACGATTTCTATCGCAACGGCTGATGTAATCATGACACATCTTCTTTCGTATCGAGGGAATTCTTAAGCAGAGGTCAAATTGAGTAAAATTCAATCATGATTTATTGTTTGCAATGTTCGGATTGCACTATTTTGTATTTCACAAAGCCGATATAAGATGCACGGAGGTGACGTCAATTGTTATATTGTCGGATACTTTTGTTACCCGGCCGGCCGAGATTTGCGCTACGCCCGCCAGGGTACAACTAAAAGCCGAGACTGTAAATATATTCTTAAAACAGGGGTATTCCGTGAGAGATCTGACGTGAGGGCAGCCGTTTACGCCAGCAAGGCATTCGGTCAACGATCTTTTCTGGTTCCGCTCATGCTCGGTTAATTTAATCTATTGGCCGGGTCAGTTCGAGGTGATCGTCAATAGTTCGCCGCTCTTGTTCCTCACCTGGAGTGAAAAACCCTAAAAAAGAGCCCTCGACGTGAGTCGAGGGCTGTGCACCCAATTGAGGTTAAATGCAGGTGCCAACGGGGGTTTTCGGGGTGCATCAACAAACTAAGCTTGACGGTCAGTATTGAATCATAGGAGTTCTTGCGTCAGATCCAGCAGTTATTCTTGTGGTTGCGATGGTGGAGTCTTGGCCAAGCTAAAGTGGGCGAGTCAACGACAGATCACAATCTTGCCCAACTCGGGCGGACAAAAAGAAATCGCACGTGACTGGTTGCAACTAAACGATAAAGAAACAGCGGAACCGCCGTGCCGACCACCATTGACAAGGTTGCGACCACATCCATGGGCAAGCCCGGCAGGTAGGCGTGCACCAGCCGCGTGAACTGGGTTAGCGGGATGAAGAAGCCCAGGTAGACCACGATCGAGTTGCTGCCGGCGTAGCTCAGCCAGCGCAGCCAGGCGACATCGGCGACCAGGCTGCTCAGCGCGATGATGGCGCTGATGCCGACGAAGCCGGCCAGCAGGTCCAGCCCGCCGACCTGGGTCAGGCCGGCGCTGACGGCCAGCTGGTTGAGCACGGCCCACAGCGCGATCAGGGCCCAGGTCAGCGGCGGGCGCTGGCGGGCCAGCTCGGCCAGCTGGTGGATCAGCGGCGCACCGAAATGGCCGCTCAGGAAGAAGACGTAGTAGGCGTTGAAGTTGTCGACCGGCGCGAAGCCGGTCTTGACGTGGCTGGACATGGCGGCGGCGGCGGCCGTCCACAGCAGCCAGTTCGGCACCCGCTTGAGCAGCCGGGTGACGATGAAGAAGACCGGCAGCGTCTGGATGAACCACAGCATGTGGTCGGGGTAGATCAGCTTCCAGATGTAGGTCTTGAGCAGCGCGACGGCACCGCCGCCGGCGACCTCCACATGGCCGAGCACGGCCACGTCGTAGA
>JACCDQ010671917.1_pt1 | contig 18679 bp, 8 predicted proteins | sample 7446031 | NCBI WGS metagenome assembly JACCDQ01 (sample SAMN15323442, study PRJNA562643) | freshwater metagenome | isolation source: river surface water | place: USA:Blue River Watershed | collected 2017-08-17
GAAGTCCCTAAAGAACAGATTCTTAGAGGAATACAGTTTGCTTACAATTATATTGAGGCAGGTAATACAGTTAAGAATGTTGGAGGGCTATTAAAAAATATGGTTTACACACCAAATCTGTTTGATACCTTTCAAGAAGATAAACAAAAGAAGGAAAAGGTAAAAGTAAAGAAAGAACAAGAGCTAAAACAACGTGAAAATACTAAACAGCAAGAAAACCAGCTAAAGAATGCTAAAAAGGAAGTTGAACAGGTAAAAAAACAGACAATCAAAAGTATTTTTGATACTCATCCCAACTTAGCCTCTGAAATCTTAAAAGCTTTACGGACTGAAAGAATGCTCGAAAACTGTACTATTTTTATCGAACTTGCCCACGATAATTACCAAACGAACGTAGCCGGAATCTCTCCAGATAGCAAAGAAGAAGTTTTATACAATTATGAAATAGGGGGCAGCTTTGGAGCTTATTTGTTAAACTATTTAGAGAATAGATTTCCTGAATATCAGCTAAAGAATTAAAAAAAATAGTAGGAATAGTGTAATTAGTTTTATTTTATACTTTGATAGTGTAATATAAAACCTACTATTGAGAACAGGTAAGTGTGATATAACCCGCCAACTTATTTGATAATACCTTCCACAAATTGGAACAGCTTAAATGATTATATATTTTTTAATATTTTATCAATATCCAAGAATAGTTATCCGACGCTTCATTAAGACAACGATTTTCAATATTATCTGAGAATTGTTGTAATGATGAAGCTTGTCTATAATAATATAAAAAATTTATAGTATTTAAAATATCGTGAACTCCGTCTGTGCAAATTAGAACAGTGTCATTTTCAAGTAAGTTAATATTTTCATAATCAGGTTTAATTATTTCATCATTTCCTTGAATAGAGCGAGTTACGATATGTTTATATTTTGATGCTTGGGATAAATCTGTTAGTGAGCCATTTTTGAGCATTTCGTCCATTAATGTATGTGGGCTTGATTCAAATAAAAGCTCATTATTTCTGAATTGATAAATTTTTACATCTCCAATCCAAAAGCATAATGCTGAACCCTTTTTTAATAATATACCTCCAATCGTAGCTCCAAGTTTATAATTCAATTGCTGTCTGGCCTGCTTTATTTCGTCATTGGCTTTATTCATTGTAAGCTGAATGACATTTTGGTCAATATTACTAATACTGTTCTTAGAAAAAGTTTCAATAATTATTTTTGCGGCTAAATCGCCATCTTTATATCCTCCCATACCATCAGCAACCAAAAATAATTCTTTACTTTTCGCTATTTCTCTATGGTAAATCAAATCCTGATTTACCATTCTTTTACCTATGCCTGTACCTGTTATTACGTTCATTTATCGCCTATTGCTTGTATTGTTGCTCCACCGTGCTTTGTCACTCTTGGTCGAGTTTGTATCTTGATTGGCTTAGTTGTAATACTTTTTTCTGAAGCCTTTGTTGCCCACAAGAATCCCTCACCAGGCATTAGTGCACTCATGTCATTTGGTGTCAAAGAATTTAATTGAGTGATTGATTTTTGTATATGCTTAAGCCATTGCGGGCTGTTAAATTTATGTATCAAAACAATAGAACTTAATTCAATAATTTCGTTTGGTAGGCTCGGAGGATCCTGACTCGCTATCATAATACTCACTCCTTTATGCCTCATTTCTCTAATGGCTGTAACAATATTTGCGGTTAAATCCTTATTATCCATGTATTTATGAGCTTCATCGAAGACAATAAACTTGTTGAAATGTTTACCATTTATCTCCTTAACACCTGAAAAAATATTGAGCATTATCACAAATAGACCAAGAGCTTCATCTTTGGTGATAAACTCATCTCTCATATCTACGATAATTAATCGTTCTGGCTTAAGAATGTCTCTAAGGAAATAAGTATCATTAATATAGTCACTGGCAAAATTTAACCTTTGGCGTGCTAATGTTTTTTGAGAATTTGTAAGAAGCGGAGTATCTTCCACACTGGTCGTGATTGCAGTAAGTGTAATATTTCTACGATTCTCCTTCATAATGGCTTTTAATTGCTTTATATAAGTTGAATCGTTGCCAATAGCACCCAAAAGTGATAGCCAGTCTTGCACGTTTAACTCTTGCGAATTAAATGCAATCGGGCGAACATTTATTGAAGGGTATTGAGCTTGGCGTTCCTCCAATTTATCTTGTGGTGTCAATATTACCACATCTGCAATATTTTCGGGCTCTGCTCCGTATTGCTCCTTGAGCATCCTAAGTTCTGATTCCTTATCATTAGGATAAATCATTGAAGTAAATTCGGGAGCATAATCCATACTTTCACTGTAATGAAAAATTACACCCGCCAGCGGAGAAGGAAGTAAGTTTATACTGTCAAACTCCCTCAAAACCATCTCTGAAATTGTGCCAATCGTATAACTTTTGCCACCACCCTGAACACCAAATAAACTAATTGTGTTGGTATCATTTAAGTCCAAAGCAATCTTTTTCCCGTGAATACTCTTACCCAATACGCCAAATTGTGGACTATTTGAGTCTTTCCCTACTAATATATCATAATTTGGGACTTTCTTTTCTCTTGCCACTTCTTCATTTGTCAAAATTACTTCTTCTATCTTTTCTTGTACTTTTGGGGTTTCAAAAATCAAGTTTATTTTTGGTAAATCTTTCAAGGGGTCAACTTGAACAACTGTTTTTGTATCTACAAAATTTTCAAATACCTTAATGGGAGAGTCTTTTATGTATAATACAGCCTTAAGCTCATCTGTAAGTTCTTTTTCCTCTAATCTTCGAGTATTGAGATCAGAATTTGTATCTAAAATTTCTTCAATTAACTTTCCACCAAAGGTGAAAAAAGTTAAATCATTGCTGACAACTTCTTTTTTATGCTTTACAGGATTTTCCAAATCAAATATGAAACCTAATTTTTGAAAGCTTAACTTAAAGCCCAAATTTAACTCTTCGAGAAAAGAACTATAAGTTGAGTAAGAATTTTCAGTTAAAAAATTATATCGGTATGCTCTATCAAGATAAAAACTCAAAAATGATTTAAACTCAATGTTCTTTAATTCTCTATCTAATCGGTCGAATGATAGATGAGACTCAGTATCAAAATTCTTTTTAATTGCCTCAATCGTATTATTAATTTGAGAACTCATCTTTGTTTTCAACTCGTCTTTCTCACTGACAAGGAGAGCTTTTCTACACTTTATTTCAATTACAGTAATATTTATTTCTTTGGTATCGGGATTCATCGAAATTAGTAAATTATCAGCTCGACTCTTACTTTCATTGTCTCCTCCTTCAAAGAAGTATTGATGCAAATCTATTGGTATTAAAAAAGCATTTTCTAAAAATCCTTTCTTTTCTAATATCCTTTTGGTAAATGCACTCCCGATTACCTCAAAAGCTTTGTTTTTACTTGAATTTAATTGTAAAATCAATGAACTACTTATAGCTCTTAAATCTTCAAGTAGGATTTTTATTTTTTCTTCGTCATCCGACTTGATTCCAAACTCATTGAAATGAGGTCCTAATAAGCCAATTATTTCGCTTGTAGGACGTGTAGTTAAATACGAGGCTATTCCGCTTGTTTCCTCCCCAGGTATATAGTCTAAAAGGAATGGTATTTCCCCGTGCTTGGTTGGCTGGTCGAAAATTTCTGGACCTAAGTTTTTATCAAAGGTGATAACCCAGTCCGAGAAGTCATGTAGATGAGAAATCAACACTTTGTCTTTCTCAGTCAATCTCAACACTTTTGAAGGAATTGATTCTGTATATTTAGCAGTTAAACCACTGGCTACAAATGATTGGATATAAGAAAATAATGAAATACCTACTTCGCCTGATTTAAACTTGTTGAAGTGTAAATTGTTGGTGCTAATGTATGTTTTCCATATTAGCTCTTTACCCGAGTCAAAAACGGTAATCGGAGTAGTAATTAGCCCATTTAATGAAAAACTATTTCCTTGTTTTGATGGCTTAATGAGTTCCACAAATAATGGAAATGGACTTATCAAAAAGCTAATATGGGCTGCATAAAGGTTTGGATTTTGCAGATAATCTGTAATCTCATTTATTGAAAACCTTAATTTAGGAAATAGTCTATTCTTTGAAGATTGAGAAAAAGCTTCTGCTTCTTCTGAAATATTATACTCTGGATTTAGTAAGTTTCTTAGGCCTTCACCATGCTCAATAATCTGGTCTGTTCCTTTAAAAACTCTCACTTCATAACTAATCCTTTTAAAGAGTGTTTCCTTTTCTAACTCTGTAAACGCTATAGCAAAAATATTGGCATCTCCAGCATTAAAAAGATTAATGATAAGTTTGTCAGTGTACGGATGTTGAAATAAATAATTTCGTAAATGTCTGATTACCAACTTCTGACTTATTTCATTTTCAATTAATGCTTTTTTGTCTATGTTAAATAGCTTTGTAAAATAGTACTTTAACTGACGTGTTACAGAGGTAGTATTTGCAAAGTTTTTGAATGGCCGTGAGGCTAAATAAATACCGTATCCAAACGCTAATTCTCCTGAATACTGAAAGTTTGTAAGTGTGGTGCTATCAAGCAAAACTAATGGGTTATTTTCTGCAAATAAATTCCCATCAAATAGTTTATCCAACTCTCTGTACCATTCTGTTTTATGTCCTTCAAACGCCAATGTTTTCTCTTCCCAATCTTTAAAAAGGTCAAAAAGTTGAACTGACCATGCTAATCGAAGGGGGTGTAAAGGCGATAATACAAGTGCTTCTACCGATTCATTATTTGGTAAAGTTGTTTTTACTTTAACTATGTCTAAATTTTGTAATTCTACTAGAAAGTCTTGGAGATGAACTTTCTCTTCTTGTGTTAAACGGTCGTCCTTTATTCTTCTATGTATCGTACCAATCCAATTTGTGAGTGATTCAATATAGTCCTTTATATCATCAATGAAGTTGAAAATATCAGCAGTTTCAAAGATACCATTACCCGTTGCATTTGAGCTTTTAATTTTATTGAATACGTTCGCACGAAGATGTAGTATTTCTGGTGAAATAATCTCATTAATTGGACTGCGACTGAATATTATGGGCATATCCAAAGAAGCCTCATTTTGAGGCAAATCGACTAGTAATGTACCAAATTCAAGCGGAAAGTTTAAAAATTCACCTTGTAATAAGCGTAATTTTGTTGGAATATTGATTTGATAATTATGCTTAGATGAATAGTGAATAAAGAACGTAGATTCGATTTTCTTCCGCTCATTTTCTAACCAAACGTTAGAATCAGCTTCTGGTTTTGGAGTATTAAGTTCTTCTCCTTTCTTTAGCTTACTACTTTTATACTTAAAGTAAGCCTGTAAAACATTATTTAACTTGTCTTTTCGTTGTAACTCATCATCTCGTTCTATCCTTTCATCTTCCACAACAAAGTAAAAATCGTCCGAATCGCTTGTTCTCTTATAAGGAAAGTCATTCTTGCTGGCATCTGGATTCGCTTTTTGGATATTTTCCCAATTTTGCTGATGTTTGTCTGATTTAAAATTATCATCTAAATTTAAGATGTTACCATGCTCATTTTCGGCTAATACTTTCAAGAAGTAAGTGCCATTTTCAAGGCTTGCCCCATCGAGTTCAACGGTTACATCTCTATAAGATTTGGTTGAATTGGTATTTTTTGTTTTCCTTAATAGTCGAATTTCTTCACCGCCATTTTCACCAACTGCCATTAATATAATAGAAAAGTATTTAAGGCTTTCTATCTCTTTGGGTGAAGGAGAAGTAGAAAAACGGATTTTTACTTTAGCTATATTATTATTCTCAATATAAAGAGTTTGTCCGCCATTCTCAAACTTAAACTCTTTACTATCAATAAACTCTACATGTACCTGTATATGCTTTAAATTAAGGTCTGGCAGCGGCCAGTTTGAAAAGTTTAGATTTGGGTATTTTTGATGGATGATAAAGCAAATACTTTCAATTGACTTAGCTTGACTTTCATCTTTTGTAAATTGATAAATTTCCTTTTGTATCGTATTTCCTTTTAATGGTAATTCATTTATCCGCTCATTGGTTGGCTTGCTAAACGAACTTAAAATACGTAAACATTCCATATTAAAATGGAGTTTTGAACGTATTTTATCTCTTGGTTGAAGTAATTCGCTGTCTGGAATGAGGTCAAGGAAATAAAGGTAATTGCCAATATTCTCATCGTTGAAGCCTACTTCTGATAATTTAAGTGTATAGTTGACGATTTTTGAGGGCGTTTTTCGTTCATCATTCACAAACCCTAAAATAGTCTCTATATCGTGTCGAAAACTGGCTGGAATTTCATTTAATAATTGTTCCATTAATTGGCTCTCAATTCCATCTAAGGATATTTCTTTAAAAGTAGCGTTTCCATAAGAGTCCTCGGCAGCCGTTCTACTATTGGCAGGTATCAGCACCAACAGTGGTTTTTCTTGTTTATTCCGTAATTCAATGAGCTTGGTAGCAGTAATTGTTCGGTCTGATACGTGTTTATCGTCTATGATAAAAGTATCAATATGTGGGTGGCTTTCTTTTATCTGATTAAAAAGATAATCCAATTCGTTTGTATTAAACCCAGTAATTTTCATACAATGCCCTGCCAACGCACTGCCAAACTCTTGGGCGTGCGTATCAAGCACCAATGCAATTATTTTCTGATAATATATACTAATAGGATGAGTCATTGGAAAACTTATTTTTTAGGATAACGGGGTCTAATTTTTTGTAAGATGTATGCGTCGCTCAGGTCATTGTAAAAGCCTATCATACGTAGTTTCTGTTTCAATGCTACTACATTGTCTCTAAATGCTAAATGCGTGTTTACATCTGCATCTTTGAATCGTGCTTCTCCTAAACCATTGATAACTAATCCGTAGCGTTCTTTCAGAGCTGCCATCAACTCCTCAATCGAAAGACTTTTAGTCCGAAAGCCATCTGCATGGGCTTCTAATACCAAAATCTGTATTAAAGTTTCTAATAGTCTTGACCCTAGCACAAATCTTCTCTGATGTTTACGACTTCTACCTTGTGCTAAAATGCCCCTTTCTTTATTTTTTTGGCATACTGCATCAAATAAATCCTTACTATATTTATACTGATAAGCACCTCTATGATGAAGTAATATCTGAACATATTTATCAAAATATGTATCCTCGTACTTCGTGATTTTATCAATATTGGCTTTATATTCTATTCTTTCTTCTTCAGATTTTTTCGATTCTCTATCAAGTTGGCTATGTATTTCTTGAAACTTCCATTTGAAGCTCTCTTCAAATCTTACATCCTTCGCTTTTAAGATTTTGAGGGCTTTATCAATGTTTTCTGAATTATCCCTTTCTAATACTAAATAGCTCAATGTTGCATTTATTTGGAAAGTGGCTTTAATGTAATCATATATAGAGTTCGTAAATTTATCTACTTCATCTGTTGCAATTCGGGCAACTTTGCTGTCGTAATCATCGGTTACATCAACCACAATATTCCAATCGTCCTCAATTTCAGCATTTCCATTTTCAATCATTTTAGGTAGAAAATAAACCAGCTTTTGAAAATAAAGTGATAAGTGAAAAGAGGTTAACGTTTTTATGTAATCAATTAAAATGTTTCGAGGGATCGAACCTTGATAAACCAATAAGCGTCTAATATCATCACAGAAAAGTTCTGCTTGCTCCTTTAGTAGCGGACGAACTGTATTGAGACTCGTTGGGCTATCAGGAAAATCTTTAGCCATGTGTTTGATAATATGAAGCAAACCCATACTATCTACATCTAAGTCCACTGAGTTTAAAATTGTATTGGTGTTTTTATCCCATCCTTCTCGCAAAAAAGCGATAAGGTCTTGTTTGACTCTTTGGTTTTGCCCTAACATCAGATACACTTGGTCGGCAGAATTATAATCACGGGTTTGTTTAACATTCCTGACACGATAACTCTCAATATGAATAGGACGTAAAGAAGAAATTTTTTCTTTATCAGGATTGCCCCTGTAGACCATGTTTACTAAGTTATTTCTAATCCACACTTCGGCTGCTTCGGAATTTTCGCTTAGCCCTATTAGTACTCCCTCTTTTTCTAATCCACCCAAAAACTGGGCAACCTTTTCAACCGTTATATCTTTATCAGAATTTTTTGACCTAATTTGCTTAGGGCGAATACCGTTATGCTTTAGAAGCATAAACAAATTGACTAGTGTGTTATCTATATTGATAGCCTTGGCATCAATAGCAAATATCAATTCATTTCTAAAGAAACTTTCTTTGTTGTTTAGTCTTGCTATCATATTGTACTTGTCATGGGTTCTATCAATAATTTATGTTCTTGAGTCTTCTTGATTTTGAAGAACCTTTGCTTGTCTTTTGTTACTACAACCTCATCGAAGCGAAGGTTTTCGAGTAAGTTTTTGAAAATGATAAGCTCCATAAATCTCCCTTTTAGATCATTGAGCGACGGACTGTATCCTTTCTGAATGAAATAAAGCATCTCAAATAAATCAAGTGAGATAGTCAGCAATATGTGCTTTTCCTTTTTGTGTCGAAATATTAAGCTATCGGACTCATATTCAAGATATTGGACTAGGTGGTCAGTTCTATTGATAAATAATTCAAAATCGCTTAAGGGAAACAGTCTAAATGAATTTCCAACTGAATCCTTGATTTCAGAAGAAGTCAAAACTAAATATTTCTGGTCGATAGTGTCATTATTGCAACCTTCATTAATCGAAATAGCTTTTGAAATACTTCTTTTTATTTTATCTAATTCTGTATCATTTCTCAAAATCTCAATAAACTGAAATGCTGAATGATAAGGAATACGCTGAATAAATGAGGGTATCGGATTTCCGTCAATCAACTGCGATTCCATTTTTCCTTCAAAATACTGATGTCTGATAAAGGTCTTTTGTATGCTTTTAATTCGTTGCAATTCGTTGGCTTCTTGTTGCTCATAAGTTGGTTTCCATTGTTTTATGGCATTAAACTCATTGAGCAATGATACCGAACGATCTGCAAACTCTAAGAAGTGTTGTGGCTTGTGTTGCCCAAAAAATAGCTCTCGGTCAAGGTTTGGTATGGCTACTTCTCCTATATCGGTTTCTCGCAAAAGTTTAATTAGACGGTCTTTTTCGCCACCATCGTTTGTTGTTTGACTCGTCAAATCAAAATAATGATATTTCCAAAATGAATCATTGCTCAGAGATTCATCTGCAAGCATATTTTGTACATCATCACAACCAAAATTTCTGGTGAGTGTAAAGGCTATAAATGAGCGTAAATCTCGCATCGTAATATGTAGTTCCCGCTTCAAACTCACGGTTTTTAGTAAGAATTCTAAACGTGAAATCACGGCTTCACCAGATGCCGAATCATTGAATGAAGCTACATTATATCTTATAAAGCATTGTCGTTTTATTGAACAGGTATCACATTTTTTCCAAAGTTCTTGATTAGTCAATGCCCTCATTTGCATTCTGAAAAGGCTCGGTTCTCCCACCGTTTTCTCCTCACTTGGCGTTTCATAAGCTACAACCGAACGTAAATTAAGATTGATAACCATCACACCTTCTGGTAGTTCTGCATGTCCTTCTTTGTAGAAATATTCTTCAATCAGGTCTGCCAGATGTTTATAGCGAGCCGATGTTTGAAGAAACTCAACCAGACGACCTTCGTTGATAGCAATGATACGTCCTTCTTTCGCTTTAGTATAATTTCCATCAATAAATGGACTAAAAAACTCGTTCAAAACTTCATCATTAATGCTTTCTTCTTGATCTTGCGACCCATCATAGTTTGTTTCATAGCGAACCCCATGCAATAAAAACGATGAGCCATTGCGGTGCGAAAACCGTTGAAGATTTTTGCTTAGATTATCTTCTTCTATTTTTTGGATAAAAGCAGTTTTGCCATCACCAGCATTTCCTGTTATAATAACCAGTTTAAACTTTCCATCTAAAACTGCAGGTATGAGTTTTTTATCAAGCTTAGTAGGTGTGTAAGTGAGTTTGTCGAAATAATTACTCTTGGTATTTATTTCAAGCGAGGAAGCACGAGTGCCTGAATTACCGTGTCTTGATTGACTATAAAGCGAGTTGATATAATCTACAAATGATTGTTGATTATTGGTATATTCAATTAATGTTTCTGATAATAAATGAGGTGTTTCTGCATTATCATCTAAAATGCCATTTTCCCCAATACTTTGTAATGCTGCCAACATTGCTTTAGCATTAACGAATCTTTCTTCTTTTTTGGATGTAATTGCTTTTGATATGAAATTAGCAAAAGCATAAGAAATTTTCGGTGCTTTTATCTTAGGATTATTCGCCTGACGGCTTGCCAATGGCATTTTACTCGGCGACCAAGGATATTCTTTACATATCAACTCATAAAGTGTAACACCGAGTGAAAAAGTATCTGCCGATAAATCCCAATTTACCCGCATATTATCGATTAAATCAGGTGCTAAATAGGGATTTGTTCCAACGAAGTCTCGGTTGGCTTCAATTACTAATGATGCTACATTGAAATCTATCAACACAAAACGCTTGTTTTCTATCCAGATAATATTCTGTGGCTTTATATCTCGGTGCAAAACTGGACTTTCTTGAGACTGCATGTAGACCAACGCCGAAAGTATTTCAATGCCTAATTGGTAGATACGATGTAAAGGTAAGCTTGCTTCGGTTTTGACATAGTTACCTATGTTTTCACCTTCCAGATACTCCATCAAGGTATAAAATCTACCATTTGATAACGTTCCATTCCATGAAAATTTTACAATATTATTGTGACTCAATTTCTTTAAAGCATTATATTCAGCTTCAACGGTTTGGGCATTTACGCTTTCGTTGAAAACCTTCATCGCAAACTCTTCACTCTGTAAGCTGTACTTTACTCTATACACAGTTGAATAACCACCTTTACCCAAAATTTTATAAAAGGTATAACCACTATCATGGTCACCTTCTTTGATTTCGCCCGAAAGGCTTGAATAAACACCTTGATTTTGTGGTACTGGAGCGATTTCGATATTTTTGCCTAATAAGGATTCTACTGCATCGATGCTTTGTAGCCTTTTCTGTGGGTCAATGATAATTGTTTTTGAGCAAAGTTCATCGAGCCATTTAGGTAATGCAGGGTTGAGTGCCGTAGGCAAACGATTGACAGGCAAAGACCCTCCTAATTTATCAAGCTCATAAGGATTTTGAATGGGCGTCTGTTTGGTAAATAACCAATAGATAAGTACGCCCAACGAATAAATATCTGAGGCTTCAGATGCCTCTTTGATAGTCATTTCGATAGGATGATACGCCGTAGCGTTGTCTTCTGAGATGGTTGGGTGAACAGTATAACCTTGCTCTTCGTGGTCAAGAAAATACGCATTGCCAAAATTACCTAAATAGGCATAGCCACCACTCATGTAAATATGATGTGGGTTAATGTCTCGGTGATAAACTTTCTCTTGGTGTGCCGACCTTAGTGCTGCACATAGATTACGAATGATATTTAGGCGTTCATCTTGGGTAAAGGTTTTGGTGAGTGCCAAAGCTGCCAACGAATGCTCTTCCATGAAATCTGAGATTTCGTAGAAAGAATGATTAATAGGATCCGTTTGGTATTCTACGTTGACAATAAAAGGCTTGGCTCTTAGTTTTTCTAAGGCCATTTTGCCATTGGCTATTCTTAGTTCTCGCTTTAAAAGTTCGGGGCGAGACAATCCCGCTACTTGTAAATAGTATTCTTTAATGATTCTACGTACTGCTGAGCCTACCGTTGGAGATTTGACAAGATACTCGGTACAGTATTTGTCTTGGCTACGGATTTCTTCTATTCGATAACCCAATACCTCACGTTTTTGGTCGGGGGATTTTTGGCTTTGTTTGCCTATCAGAAAATCAATGATGGGTGTCTGAATATCAGCAATGTCATTTCCTTGCTTCCCTATTTGTGTAGGGTCGGTTAGATGGTCAATGAGATTACTATCTAACTGAAAACTCAGTTTGGCGGCTTCTTGCCAAAACTGTGGTTTAGTGCTATTGGGGTATGATAACGTAACTAAGTTTTGTACCCACGCACGCCCCCAAGCACGGTTATGCTCCTTGAGTTTTGAGGCTAAAACCGCCGTTTTTTGCCTGCCTGTTTTGAGCGGATTCGGTTTTTCTTGGTCGTTAAGATACCAATAATTATCATCGCCCTCAATACGCCCACGCCAATCTTTGTTTTCTATTTGATAGATGGCGTGCGGAGCCACCACCACCAAATCATATTCCCAAGTTTGGGTTTTGTGGTTGTGAGGATTGGTAGAAGTTATCTCGATGTTGGGAATGAGATAATAATCTGATGGCAGATATACCTCCAGATAATTGAGCAAACGACGCTCACCTTCATTGACTACATCTTCAAAATAGGGAGGCTTTATTACACTTGCCATGTTGAAATTTCGTTTTCTATGAGTTGAATTGCTTGGGTTTCTTTCAAAGTAGCAGAATCATTCTTACTTTGATATTTTTGTATTTGTTGTTCTATAAAGTTTTGTGATTCTTCTTCTAAAATAGGTAATTGAATATTGGCAATTAAATCTTCGTTGAGCGTAATAATAACAGAGCCAAAAGATGATGCCTCCATGCTTTTCATCCCGTGACTTGTTTTTAAATAACAAAATACATACTGTGGAGATATTTTAGAACTATCTACTACTAATCTTAAAGCGTGTTCTGAAATTGCAACATTTTCTAAGTCTTCATTCACAATTATCGTATTTCCGACTGTTCCTGACCTTGAAATAAGTATTTCATCTTTTGAAACTAAGAGCGATTTTAATGCAGGGGTTTTGGGGCTTATCGTCTTACAAGACTTTTTAGGGTTGAATAACATCATTTCTGATGAAGACAAAAATGGAATACCATTTTCAACATACATTCTTTTTCCTCGATTACCGACGAATATTTTTTTTGCAAAATTGCCTAAATTCTCAAATACTATATCTTCTCTTTTTTCCTTTTCCAACTTTTTCCATAATAACTGATATTGAGCATCAAGTCTTTTATGAAAGCTATTTATTGAAGTCGAAGAGATTTTATTATATTGAAATGATAAATCAGTTTCTGATTTACCAATATTCTCTTCAAAATAAGCAACCGCTTGTCCCAACAACCGATTAGCTTCCACTCTCAATTGGGCGGCATCAACAATCAATTGATGAATTTCTTCTTGTTGCTTTTCAGGTAAAAGAGGAATAGGTAAATCTTTAATATGATGGGGTTCAATATGTTGAATTACAGCTCCATACGTACCTTGTGTTAATAAATTATATCCATATTTACTACTCAAAAAAGCATGTAAATAACCTGAGTGAATTTTTTGAGAATTAGCAATTATTCTCATTACGTGTTGGGAAGCAGTCTTTCCAACAAAATCATCATTAGTATAAACAGTATTACCAATCGTACCTGAACAAGATACTAAAGTCCAATCTTTTTCAAGCCATAAATCTTCAAGATTTTTACTTAACTTTTTCGATAAGTATTTCAGTGATGAAAGGTCAGATTTTAACATATCAGAACTTCCCATAAAAGGAATGCCTCTTTCTTTATCTTCTACATAATTTCTTTTGAATCTGGCACCATTAAAAATTTTAGATGTAACATTTCCGAGGGTGTCAACTTCATAAGGGCATTTATCAATAAATATCTTTGCAATTCTGCCCTCACTTAAATGAAAAGAAGCATCCAAACGCAAATCACTGTCATGAAACCAAGTACTTTTAGTTGTTAGTATTTTCATTTTAGCTATTGGTTTGGGTCAAAAATTCTTGGTAAGCTGCTGCAATCAAAGGTAAATCATCATCTAAGCGTTTACGTTTTTCTTTGCGGTATTTCAGTTCTTTATTCCCATTTCGGCGGGCTATTAAATATTCTACGGTTTCTTCAAACAATATTTCGGCACCGTCTTCATCACGCAAATAAATGGGCGTTCCACGGCGGTCTTTGCCCAGTTTTTCGGCAATCGCCATGAAAACCTCATAATCTTCTTCAATTTCTTGTGCCAATTGGCGTTCGGTTTGAGTTTTCTTTTGCAAAAACAATAAGGATGCCTGCACGCCCACTTGTGGCATAAAGGCTTCTACCGCCAAATCTACCGAGGCTAAAACCTTAAATTTATCTAATATCCATTCTCGCACTCGTAGCGTATTGGGGTTGCCCAAAATGCCATCGGGCAGTACAATTGCCATGCGTCCTTCGGGTTTTAGGTAGTCGTAGCAAGCCTCAATAAACAATACTTCGGGGGCATCGCTATATTTCGAGAGTTCATATCGGCTGGCAATTTCTTTTTCTACCTTTACTTTTGCCCCAAAAGGAGGGTTCGTAAAAATTACATCAAATTTTTCACGGGCATCAGGGTATCTTCCTTGCTGTTCTCCCAAATTTTCAAGGCTGGCATTAATGGCATTTTGTATTTTTACCGTTTCGGTGGGGTGTTCCCAATTTGGGTATGCCAGCGAGTTTACATGAAATACATTGGCGTGTCCGTCGCCCGCCATTACCATATTCATTCGGGCAGCTTTTTTAAGGTCGGGGTCAAAATCAAAGCCAAAAATGCAGTTTTCGGCATAGCTTTTTACCCTTTCGTTTACATCGGGCGTATTTAGTTTGTCCGCCAAAAGTGGTCCCGTAAGCGTTGGGTAAATTTCTTGTGCAATTTGCTTGCGTACATGGTCAAGCACCATTACCAAAAATCCGCCCGAGCCACAGGCAGGGTCAAGCACCCGCTCATTTTCTGTTGGGTTCAGCATTTCAACCATCGCCTTTACAATATTGCGAGGCGTAAAAAACTGCCCAGCTTCTTGTTTGAGTGTGTTTGATACAATGGTTTCATAGGCAACGCCTTTTACATCAATAGAGGCATTCAAAAATGAATACTTTGCCAGTTCGGCGGCAATCATGGATAAACCTTTATCAGTCAGCCCAATTTGTTCAGTGCCATCAAACACTTCTGAAAAGATAGTGGCAGATTTCAGTTCTTCAAAAATTCCTTTAATACGGGAGGCAATTGCTTTACGGCCTTCTTCAGTGTTTTGTTCGGTTACGCCCACATAGAACTTACGGCGGTAAGATTCCGTAGAGTCAAACTGGCGTTTTTCGTCATATAGTTTACAAAAAATCAGGTTTAATAATTGCCAAAAAGCATCTTTTTTGCGACCTTCGTTACCATAAATATAGTCGTGGCTACGCTTGAAAACTTTAATCAATGAGTCATTGGCGGGGTTTCGAGAAACCGACCGATCCCTACGGTCTAAATCTTCAAGGCTTTCACCTTCACCAGGGAAATCCGATAAATCGTTGAACGTAGTTACGTCAAAAACATTAATGGTACGTTGCAAAAAATGAGCATGAAGTCCATTAGTCCAAAGGCCAAACTCACACTCGGTAGCCTCCAAAACAATTTGGAGTGTGGCAACAACACCTTTTTTAAGGTCAGTTTCTTTTATTTTTTCATCTTGTACAATACAGATTCTGATAATGTTTTCTTGCTTATGCTCAGAGCCTGCTTTAAAAATAGCTAAATCGGCCTTGAGTTTTACTTTTTTATCATTTTCGTCAATACCTTCAATCTTATAATCTCGTTCCATATTTGCCAAATCAAAGCCATATTCTTCGTTTAGCATCCTTATAATTGATTGTATGTTTTGTTCTTGATTTGTAGATTTTTTAGTGGTGTTGGTAAGGAGACATACTAATTGATTATCTTCCAATACAATGTCTTCTTGTTCGATGTTGTCTTCAGTCATGAGTTAAAATTATTAATAAATTCTTCAATGATTTCTCGTTTGTCTCGACGAGCAGCATATCGAAGGAGTTTACTACGATTGATATTATAGTTATTAAATGAAAATTCAAATAGTGTGTTTAGGTCATACCCTAATGGTTGAAAATACTGTTTGAAGTCGAGCCAAATATCTACTAAAATAGCCTCAATGGTAGGTATAGTGAAGCTATTTTGAGTCATAGTAGGCATTTGAGAAATCATAGGCATCAAAATAACCGCTTCTTGTTTAGGTAGCAAGTATCGAGTAGTAATTTCATGATTGGGGTTCAAAAAGACAGGCTTATTTAATTGCTGTAAATCTAAGAATAGACTTTCTAAATAAGGCTTTTGTGCTAAAATAAAAATCCATGTTTTTCCTGAGTTCTTTTTTAATAAATTATCTAAGATGGTAGTATCCCAAATTATCAAATTGGAGTACTTGTCTTTATCTATCTTATTACAAAACCGTTTTGTTTTAATATTTAAATGAAAGACAAATTCAGGAAAATATTGTAATGAATATAGACCCCTTCCTACTTGATAAATAGATTTTTCATTTTTAAGCTGATTAATTCTCCATGCAATGGTATTGTTAGAAACATTTGGATATACCTCTCTTATCAGAGTATTCAACTGCTGTGAATTAAATACTTTCGTTTGATAGAAAGTTTTATGAATTATATCTAATATCATCTCTTGCTTCATATCTAACAAAGATTATATTTTATATAAATAAATACAAAACTTTGTCAACTTATTATTTTATTAGTCAAAATTTGACAAAGCGAATCCCGCCAAAACTTGGACTCATATTGAGTGATAAACATTAAATTTGTGTTCAAGTTCTGATTATGAAAAAATATCAAAATCATGGAGTTAGGAATAAAAAATTATAGTTCTAAAGCTTTGCTAAGACTACGGATTAGCTAAAACTGCACAAAGTTGAATGTTAAGAATAGTCACGAAAAATATATATTTGGGAGAGTGGCATACTTATCCCGAAATATATCCAACTCCTTTAGTTATAGATTTGTACTTACTTTAGGAACCTTGAGCAATTATGTAGGCGTCTGTGAAGAGGAAAATATAGACTTTCGTTAAAGAAAAAAGTCGATGGTGCTGTTTTGACTAAAAACAATAACTGTATGTCTTATGTAGTGTTTGTCTTAGAATATGGTCAATAAGGTTTTAGATTATCTTTTAAATAAGAGTAAAATAGTGTTATTTCTTTTTATTTTGTCGCAAAAATATATTATTTTTGCGACAAAATAAAAAGAAATAATCAATGCAAAGTATTGATAATAAAATACTTATTAAAATTAAAAAAGCGAAAAGGGGTTCGCTATTTTTTGTTGAAGACTTTCTTTCTTTTGGGGCTGCAAAAGCTGTCTCTAAAGCCTTAGAGCGTTTGGTAATCAAAGGTGACGTCACTCGGGTAGCACGTGGTATTTATGCGATATTAAATACTGATCCAATATTAGGTACGATAAAGCCAACAACAGAAGTAATTGCAGAAGCAATCAGAAGAAGAGATAAAGCGAGAATCATACCAACAGGGGTTATGGCAATGAATGCTTTGGGACTTTCTAGCCAAGTACCTATGAATGTGGTCTATCTCACAGATGGTGCTGCTAGAAAAATAGATTTAGGTAGAAGGAAAATTGTATTTAAGAAAACCGCTCCCAAAAACTTGGCAGCTATTGGTAAAATAAGTACTTTGGTTATTCAAGCCTTAAAAGACATTGGCAAGGACAAAGTAACAGAAAGCGAAATAGAAATCATTTTGAATCATCTGAAAAAAGAAGAGCCATATCGTTTAGAACATGATATAAAATTAGCACCAGAATGGATTAGGATAATTATGCGGAAAGCACTTAAAAAAGATTAATATGATAAAATGGATAGCAATCCCAGCCGAGACAAAAAGGAATGCTTATGAACAAGTAGCCGAAGTAACGGGAATGTCTGCCTTTGCTGTTGAAAAGGATTGGTGGGTAGTACAAAGCCTCTCTATTATTTTTGAAATGGAAGTGGCAAAATATTTAGTTTTTAAGGGAGGAACATCTTTAAGTAAAGCATGGAAGTTAATTGAACGATTTTCCGAAGATGTAGATTTAGCCATCGAAAGAACATTTTTAGGGTTCAATGGAGATTTGACTAAAAATCAAAGAACCGAGTTGAGAAAAGCGGCGAGTGCTTATACTTCTGGTTCATTTTTGGATGAACTCAAAGATAAGTTTACTAAAAAAGGGTTTGAAAATATAACCTTCAAATTAGTAGAGACAAAAGATAGTGACCAAGACCCACGTATTATAGAAATTTACTATCCAAATGTGATTCCCGCTCCAGGATATTTAGAACCAAGAGTCCAAATAGAAATTGGATGTCGCTCCCTAAAAGAACCATTTAGCATTCAAACATTTTCATCACTTATAGATGAACATTATTCAGATAGAGATTTTACTTTACCTAATATTCAGGTTCCAACAGTAAACCCAGAACGTACCTTCTTAGAAAAGATATTTCTGCTTCATGAAGAATTTCAACGTCCTGCTGATAAAATTAGAGTAGATAGATTAAGCAGACATTTATATGATGTTGTTAAGTTATCAAAATCAGCATTTGTAGAAAAAGCATTGAAAGATAAAGAACTATATAGAACAATCGTAGAGCATCGTTATAAATTTACAAAATTGGGTGGAGTAGATTATAATTTACATCAACCACAAAGTATTAATCCAATTCCTTCACCAGAACTTATGAAAGCTTGGAAAGCAGACTATAATATAATGCTTGAGCAAATGATTTATGAAGAGAATGCTCCTACTTTCGAAGAGATTATTAGTGATTTAATAAA
>JACCDQ011909073.1_pt1 | contig 18677 bp, 17 predicted proteins | sample 7446031 | NCBI WGS metagenome assembly JACCDQ01 (sample SAMN15323442, study PRJNA562643) | freshwater metagenome | isolation source: river surface water | place: USA:Blue River Watershed | collected 2017-08-17
GTCGACTCGCTCAGGGTTGGAGCCTGAACTTCGTCAGGCGCGATCGCATCCGCGGCATCAGTCGCACGTGCGATAGCTTCTTTGATGGTCGAGCGAGACGGCGTCTCAATTACTTCGGTCGGTAGCGCGCTCAGGTTGACCTTTGCGGTGTCGGATAGTTCCGACTTCGGCTCTTCAGGCGTGCGAATCGGCTCTACTTTAGGAATGATCCCAGTCGAACCCGAAGCTGCTGCCGGGTGGCGCGACTGATCGGTGGTGACTGGACGTAGGCGAGGAATCGGCCCGTCGTTCAGAGATTCAGCGCTGGAAAGCGAGAGTGCGGACTCGTTTTCAGGGGTCAAAGTCAGCTTGCGTGGGTCAAAACTCCAGGTTGCGTGCCCGCGTCCGTTTGCGAGTTCAAACTTAACGGTTACCAACCAGGTGGACTGATCCTGTCGGTGACTAGTCCAACTGATGTCGCTCGCTCCGGTGGCGGCGAGTCGGCGGGCAATCAGGTCGCCGAAATCAATCTGAGTCACATCAGAGAATCGGTCGCCGGCCAAATTGATCCGCACACCCTGAGCTGTGGACACAACATGTCGTAGCTCGTCTAGAACGGGTTGAGCGAATTTCTCAACGTATGCGAACTCGGCATCGTGTTTCTCGACAAGCTCCTCGATGCTCGCGCCTTCGCGGATAGCTTCCTGGATTTCACGAGGGGAGAGGCTGCTTGACACTCGCTTCGGGCTGCTTGTCTGGCGCAGCTCACCGCGCAACACATCATCAACCGGTAGCTGGAATTCGACACCATCAGGCGACTTCATGACAATGAAGTCACCTTCTACTCGCACGAACTGCAATTCCGACATCTCTGCCTCCTGTTAGAAGTTTGCCTTTGATGCGTCGAATGTTCGGTTTTTCAAACGGTGTGCCGAAAAAACTCTTAAAAAATGTCGGCGCGTCTTCTTGCTGTTTGCAGCATGCGTGTAAGAAACTAGGCGCGCTCGATGAAGACGAAAGGCAAGCCTAAATGGCCACCGATTACGACGCACCAAGAAAGTCCGACGACGATAACGAGTCGATCGAGGCAATCAAGGAGCGCATCCCAGACAAACTTTCTGGTGTTGTTGACGTTGACGAAACCGACGCAGTTGAGGCCTTTGCCATGCCTGATGTCGTCTCAGAAGACCTCGATGTCGTGGTTCTGCCACCTCAGGATGATGAATTCACCTGCAGTGAGTGCTTTATCGTGAAGCACCACACCATGCTTTCCTCGCAAAAGGGAAAGTACGGCAAGCTCTGCACCGAGTGCGCCGGCTAGTTTTTTTAGCCGTTTAGCGCAGCAGCAAGTTTTTCAGCCTTACGGCTAGAAACCAACCAGTACGGAGTTGGATCACTTTTGCTCTTCACTTGAACTCTTACCAGTGAACGAGTCGTTCCTCGAAACAGTACGAATGCTGCCGGGCTAAGTCCCGGACCTCTAGCGGCCCGCGCAGCATCATCAAGAAGAGCCTCGGCGGCACCAAGTTCGGTTCTAGGAATCTGAACGGAACCGATTTTCAGCGTGGTCGCATCCAGTTCGATTCTCGGGGCTCGAATGAAAGCCAATGCATAGAGGGCCGCTGTGACTAGCGCACCGGATAGGACGCCACCAGTGTGACTCCACGGGTACACCGTCAACCACACGGTAGGCCAGACTATGGCAATCGCAAAGATCGTGTTGATCGAAGGGTAGAGATATTCGCGATATGTCTTCGCGCTTGCTGGGCTGTTCATCGCTTCTAGATTACGCTCAATGCTCATGAGCGAAGTTGCAGTTCTTCTCAAAGCCGAACCAGGGTTCGAACCCGTTTATGCCAAGCCCGGAGACGCCGGTGCCGATCTTCGATGCACCGTGGATGCGGTCGTCCGTGCGGGGGAGCGCTTGCTCTTGCCGACTGGTGTGTCAATCGCGCTACCTGACGGCTATGTCGGCCTAGTTCACCCACGTTCCGGCCTCGCGGCAAAGCACGGCATCACCGTTTTGAATGCACCAGGCACTGTTGATGCAGGCTACCGCGGCGAGATCATGGTCACGCTGTTGAACACTTCGGACGTCGATTTTGTGGTCGAACGAGGCGATCGCATCGCCCAGTTGGTTATTCAGCAATTCGAAAAGGCTCGATTTGTTGCAGTTGAGGAGCTACCGGGTAGCGAACGCGGCGAAACCGGTTTCGGATCGTCAGGAACGAAATAGACATGGCAGAGTTTCCTAAGTCAGCACCGCTCGACCGCGCAACCGCGGGTCCAATCGATTCCGCTGAATTGCGCCATGAAGCACCGTTTCTAGATTTAGGTTCGATTCGCGTGCCCGCCATCGACTCGATTGCCGTCAAACTCGAAGTAGAGGAAGCAACTGGTAAGCCTATTGCTGTGACCCTCGACACCGGTGACTGGAGCATTCAGCTTCAGGCATTCGCTGCGCCTCGATCTGAGGGTGTTTGGCTCGAGGTCAAGGATCAGTTGGCTGGTTCAATCACGAGCCAAGGTGGGGTTGTCGAAGAGCGCATCGGTTCGCTGGGTGCCGAATTGGTTGCCAAGCTGCCGGTCACAAACGAGAGCGGACAGCAAATTGGCACGCGTCTAGCGCGCTTTGTGGGCGTTGACGGCCCTCGTTGGTTCTTGCGCGGCGTCATCTCGGGCGCAGCACTGACCGACCCGAAGGCAGCGGCAGATGCCGATGACTTGATCCGAGCTGTCGTTGTTCACCGCGACGAGACTCCGATTCCTCCTAAGGACCTGCTGCCAATCGTGATTCCAGGTCAAAGCACTTTCGTCCCGTTGGTCTAGTCTCTGATGCCTGACGAAAGAGCCGGCCACTCCGAGCAAAACCTTTCCGCCGCGGCCAAACTCGGTATCAAAATCGAGAATGGCGATGTTCGAATGGATGCGAGTTCGCTACTGGCAACGGTAGGCGGACGACTTGGTCTCGTTGAATCGCTAGTGCCAAGCACTCTGTTCATGATCACGTGGGTTATCTGGCGCAATCCGCAGCTTTCGATCGGGCTAGCCGTCTTGCCGGTGATCCTTTTTGGCGTTTATCGACTTGCTAAGCGCTCTTCTCTTATGCAGGTGCTATTTGGTGGAGCTGTTGCCGGTTTGTCAGCATGGATGGCGCTTAGCAGCGGTAGCACACGCGAGTACTTCATCCCCGGCTTCATAACGAATCTCGCATACCTTGTGCCGTTGTTGATTTCTGTACTGATCCGCTGGCCGATCGTTGGGTTGCTGCTTGGCTTCTTGATCGGCGAAGGCACGTCTTGGCGCAAAAACCCTCGCGAACTCAAGATCTTTACTGCCGCAACGCTCGTTTTGACTGCGGTGTTTGCAATCAGGCTCGCGATTGAGGTTCCGCTTTACCTTCTCAATGAGATTGCGGCGCTTGCTGTGACCAAAATCATTCTCGGTTATCCGTTGTATGCGATTGCCCTGTGGACGGCGTGGCTATTGGTGCGAAGGCTCATTTCAGAGCGCTCAAACTGATAGATTTGACCCTTAGCGATGTAGCTAATAGTTAGGAGCGGACTGCATGTCCAAGGTGAACAGTTTCGGCGCTGCCGAAATCCTAAAGGTGGGCGAAAAGAGCTACCGAATCTTCAAGTTGAACTCAGTTGATTCAAAGACTCTTCCTTACAGCCTCAAGATTCTTCTCGAGAACTTGTTGCGCACCGAAGACGGCGCAAACGTTACCGCTTCACAGATTGAGGCTTTGGCCAACTGGGACGCTGCTGCTGAGCCTGACACTGAGATCCAGTTCACTCCAGCTCGCGTAATCATGCAGGACTTCACCGGTGTTCCTTGTGTCGTTGACCTCGCTACCATGCGTGAGGCTGTCGCCGCACTTGGCGGAGACCCTAAGCGCATCAACCCGCTTGCTCCAGCAGAGCTCGTCATCGACCACTCGGTCCAGATCGACGTGGCCGGAAGCCCGGATGCGTTCGAGCGCAACGTAGAGCTCGAGTACCAGCGCAACGGCGAGCGCTACCAGTTCCTTCGCTGGGGCCAGACCGCTTTCGAAGAATTCAAGGTCGTTCCTCCTGGCACCGGTATCGTCCACCAGGTAAACATCGAGTACCTAGCGCGCGTCGTTATGGCACGCGAAGTCAATGGCGAGCTTCAGGCATACCCTGACAGCTGTGTCGGTACCGACTCGCACACCACCATGGTCAATGGTCTGGGCGTGCTTGGTTGGGGTGTCGGGGGTATCGAAGCCGAGGCAGCCATGCTGGGTCAACCTGTTTCGATGTTGATTCCGAAGGTTGTTGGCTTCAAGCTCACCGGCGCTATCAACACAGGCGTGACTGCTACTGACGTTGTTCTAACTATCACCGAGATGCTCCGCAAGCACGGCGTGGTTGGCAAGTTCGTCGAGTTCTATGGCGAGGGAGTCAGCTCGGTTCCATTGGCTAACCGCGCGACCATCGGCAACATGTCGCCTGAGTTTGGTTCGACCGTTGCAATCTTCCCGATTGACTCGGTCACCATCGATTACTTGCGCACCACTGGTCGCACCCAGGAGCAGCTCGACCTGGTCGAGGCATACTGCAAGGCTCAGGGCCTCTGGCACGATCCATCAATCGAGCCTCGCTACAGCGAGTATCTGACTCTTGACCTATCGACCGTAGTGCCTTCTATTGCTGGCCCTAAGCGCCCTCAGGACCGAATCGTCCTAAGCGAAGCTAAGGAAAGCTTTGAGAAGGCCCTGCCGACCTACACCGAGAAGACAAGCAACGCTGTCAAGGTTTCGGGCCGCGACTTCGAACTCGACAACGGCCACGTAACCATCGCTTCGATTACATCGTGCACCAACACCTCGAACCCATCGGTCATGCTTGCCGCCGGTCTGGTTGCCCGCAAGGCAGTAGCCAAGGGCCTGAAGGCTAAGCCTTGGGTCAAGACCTCGCTCGCTCCTGGTTCGAAGGTTGTTACCGAGTACTACGACAAGGCTGGTTTGACTGGCGATCTCGACGCACTCGGCTTCAATCTCGTCGGCTACGGCTGTGCTACCTGTATCGGTAACTCGGGCCCGCTAGCAGACGAAATCAGCCAGGCGATTAACGACAACGACCTAGCGGTTACCGCTGTCCTTTCGGGCAACCGTAACTTCGAAGGTCGCATCAGTCCTGACGTGAAGATGAACTACCTTGCATCACCTCCGCTAGTTATCGCATACGCGCTGGCCGGCACCATGGACTTCGACTTCGAGAACGACGCACTTGGTCAGGACCAGGCTGGAAACGATGTTTACCTTCGCGACATCTGGCCAACTGCTGAAGAAGTTCAGTCGACCATCGACAGCTCGATCAACAGCGAAATGTTCAAGACCCAGTACGCATCGGTATTCGACGGCGACAACCGCTGGCGTTCGCTGCCGACTCCTGAAGGTGCAACCTTCGTATGGGATGACGCATCGACCTACGTTCGTAAGGCGCCGTACTTCGATGGCATGAAGGCACAGCCAGACCCTGTCAACGACATTCACAGCGCTCGCGTACTTGCAAAGCTTGGTGACTCGGTTACCACCGACCACATCAGCCCAGCAGGCTCGATCAAGGCAGATTCACCAGCCGGCAAGTACCTCACCGACCACGGTGTCTCGCGCGTCGACTTCAACAGCTACGGTTCGCGTCGCGGAAACCACGAGATCATGATTCGCGGAACCTTCGCAAACATCCGGCTAAAGAACCAGCTGCTCGATGGTGTCGAAGGTGGTTACACCCGCGACTTCACCCAGGCAGATGGCCCTCAGTCCTTCATCTATGACGCATCTGTGAACTACCAGGCCGCTGGCACCCCGCTAGTCATCTTCGGTGGCAAGGAATACGGTTCGGGTTCATCGCGCGACTGGGCTGCCAAGGGCACCCGCTTGCTCGGTGTTTCGGCCGTTATCGCGGAGTCGTTCGAGCGCATCCACCGTTCAAACCTGATCGGTATGGGCGTGCTCCCTCTGCAGTTCCCAGCGGGTCAGTCGGCAGATTCACTCGGCCTCGACGGAACCGAAGAGATCACCATCACCGGTGTCACCGAATTGAACAACGGCAACACTCCTAAGACCGTACGCGTCGTCGCAAAGCCGACCTCGCACTCGCCTGCAGGCAAGTCGGTCATCGAGTTCGACGCCATCGTTCGTATCGACACTCCTGGAGAAGCTGATTACTACCGCAACGGCGGAATCCTGCAGTACGTCCTTCGCAGTCTGGTCGCTTAGCGGAAGGTTAAGCGGTCCTGCGGGATTGTTATCACTATGAACGTTCTCGGCAGAATCAACTCACCAAGGGACTTAGACGCACTGTCTAACTCCGAAATGGTTGAGTTGGCTGCCGAGATTCGTTCCTATTTGGTGAGCTCGGTTGCTAAGACCGGAGGACACCTGGGCCCGAATCTCGGTATTGTCGAGACGACACTGGCCATTCACCGTGTCTTCGACTCACCGAGGGACGCGATTGTTTTCGACACCGGCCATCAGTCATACGTTCACAAGATGTTGACTGGCCGAAAGGACCTATCGACTCTCCGTCAGAAAGACGGGCTTGCTGGGTATCCGCAACGTTCTGAGTCTCCTCACGACGTCCTCGAGTCTTCACACGCTTCGAGTTCACTTTCGTGGGCGGACGGCATCGCCAAGGCGTACCGTCTGACCGGTCAAAGCGATCGACACACTGTTGCGGTGATCGGAGATGGCGCTCTCACAGGCGGCATGACTTGGGAAGCCCTGAACAATATCACAGACGATAACAATCGCCGTCTCGTGATTGTGGTGAACGACAACGGGCGTTCGTATGCGCCAACCATCGGTGGCCTTGCGCGTTACCTAAACACGATTCGTACCGTGCCCACCTATCGTCGCCTGTATCGCTGGTCTGCGGCCTTTTTCGCCAAGTTTGGCACCGTCGGTCGTTGGACTTATCGAGCAGTCCGCGCGGCTGGCAAAGGTCTCTTTGGTTCGGTAGTGCCTCAGGGTATGTTTCCGAACCTCGACATCAAGTACATCGGTCCAATCGACGGGCACGATCTGTCGGCTGTCGAAGAGGCCCTAAAGCAAGCTAAGACCTATGGCCAACCGGCTTTGGTTCACGTGATTACGCAAAAAGGCAAGGGTTACGACCCAGCCATGCTTCACGAGGATGATCAGTTCCATGCCGTAGGCCAAATCGATCCGACGACCGGCGAATCTCTCGAACTCAACAGCGGTCCATCCTGGACTGGCGTGTTCGCTGACGAGATTGTTTCGCTCGCTGAGCAGAACTCACGAATTGTTGGTATTACCGGCGCCATGCAAAAGCCGGTCGGTTTGCACAAGTTTGCAGAGCGTTTTCCTGACCGCGTATTCGATGTTGGTATCGCTGAGCAACATGCGGTCGCTAGCGCCGCTGGCATGGCATACGGTGGTCTTCACCCGGTTGTTGCGGTCTACGCAACCTTCATGAACCGTGCCTTCGATCAGGTCCTGATGGACGTCGCTCTGCACCATGAGGGAGTGACGTTTGTTCTTGATCGAGCTGGTGTAACTGGTCCCGACGGTGCATCACACCATGGCATGTGGGACCTTGCTGTCTTCCAGGTCGTACCTGGCATTCGTATCGCTGCTCCACGTGATGCCGACCGCCTACGCGAGCTGCTCCGTGAGGCTGTTGCGGTCGACGACGCACCTACGATGATTCGCTTTGGCAAGGGCTCGGTCTCAAAGCAGCTAGAGGCCGTACGACGCCTTTCGGACGGAGTTGACGTGCTTCGTGAAGGCTCGTCAAAAGACGTCTTGCTGGTCGGTGTGGGCGCCATGTCGAACCTCGCCTTGGCAGCTGCAGACCTACTTGCCGCAGAGGGGATTGGCTGCACGGTCATTGACCCGCGTTGGGTGGTACCGGTTCCTAAGTCGGTTCTCGAGCTGGCAGCTGAACACCGCCTAGTTGTGACTATCGAGGACGGCGTAAAGGTCGGTGGAATCGGAACCCGTGTTCGCCAAGACCTGCGCGATGCACAGATTGACACTGCCTTGACTGAACTTGGGTTGCCTGATGAATTCCTGGAGCACGCATCGCGCGACGAGATTCTCGATCGAGTCGGTCTAACTGCGGATGCCGTCGCGAAGCAGATTAGCCAGCAGGTTGCTGGTCAGCGGATTCCGCACGCTCGCCCACACTAACGTTGGCCAGAGCCTCAGCCAACGGCTGCGCTACAGCCTCGATTTGCCATGATCTGGCGCCAAGTTCACCAAGGAAGTCTGCCGTGGATTTATCGCCTAGTTCTGGGAAAGTCCAGCACAACTGGCGCAGGTAGTCGGGCGTGAGCAGATTCTCGACCGGAAGTTCTAGTTCGTCGGCGATTGCCTGCACTACTGGACGCGCAGCCTTGAGACGAGCATCGGCCTCAGGGAAACGAGTCGACCAGATGCGGTGGTTCGGGATCCCCGTGTGCGGCAGCTTCAGCGGAGGCAGATCATTTGTGTTGCTGCCGAGCTGGATGGCGTTCCACCAGGTGTCCAAATAGGTGCGGGATGCGCGACCGTTGAAGGTTCGTTCCCCTGCAAGTTCGCTCTTTGTTCGTGGCATGAGTTTCGCTGCCGCTGCGATGCTGGCATCCGGAATCAACCGACCTGGCGAAACATCGAGTTTGCGAGCGAGGTTCTCGCGCGCTTCCCACAGTTCACGCACGATGGCCAAGCCGCGTTGAGTCTTGATTTCGTGCGCGCCGGTGGTCGAACGCCATTTATCGGGCTTCTTTTCCTTCGGCTCAAAGCCCAGCAGGTGGGCGAACTCGGCGGCGGCGATATCAGCCTTTCCGCGTTCACGCAGGTCTGCCTCAAGCTCACTCGCGAGATCTGGCAAAACCTCAACGTCAAGCGCCGCGTAATCGAGCCAGGCCTCAGGAAGAGGCCGAGTGCTCCAGTCGACCGCCGAATGCTCCTTCGCGAGCCCGAGGTGTAGGTAATGCTCGACAACGGCACCTAGGCCCACTCGGGGGAGTCCGACGAGTCTGCTACCCAATTCCGTGTCGAATAGGGCTCTAGGGCTAAGACCAAGTTCCTTCAGGCAAGGGAGATCCTGGGTGCTCGCGTGGAGGATCCATACCTGTTCACGCATAAATGTGGCCAAAGCAACTCGTTCCGGTTCGTCCGTCAAGGCTGCCTGAGGGTCAATCAAAAAGACCGGAGTCCCACGGCGGTGAAGTTGAATAAGGTATGCCGATTGCGCATAGCGAAAGCCGCTCGCTCGCTCGGCGTCAACGGCGAGGTAACCCTCTCCAGACTGGAGACGCTCAAGCGCCGAGAAAATACCTTCTGGCGAATCGACGAGAACTACTTCTACTCGAGGTTTCCTGAGAGGCGTAATCTCTATGTGGCCGGCTGAGTTGGCTTCGTTAGACAATCCTGCCGATACCTTCCGGTAGCGGCGAATACCCACTCAGCACGCAAATCAGGTCCTGCCATGCGGCAAGGTGAGGTGCCAAATCGCCACCGATTGGACTCCATGATGCGCGCATTTCGAGTTCCGCGTGAGAGTCCTGATGCGCGAGGGCTCCATAGCCTGCAGACAGGATACGAGTGGCGGTTCCCGCCTCGGCCGCATACTCCGCATTTCTGGTTCGAAGCGCGGTAGTCAGCCAGTCCCATGCCAAATCGGCACTGACCGCTTCTTGCCCAATGTGACTTTCCAGAGGCGACTTTGCAAAGCAAACAACACGGAAGCGGCCGACCCAGTTCTCTTGCGGTTCGTCATCCCACAGAAAAACCAGACGCCCAACGCCTGCGTCGCCGGCCTGCTGGTGATCGTCATCGATGTGTGCCGCAAAGGCGATGGCGTGTCGGGCTAGATTGCCTGGGGCTTGGATCTGCTCGACATGCAGCTCCTTGCGCACCTCAACCGAGTGCAGGCTTTTTACGGCGAGGGCAAACTCGGGGGCGGCAGGGGCTTCTAGCTCGACTTCAAACATCCGTTCAAGCCTAGATTCTGGGCAGTTTGACGGCCTTCTGCCACGCCGCTGCGCGCGGCAATTGAATCTCTTCTAAGGAGCTGCGTCCAAGACGAAAAGAATGTTCTGAGAACCCCTGAACACAGTTCTGACTGCGAATGACTCCAGCCGCAAGGCTTTCAATGTTGAATCGAGGGTGTCTGTGCCAATTTGAGCATCGAGAGTCGGCACGACAAGGATCAGACGCTTTAGCAGCCCGGCTTTTGCAATAGCTGCCGCGTATGAGCGACCGGATTCGAGCAAGATTCTCGGTTCGGCTACACGGAGTTGCCCCGGTACATCCTCGATGCTGGTGATCAAGTGGATTCCTTGTCGAACTTCATCCGCTGGCACCGGCTCAAACTTTGGGGCGAGACCCGTTCTATCGATAACGAAAATTGGCGCAAACCTTGACGCTCGATAGTTCTCTGCCAAGGCCGTCTTCTTGGTAGTTACGATTGCGTCCGACTTGGCACGCGCCGCAAAGAGCAGTTCGCGGTCCTCTGCGTTGCTGATTGCAGCCGAGTTAAAGTCTTCGACCTGTGCCTTGCTCGGGCCAATAGGAGCGAGCACCTGTATCCAATTCACACCTGGGACGAGTTCAATCACTTCAGTGTGGTGTTCACTCATTTAGGCTGAGGCCTTATCGCTGACCTGCCGCTTGATGCGGCGCAGCATTCCGCTCATGCCACGAAGTCTTAGCGCAGACACTGCTTCGAGTAGTCCAAGCCGGCTCGGGTAATCATCATCAAACGAGAGCACATCCGCAACAGTCTCACCATCAAGTAGCTCGTGAAGAATACTGGCGAATCCGCGCGTCGTAGGCGCTTCCGCTGGGGCGGTGAAGAATAAATGCACGACGCCCGACTCGACTTCAACGAAGAGATAGACAGGTGACTGGCATTCCTCGACTCGCTCTAGCAGATCGGGGTGATCTTGATAGCGCTGGGGGAGACCTGGCAGTTTGTCCGAAAACTCGAGTAAGAGTTGCAAGCGATCCTTGAGCGGAATCGCGTTGAAATCTTCCGCTAGCTCAGCGGCATTTTCGAGCAGAGGCAATTAGGCAGCCTTTGGAGCCGGTCCTGGCTCAGTGCCCTTCACGATTGGAGCGCCTACTAGGCTTCCCCATTCGGTCCAGCTGCCGTCATAGTTGCGCACGTTTTCGAAACCCAGAAGGTAGTTCAGGACAAACCAAGTGTGGCTCGAACGTTCGCCGATTCGGCAGTACGCGATTACGTTTGCACCAGGCTTTAGCCCTGCACCATATAGGTAGATTGCTTCGAGCTCGGCGCGTGAACGGAATACACCGTTCTCGCCGGCTGCTTTGCTCCATGGAACAGAAGCGGCCGAAGGGATGTGTCCGCCGCGAAGCGCACCCTCCTCAGGGTATGCCGGCATGTGAGTGCGCTCACCCGAGTACTCCTCAGGCGAGCGAACATCAATAAGCGGGTTGCCGAAGTGCTTGAAAACGTCATCGCGGAAGGCGCGATATTTTGAGTCATCGCGCTCGACGACCGGGTACTCACTAGGAGTCACCGCGGTCTGTTCGCGGGTCAGAGAGCGTCCTTCTGCAATCCAGGTGTCGCGACCGCCATCCAAAAGGCGCACATCCTCGTGACCAAAAAGCTTGAATACCCAAAGCGCGTAAGCGGCCCACCAGTTTGACTTGTCGCCATAGATGACAACGGTCGAGTCGCGGTGGATTCCCTTGCTTGATAGGAGCTTTGCGAAGTCTTCACCGTCGAGGTAATCACGGACCACAGGCTGGTTCAATTCGGTGTGCCAGTCGATCTTCACGGCACCTGGAATGTGGCCGGTTTCATAGAGCAGAACGTCTTCGTCGCTCTCAACGATTACTAATCCCTCGGTGTTCAGATTGGCTTCAAGCCATTCCGCCGAAACGAGAACTTCAGGGTGGGCGTACTCAGCGAATTTTGCGTTCGAGTCGATTGGTGCCGGCATCAGTCTGCTCCTGTTGTTTAGTTGCTTAGGATTACATAGACAAGGTTAAACGCACTGGCCAATCATCGCCAGCGAAAGGTAAGAATTGGCAACAATTGGTGCTCCTAGATCTCTCGCGAGCGTAAATCCGCAGGTTTCAACCGAGGAACTCGTCGCACATCTCGTTCCTCCGCGTGAGTTTCGCACCGCTCGTTTTGAAAACTATGTGCCGGACTCGAACTTCCCTTCGCAGGCGGATGCCATTCGCGAAGCCAAATCGTTTTTGGGACTAAAGGACTCGACCGGACTCAAGGGCCTATTCGCCAAGCGCGAGATCCCGAAATCGGGTCTTTACCTCGATGGCGGTTTCGGCGTCGGCAAGACCCACATTTTGGCGTCAATTTGGCATGCAGCCTCTGGTCGCAAGGCTTTCGGCAGCTTTCTCGCATACACCGGTCTTATTGGCGTACTTGGATTTGCCAACGCGGTGCAGGCTTTTTCGAAGTATGACCTCATCTGCATCGATGAATTCGAACTCGATGACCCAGGTGACACCATGATGATGTCGCGCCTGCTTACAGAGCTTGACGCCAAAGGTGTTCGGTTCGCGACGACATCCAACACGCCCCCGAATGCCCTTGGTCAGGGGCGTTTTGCCGCCGCCGATTTCGCACGTGAGATTTCGGCGATGGCCGACAAGTTCAAGATGATCAGTATCGACGGTGAGGACTACCGTCACCGCCCAACAGAGGCGCATGTACCAGCATTCGGGGAATCCGAACTTGCAGAATGGGCAGAGCAACAGCGGGCGAGTGGCAAGTCAGTTTTCACTGATTCCTTCGATGTCCTGTTGAAGCATCTTTCTACCGTTCACCCGAGCAAGTACGCCGACATGGTCGAAGACGTGGACGCGCTAGCGCTCACTGGAGTTCGACAGCTAACCGATCAGGTCGAGGCGTTGCGCTGGGTTGCGCTAATCGACCGACTCTACGAGCGTCAGGTTAGTTTGCGCGCCAGTGGAACACCGGTGACCGATAGCTTCTCAGCCGAGATGATTGCCGGTGGATACCGCAAGAAGTACCTACGTGCCGTGAGCCGCCTCGGCGCGATGTCTTCACAGTAGGTTTTACAAACCCGAAACATTTGGAACGAAGTTCTGAAACTTTCCTCTCCGAAACTTGACGCGTGACCGGATAGCCCGGCGCTATTTGTTTTCTTAGAGAGAGGTAAACAAGTGGATCAAGGAAACACAGCATTCGTGCTGATTTCGGCTGCGCTGGTGCTCCTGATGACACCAGGTCTTGCATTCTTCTACGGCGGCATGGTGAAGGCCAAGAGCGTTGTCAGCATGATGATGCTCAGCTTCGGATCGCTCGGACTAATCGGTGTGCTCTGGGTCATTTACGGCTACGCGGTTTCATTCGCGAGCGTTGATGGCAAGAGCTTCGTGGGCATCCCTGGCTGGTTCGGCTTCGATAGCTCGTCATTCTTGCTAGGCAGTCAGGTAAGCGACGCAATCGCTACCACCCGCGAGAGCGCATACCCTTCGATGGCTTTTGTTGCTTTCCAGGCAACCTTCGCGATTATCACCGTTGCACTGATCAGCGGTGCGATTGCCGACCGCGCGAAGTTCGGCGCTTGGATGGTCTTCGCTGGCATTTGGGCAACCATCGTTTACTTCCCGGTTGCAAACTGGGTCTTCAACTTCGGCGCTGACGGCAGTGGTAAGAATGGTGGCTGGTTGGTAGCCATGGGTGTCCACGACTTCGCTGGTGGTACTGCGGTCCACATCAATGCCGGTGCAGCAGGTCTAGCTCTTGCACTCGTCCTAGGTAAGCGCTTCGGCTTCTCGAAGGGCATTACTCAGCCGCACAACGTGCCGCTAACCCTTCTAGGTGTGGCACTGCTCTGGTTCGGTTGGTTCGGATTCAATGCCGGTTCTGCACTCAGCGCTAACGGAAACGCAGCAATCGCGTTCATCAACACCCTTTCAGCCCCAGCAGCCGCAATGCTGGGTTGGATCATCGTTGAGAAGATCAAGCACGGCAAGGCGACCTCAATCGGTGCTGGTTCGGGTGCCGTCGCCGGTCTGGTAGCAATCACCCCTGCCTGTGACATCTTGGACCCGGGTTGGGGCCTAGTTCTAGGCGTTATTGCCGGTGCTCTATGTGCACTCGCGGTGGACCTCAAGTTCACCCTTGGTTTTGATGACTCGCTCGACGTAGTGGGCATCCACTTGGTCGGCGGCATCTTCGGAACCCTGTTCATCGGTGTCTTTGGACGCGGCATCGGTCTTATCGATTCGGGCAGCTGGGAACAGCTCGGCAAGCAGGCCATCGGTGCTGGTGCAGTGCTGGTTTACTCGTTCGTACTCGCGCTCATCATCGGATTCGTGGTCGAGAAGACCATCGGCTTCCGAGTGAAGGCGGAGGATGAAATTGCCGGTATCGACACCGTGGTGCACGGTGAAGAGGCTTACGCGTTCGGCAGCGATCGCGGCTAAAAACTCAAGTCGCGGTTTGAGGAGGCTCGAAAGGGCCTCCTCATTCCGTGCGTTTGCAACAACTGTTTGAAAGGATCCACCGTGCACTCCAACGAAACTATGTTTCTGATCTTGTGTTCTGCCTTGGTTTTGTTCATGACCCCTGGTCTGGCGTTCTTCTATGGCGGTCTTGTTCGCGCATCTAGCGTTGTCTCGATGATGATGATGAGCTTTGGGTCACTCGCGCTCGTTGGAACTATGTGGGTCGTATTCGGTTACGCCATCTCATTTGGCACCGCAGCGGATGCCGGATTCATCGGCATCGATGGCGTCTTCGGCATCCACCCGGCCGACATCTTCCTGCAGAAACATGCTACGGATGCGGTCGCATCCGGTGATGGTTTCGATATGGCGTTTGCGGGCTTCCAAGGCACCTTCGCGGTCATCACAGTTGCACTCATCAGCGGTGCAATCGCAGACCGCGTCAAGTTCGGTTCGTGGATGGTCTTTGCCGCGCTTTGGGCGCTTCTGGTGTATTTTCCGGTCGCAGGCTGGGTCTTTAACCTCAAGAGCGGCTGGCTAGTCACCAAGGTTGGCCTCATGGACTTCGCGGGCGGAACCGTGGTTGAGATTGCATCTGGTGCATCGGCGCTTGCCCTCGCTCTAGTAGTTGGCAAGCGTTTTGGATTCACCAAGGGCATGCACGCGCCACACAACGTTCCTCTGGTCCTAATCGGTGTCGGCATCCTTTGGTTCGGTTGGTTTGGTTTCAACGCCGGCTCGGAGTTGGCTGCGGATGGCACGGCATCAGTAGCGTTTGTGAACACCTTGGCCGCCGGTGTCGGTGGAATGCTCTCTTGGGCTCTTTACGAACGAATTGGCCACGGCAAGCCAACATCGATTGGCGCTGCTTCGGGTGCCGTTGCTGGCATGGTCGCAATCACGCCTTCATGTGCCTACCTCGACCCAATTTGGGCGCTGGTGCTCGGGCTTGCAGTCGGCGTCATTTGTGGCTTGGCGATCGAATTGAAGTATCTCTTGGGCTTTGACGACTCACTGGATGTTGTCGGCATTCACATGGTCGGTGGAATTGTTGGAACCCTTTGGATTGGCCTTCTCGGACGCACGACAACCGGCACTCCGGTCGGCCTGTTCCTGGGTGCAGGAGCGGACCAACTTGGCAAGCAGGCCATTGGTGTCTTGGTGGTTGGTCTCTACGCATTCGTCATGAGTTACGCCATCGGTTGGATCCTTCAGAAGACCATCGGTATGCGCATTCGCAGCACCGACGAAATCGCGGGCATCGACAGTGTCATGCACGGCGAGACGGCATACTCAAAGGCTGATCCACGCTGGAGCTGGCGCGGCTAAATCGAGTTCTGCGCAGTGGCTTTAGAAGTTGCTAGGCATCGCGCCACGCCAGAGCGCTATCGCGATGATTGCGATGGCAATCGCGAAGTTTAGAATCACGCGGATGCGCTTCTTTTTGTCGTAGTCGTTCCAACGTTCTCGGGTCGTGTTCACGATCCAAACTATGGGAACAATAAGCGCACCGGCGAAGAGACCAAACAACAGAATCGTAAACAGGTACGCCAAAATCGTCTCGCCGAGCGAGCCGGTTCCGAACACAACTGGTTGCACGTGTGAAGTCTATAGCGGGGTTTCGATGACACATCCCAAAGGGTTCAAGTCAGGGAAGTCGACACGCAATCGGGTTAGTTTGCAAACATTTTCCGAATCCTTTATAGTTGTGAAGTCTTCGAAAGAAGGCACGCGGATGTGGCTCAGTTGGTAGAGCATCACCTTGCCAAGGTGAGGGTCGCGAGTTCGAATCTCGTCATCCGCTCGGATGGGCGTAAAGCCTTGTGAAGCACGGTGGAGTGGCTGAGCGGCCCAAAGCAACAGCCTGCAAAGCTGTAAACCCACGGGTTCAAATCCCGTCTCCACCTCCAATCTCTAAAAAGTAAAAACTTTCAAGAGCGAATGGACGATTGGCGCAGCGGTAGCGCACTTCCTTGACATGGAAGGGGTCACTGGTTCGATCCCAGTATCGTCCACCAAAAGAAAAGCCCTCGGGAAACCGAGGGTTTTCTTCGTTATGTGTCTAGCTCACTAGGCCTTGAGCTCGAGTGTCTTGGCGGTGTCGGCGAGGAGCTTGGCTGCGAGTTTCGCATCCTTGTTCAATTCGACACCGAAGCCAGGAATCATCTTCTTGAGCGCAGGCTCCCATGACTTGAATTCCGAAGGGTATGCCTTCTTCAATACCTCGATCATGATGTAGACAGCGGTCGAGGCGCCTGGAGAAGCTCCAAGTAGGCCAGCAATCGAACCGTCAGCCGAAGACACGACCTCGGTACCAAACTGCAACGAGCCGCCCTTCTTGGCGTCCTTCTTGATTACCTGTGCGCGCTGACCGGCCTCGATGAACTCCCAGTCCTCAGGCTTGGCCTCAGGCACGAATTCGCGCAGTGCTTCGAACTTCTTCGACTTCGATTTTGTGATCTCGGTCAGAAGGTACTTGATCAGACCCAGATTCGAAACGGCAACCGATAGATACGGGATTAGGTTCGCGAGACGAACCGACAGTGGCAGGTCAAGAATTGACCCCTGCTTCAAGAACTTCGGGTTGAGTCCCGCATACGGGCCAAATAGAAGAGTCGCCTGGCCGTCGACAACGCGTGTGTCGAGGTGCGGAACAGACATTGGGGGAGCACCGACAGCAGCTTGGCTGTAAACCTTTGCGCTGTGCTGTTTCACAAGCTTCGGGTTGCTGGTCTTTAGGAACTCACCCGATACTGGGAAGGTTCCGTAGCCCTTTGCCTCCGGAATGCCCGAACGTTGCAGAAGCTTAAGTGCCCAACCACCGGCACCGACGAACACGAACTTGGCGTTCAGGCGTTCGATCGCTTCGCTGCGAAGATTCTTTACTTTTACGTCCCAACTGCCGTCGTTTGCACGCTTTAGCTTGCGGACCTCGGCGCCAGTCTGCACGTCGACACCGGTTGCGCTTAGGTGTTGTACGAGCTGTCGGGTTACCGAGCCAAAGTCAACGTCGGTTCCTGATTCGATGCGTGTCGCTGCAATCTTTTCATCGGTGTTGCGACCCTTGGTGATTAGAGGAGTCCACTCACCGATCTTCTTCGGATCCGTCGAGAATTCCATGCCGGCGAACAGTGGTTCGTTCTTCAAGGCCTCGTGGCGGCGGCGAAGGTAATCGATGTCCTTTTCGCCACGAACGAAAGTCATGTGTGGGGTCGAATTGATGAAGCTTGATGGTTCACCCAAAACGCCAGTCGAAACCAGGTGGGCCCAAAACTGACGTGAAAGTTGGAACTGCTCGTTGATCGAAATAGCCTTTGCTGCGCTTGGCAGCGAGCCATCCTTTGAGTCGGGCATGTAGTTCAGTTCGCAGAGAGCCGCGTGACCGGTGCCGGCGTTGTTCCAAGGATTTGAGCTCTCTAGCGCAACATCGCCAAGGCGTTCGATCAGCTTGATGCTGAGACCCGGCTTGAGGCTCTTTAGGAGTGTGCCAAGAGTGGCACTCATGATGCCGCCACCGATAAGAACTACGTCGTATTTTTGAACTTCAGCCACGAATCGAGTCTAACTTTTATTCGACGCAGGCTTAGCCATTTAGGCAGGTAGGTTGCCACCGACCAAGAGGCCGATGCCATACGTAATGCCCATGGTCATGAGGCTCACGAGCACGTTACGAATGACGGCGCGCATTGGACGTGCACCACCGATACGTGCAGCCACGAAGCCGGTAAGAGCTAGGGATGCGGCGACGGCGCATACCGTCAAAGGAATTCGGGCGTCAGGCCATGGGGTAGCGGTTGCGGTGAGCAACGGCAGTGCGCTACCGGCAGCGAATGCAACGAAGGACGCGATTGCGGCAGCCGAAGGGCTGACATGGCTATCGTGTGAAATTCCGAGCTCGGCTTCAGCGTGTGCTTTGAGAGCATCCTTGGCCGTCAGTTCCTCGGCGACTCTGATGGCGAGCGCTGGGCTCATACCCTTTTGTTCGTAAAACCAGGCAAGCTCTCGCAGCTCAGCCTCAGGATTCTCTGCGAGCTCCTTCTTTTCTTTGGCAATAGCGGCGATTTCACTATCGCGTTGTGCACTTACGGACGTGTACTCGCCACCGGCCATCGAGATCGACCCTGCAACCATCGCTGCAACTCCAGCGATGAAAATAGCGTTCGAGTCGTTCGTAGCACCAGCAACACCAAATATCAGACCGGCTGTGGAGACGATTCCGTCGTTTGCACCGAGCACTCCGGCGCGA
>JACCDQ010548713.1_pt1 | contig 18675 bp, 20 predicted proteins | sample 7446031 | NCBI WGS metagenome assembly JACCDQ01 (sample SAMN15323442, study PRJNA562643) | freshwater metagenome | isolation source: river surface water | place: USA:Blue River Watershed | collected 2017-08-17
TCAAGCCCGGCGCCGTGCAGCGCTTCATCGCCGGCCTGGACCCGGTGACGCGCTCGCGCATTTTCGGCAGCCGCCAGCGCGGGCTTGATGCGATGGCCGCCGCATCCCTGGCCGAGGTGGACGCCATCATGAACGCCGCGAGATCGGCTGAGTACCAGTTGCAGCGAATCGGCGAAAGTGGAAAATCCGCAACATGAATACGATCCAGTTCCCGCGCCCGCCCGCCTCGGTCGAGGCCGCGTGCTTTCCGTCGGGTGTGGTGCTGGTGCGCATGCCCGGCCACACGCAACCGCTGATGATCCCCTGCGAGATGGCGCAGGCCATCGCCGACGCGGTGACGCGCTCACCCCGCCTGCCGGCACCGGTGGCTGATCCGGTGGCCGATCCTGTCGGGTCGGGGCCGGTGGAGCTGTTGGACGTGTTCCAGCGCGAGGGGCTCGCCGAATGATCCGGGCCGCCGTCCTGGCGCTGGCCCTGTGCATCCCGCCCGCCTGCGCGCCCAGCCCGCCGAAGCGCAAGGCGCACAAGCCGGCCGCCTCGTGGTCCTGCCTGACGCGGCAGGGTCTATGGGTCAGGGCGGGCGGGTGTCATCCTGCGCAGCGCCCCGTGACCGCCGCAGACCATCACCCGACCAGCTCGACCCGTAGCGCGAACAGCTTGTAGGCCTCGACCCGATCCTCGTCGGTGATCGTCTCGCGGTAGGTGGCGGCGACGCCCGGGATCTGCTCGACAGCCACCAGCAGCGCCGCCTCCATCTCCAGCAGGCTGCGCCACTGCTCTTCGAGCCCGGCCTCGAACTCGTGCACCGGCTGGCCGAAGTAGATCAGCGCCTCGACCTTGCGCCGGCTCATGATCCCGGACGGCACGGCGCGCGACGGCACGATGCGGACCATCGGGTAGTCGTCGGGCGTCATGCCGGCCTCCAGCCCGATCCGGCAGGTCTGCACGCCGGGCACGGCCGCGAGGTGGTCGCGCGCTGCGGTGAGGATGTCCCACGGGTTCATCAGCCTCGCTCCAGGTCGACGAAGCCGAATGCCGGGCGCTTGGTGCCCAGCGGCGCGCCTGCGGCGGCTGCCGCGCGGGCGTCCTTGGCGGAGGACAGCGCGCTTTCGTAGTCGCGCCGGTAGGCGGTCAGCTTGGCGTCGAAGATGTCGTTGGGGGCCGACATGCACTCATGGCAGGTCAGGACGTAGGCGCGGGCGCGCTGCAGCGTCGCCGGCCACGGCTCCGGGAAGTCGCCCAGGGTGGCCACGTCGGCAATGGCGCGCTGCTCGCGCTCCTCGGTGACGTGCCGGGCCAGCACGGGGTCGGCGTAGAAGTGGACGGTCGGCATGGTGTCAGGTGCTGCTGTTGATCTGGCGGGCGAGGTGCTGCGCGAAGATGGCGGGCGCCTGGCGCGCTGCTCGCACCATCCACGGGTCGCCCTTGTAGCCCGGGTGTTTGGGCCAGCGGAACATGACGCGGGCGTCGGGGCCGGCCTCGCGCTCGACCCAGGCCTTGATGGCGCGGCGCTGATCCGGCCCCTGAGGGCCGAACCAGAACCAGAAGACGCCGTTGCGCGCGTAGCGCAGGGCCCTCTTGTTGCGCGGCCTGATCTCGTGGGGTCGCGTGCCCCAATGCACGAAGATGGCGTAAGGCGCGCGCTGGGGGTTGTACCGAATCACCCATGCGTCGCCGTCGCGGAACCGCTCCAGCGCGCTCACCATCTTCCCGGTGCGGCTGTGCGCCTCGGAGCCGGCGCGAACCAGATCCTCGACATCCTCGGCCGTCGCTGCGAGCGCCTGGGCGATGCGCGGCCCGGTGAGCTGCGCGAGCATCGCGCGAACCCGCTCGCTGCCGGTAAGGCTGGGGGCGAGCTTCACGAATGCACCCGCACGGTGATCGTGCAAGCGACGCGCCCGCCCGTGGTCGTCCTGGCGGACAGGGACAGGTCGTGGTCGGCGTAGGGGCGCCCCGGGGCGATCGCGGCCGGGCCGATCCGGGTCGCCATCATCGCCGGCCCGAGGATCTGCGCGGAGCCGATCGCGAGCGTCGGGGACATGGCCTCGGGGGAGCCGGCCAGCATCTCGCCGGGGCGCAGCAGGCGCGACAGGTCGACCGTGTAGGCGCGCTCCGCGTGGGCATGGACATTCAGGACGGGGCGGATCTGCCCGGGTGCCGCTGCGACGATGTCGGCGATCATGCTTCAGCTCCGGTGACTTCGTTGACGTACACGATGACTTCATCCTCGGCGATGATCTGCCGCGTCCCGATCGTGATCGTCGAGATCAGCGTCCAGACGTAGACGGCGCCACTGGTGCCGCCGGCGACATAGATCGTGAACCCGTCCGCCCCGATGATCGGCGTCCCCTGTTGCGTCATGCCGGCCGGGACTTCGACGGCGACGGAAATCGTCGCCTCACGCTTCGCGATGATCTTGCTCAGGTCGACCACGACCTCCCACGCTTCGCGCGGCTGCTTTCGTATCGTGCCGATGACGGCCATCTGTTCCCCTCACGCCGCTTTGCGGCTCGTGAATTGCGTTGTGCGCGCCGTCGACGACAGCGCAGAAGATCGCGGCGGCGAAGCCATCCGGCCGCCATCGCTGGCGCGGTGCGGAGACGTGAACGCCGACGACCGCGCAGCGGCGGCGAAGGACTGAACCCGGCTTCCTGCGGCCAGCGCAACGGAGCGCGCCGGCGCCTGCGCTGCGTCGGCGGTGGCGGTGTACCTGTCGACAGATCCGGCGCCGCCGATCCGCGCTGTCGCCGCCGTGATCGCGCCCGATGCCGTCGCGCGCGCCGTCGTCGCCGCCGCGACGGTCGACGGCTTCGCGGTGGCGCCGGCGGATGCGATGGCGCCGGCGGTCGCCGCAACCTGGGCGGAGGACTTCAGCCCGGTCGCTGCGGCCGCAGCGCCGGCAGTTGCGGCCACGGAGCCCGAGATCGTCGCAGCCTTGCCGGCGATGGCGGCCGCGGCAGATGCTGCCGCCGTGACCGTCCCGGACGCCGATGAGGCGGCAGTGATCCCGGCCGACGCCGGGGCCGCGGCGGTGGCGGAGCCAGCGGAGGCGGCTGGCTGCTGCGTGATCGCGCCCGTCGTCGTTCCGCTCGGGACTGCCGTTGCCGACCCGGCGGCCGAATGCTTCGCCGTGACGATAGCGCCCGACATCCCGGCGCCTGCGGACGCGGCACCGGCGGCGAGGCCGGCCGCCTGCGTGATCGCGCCGGAGCCGAGCACCGTTGTCGCCGGGTCGTTCGTCGCAAGGTCTGACCAGGACTCGAACAGCGTCGCGCCGCCGGTTCCGGTGTTCGACGCGATGCCAAGGCCCGGGAAGCCGCCGGAAAGCGGCGCGCTGTCGGTGTACGTGCCAAGCGACACGCCCTGGAGCCATACCTGAATCGAGCCGGCGGCGGCGTTGAATGCCGCCTTCAGCGTGTACGGCGCGGCCGATCTATCAAGCGAACTGCAAGCAAAAGACGCAAGATATGCGTCGTTTCGCTGCAATATGACGCTTGTTGAATACGCGACATACACCCGATAACCGACCTGCGAAGCGCTCGATTGCAGGAAGATCGCCGGCTCGTCCGTGGTCGGGTGCGCCCGGATCACGGCCTCGGCCTGATGTGATCCGCCCTGTCCGGCCTCAAAGCGGGCGTATGACGATTGCCACGCCGCGACGCCAAGACCCCCGGTCCCGCTGGTGGTCAGGTACCCGGAGGCGTCACCCTTCCAGCGCGCGTCGATCTGCGCGAGGGTCTTCCCTGCTGCTTCTGCGAACTGGAAGGTGAGGACGCCCATGCGTCACCTTACTGGCCGTTCGTGATCGTCAGCGACGTGATGCCGACGGTCATCCCGGTGGTGATGAGGTTGTTTGCGATGTTCAGGTCATAGACCGCGCCGGCCGACGCGGAGCCGTCGGTGTTGAGCGTGCCATTGGTGCCGACAGTGCAATCAATGTGCGCCGTCCCGCCGCTCGACTTGATGCGCGCCCAGGTGGCGCGCTTGCCGCTCGCGGTCGCCGCGGCGGTGCCGGTTCCGGACGTGATCGCGTTCGCGGTGAAGACGCCGGACGCGGCGGTGCCGAAGGCGGTAGCGTTGCCGGTGAGGGTGCAGAGCAGGGTCTGCGTGGTCACGGCGGTGTCAGGGCTCGCGGGCTGCGTCCCGTCATAGATTTCGATGACAGCAGACGCGCCGATCGCGGTGGCAATCGCGGCCTGCTGGTTCGTCTTCAGGGTGTTCGAGAACTTCAGGTTCGAGGGCATGTCTTATCCGACTGCTTTGATGAGGACGTAACCGAGGGTTGCGCCAGAGCCGGCCGTCGCGACCGTGGCGCGGACATGGCGCGGGTATTCGTCGAGCGCCTTGATGCGAACGGTGCCGTTCGCGGCCGCCGTCACCGGCGAGCTGATCGCGGCCCAGGTCGCGCCGTTGTCCTCGCTCGCTTCGAGCTGGATCGCCGGCGGGGTCGTGGCGGCGCCGAGGCTCACGACCAGGATCACGTCCTTCGGACCGTCGACATACAGGGCCTGGGTTGCGCTGCCTGCCGTGTTCGGGTTGAGCGTCCGGTCGATCATCTGGCAGATGTTGCGCGCTTCGAGGAACGGCAGGCTGTTGCGGATGATCGAGCGCGTGAAGCTCGGGCTGGTGCCGCTGATAGCTTGTACCAGCGTGCGCCATCGTCCTGAACTTCGATCGCGACATCCATCGCGGCGCCGGCGCCGCTCACGGCGGTGACGTTGATGACGACGACGAAGGCGGCGGTTCCGCCGGAGTTGCCCGACAGGGTGAACGGGCCGCTGGTGGTGGTCGTCGTGATCGTGCCGGACGCAACATCGGTGGCCTGCACCATGCCCGGGGCGACGGGCCAGCCGAGCGTGCCGCCGGTCGCGGCCGGAAGATGGTCCCGGTCTGGGTTGCGAGGGTGCTCATTCGGTGATGTCCTGGCCGTCGTCAGACGTGCCGGTGTTGCTGGTCCGCACCGGATCTGCTTGCGGATCGGTGGGCTCGGTGTCGCCGTTCCCGGCGTGGTCGCGGTTGCGCTCCGCCTCGTCGAATGCGGCGCTGAGTTCCGCCTTCGTCCGCTCGTCGGCGTGGTCGAATTCGGCGGCCGCGATGGCGCGGCGCTTCATGTCGAGAACGCCGTCGGGGAAGCCTGCGGCGGACATCAGGGCAAGGATGTCCAGCTCGCCCGCCACGTCGGCCAAGTTGTAGTCGGTCGGCCAGGTCACGCTGACGCGGGCCGGCGCCCCGGTCGCGCGGGCGTACAGCTCCCAGACGCGCTGCTCGAGCCGGCGGAGCTGGCCGGCGAAAAGCGCGATCTTTGCGTTCAGGGCGTCGAATCGCATCCGGCGCGCCACGCCGCTTTCCGCCTGTCCGGCTGACGTGATGGCGGCGTCGTCCGTGATGCGGGCGATCGCCTCCTTCATCTCGGCCTCCTCGGCCATCAGCGACTCGACCGGCCCGGTGTCCGGCGACAGATAGCCCGGCCGCTCGCCCGCGTAGGTCAGCATGCCGTGCACGCTGATGGTGGTCTGCAGCGCGCCGGCGTCCATCGGGTCCGAGTCCGGCGGGGTCTGCATGGCCAGCAGCGGGAAGCCGCGCGCACGGTGGATCTCGCGGATCTCGGAGCGCACGTTGTAGATGCCCCGGGACAGGTCGGCCACCTGCGCATACCGGCCGATGACCGGGAAGGGCCGGCCATCCTCGGTCAGCGCGAGCACCTGGCACTGGCCGAGCGTGTGCGCACCCTCGTCGTGCACGCGCCAGTCGCCGAGCTGGCCGGCCTCGCTGACATCGCGCACCAGGATCTGCCAGCCGTCGCGGGTGTAGCGGCGCCGCACGGTGCGCTGCTTGCCGTCGATCTCCTCGACCGATTCGAGCGAGATGTCGGCGAACAGGCCGGTGTCGGGATCGAGCCTGTAGTCGGCCACCGATTCGGGTTTCGCGGCACGGATGTAGGGCACGGCGCGGGCGCGGATCTGCTCGCCCGCCGTGGCCGGCTGCTCGGACGGCAGGTCGAAGACTAGCAGCATCGACCCGCGCGCCACCGCGTCGACCGCGAAGTGGCGCCAGAAGTCATCGAGGCTGTTGCCCTGCATGTCGGCGTCCTGCGCCAGCAGCGCCGGCATGGCCGCATCCGCCCCGGCGCGCTCGGGCTGTCGGCGCATCAGGAAGCCGACGAATCGCCCGACCGCGCTCGACAGGTGGTTTTCGTAGCAAGCCAGCGCCGCACGCGCCGCGTACCGATGCGCCGGCTCGCGTGGGTGGCGCACCAGCTCGCACAGCCCCGTGAGGCTGTAGGTGGTCACGCCGTTGGTGTCGGTCTGGACAGTCACGTTCGGCGCGAAACCGCCCGAGCCCTCCAGGGCATCGGCGATGAAGGCGAACTTGCGCCGAACCTGGGAGAACTCGCTCATAGAGCGATCGTTGAATTCAGTTGTGCCGTTTTGTCCGGTGAAACGGCACAACAGGGGAAGACCGTGCGGTGGTCATGGGCGCGAGAGGCGCCCGCTTGCCGAGGGGCCGCGATGGCTCGGAGGCCAACCCACCACCACCGGAACCATGCCGATCGACCTCCAGGCCATCAAGGGCGCGACGCTCTCCGATGACCACATCGCCCAGATTCAGGCCGCCTTCGATGAGCTGACCTCGCAGCGTGACGCTGCGCGGCAGGAGTCCATCAACGGCCGCGTCGGGCAGCGCACCAAGCTCAACGAGACGACCGAGAAGCTGACGCAGGCGCAGCGCCGGATCGAGGCCATGGCCGAGCGCCTGGGCATCGACCCGGACAGCGACCTGTCGGAGCTGCCGGACGTCAAGGGCATGGCCGAGGCCGGCCGCCAGTACGAGGCGCGCCTGAAGCGCTTCGAGCGCGATCACGCCGAGGCCCTGAAGCGCGCCGAAAGCGCCGAGGCCGCGCGCGTGCAGCTGCTGCGCGACGTGCAGATCGGCAAGGCCCTGAGCGGCCAGAAGTTCCGCAACCCCGACGACGTGAAGGTGCTCATCGGCACCCGCGTCGTGACCGAGGGTGACGACCTGCTCTTCAAGACCGACGACGGCCGCCTCGTCCCGCTGGATGACGGCGTGGCGTGGTTCGCCAAGGCCCGCCCCGACTACGTCGAGGCGGCGCCGGTCGAGCGCGGCAGCGGGTTCAAGGGGGCGACCGGCCCCGGTGGTGGTTCCGCGAAACACATCTCGTCGGCCGAGTTCTCGGCGCTGCACCCCAAGCAGCGAGCCGAGGCCATGGCGGCGGGCTACCAGATCACCGACTGAGGCCCCTGAATGCCGAACAACCTCACCGCCCTGGCGCCGCGTCTCTACAGCGCTGCGCAGACCGTTTCCGCCGAGCCCTTCGGCGTGATCCGCTCCATCAACACCAGCTTCGACGACAAGGGCGTCGCGATCGGCGACAGCGTCGACGTGCCCGTGGCGCCGACCCGGGCCGCCGAGGACTTCGTCCCGGGCTCCGACTCGGGTAGTGGTGGCGCCGACCTGACCGCGGACGGCGTCAAGGTCCAGATCACCGCATCCAAGAAGGTGCCGTGGACGCTGACCAGCGAGCAGATCCGCTCGCTCCAGAACGCTGGCGCCAACACCGAATGGGCCGACCAGCTCATCAAGCAGGGCATGCGCACGCTGCGCAACATGGCCGAGGCCGACGCCGCGCTGGCGATCAAGCTCGGCGCCTCGCGCTTCATCGGCACCGCTGGCACCACCCCGTTCGGCTCGACCATCAACGAGCTGGCGCAGCTGCGCAAGGCGCTGCAAGACAACGGCGCGCCGCTGGCTGACCTGCAGTTCGCGTGCGACACCAGCGCCGGTCTGAACCTGCGCCAGCTCGGCGTGATCCAGAACGCCTACCAGGCCGGCAGCGACATCGAGCGCCGCACGGGTGAGCTGCAGCGCCAGTTCGGCTTCGCGATCACCGAGTCGGCCGGCATCCGCCAGCACGTCAAGGGCACCGGCGCCAGCTACGTCACCAGCGGCACCGCCGCCGCCGGCGCCACCGGCCTGACGCTGGCCACCGGCACCGGCACCGTGCTGCCGGGCGATGTCCTGGCGTTCGCTGGCGATGCGAACCGCTACGTCGTGGGCTCCGGCCTGTCGGCGCCGGGCTCGCTGACCCTGAACCGCCCCGGCCTGCGTGCCGCACTGGCGTCGGGCGTCGCGGCCACCGTGGGCAACAACTACGTGGCCAACGTGGGCTTCGAGCGCAACGCCGTCGTGGGCGTCATGCGCCCGCCGCTGATGCCGGACAACCCCACGATGACGATGCTGCCGATCTCGGACACGAGCGGCATGACCTACCTGCTGGTGCAGATCGCCCAGTATGGTCAGATCAAGTGGGAGCTGCATCTCGCCTGGGGCTTCAAGGTCGTGCAGCCCGAGCACGTCGCGATCCTGGCGGGCTGACGCATGGCCACCGCACGCACCACCAAGCCTGCGGCGGCCTCTGCCGCGGCCACCGTGCCGGCCGACGAGCTGGCCGATGGCTGCGTCTGGATGTCGCTGCGCGACGAGGACGGCGCCACGCGCTACGCGCAGGTGCACCAGCCGTCCGGCTCCGTCGAGGTCATGGCCGCCGCCGGCTGGGAGCTGGTCGAGTGACCGCCCCCAAGAAGCCGGCCGAGCACGGCCGCACCCCCGAGAACACCCCGATTCCTGGCGGCGGCGCCTGGACCTGGGACGCCGAGTCCGGCGCCTGGGTCGAGCGCGTGCCGCCTGATGCCGCGGCCGCCGCGGCGAAGGAAAACTGATGCCGCGTTACATCAAGAACGCCGTGCTGCTCGCCAAGGTCGAGACCACGCCGGGAACCGACGCCACGCCGACCGGCTCCACCGATGCGGTGCTGCTGGTCGGCGACGTCGAGATCACCCCGATCGAGGCCAGCCTGATCGAGCGCAACCTGTCGATGCCGTGGCTCGGCGCCTCTGCGGCGCTGCTGGGCACCTACTACAGCAAGATCACCTTCACGGCCGAAGCCGCTGGCAGCGGCACCGCCGGCACCGCCGCGCCGTGGGGCGACCTGCTGCTGGGCTGCGCCTGCGCCGAGGCCTCGCTGACCACGCCGCCGCGCGTCGAGATCACCCCGGTGTCGACGGGCTTCAAGACGCTGACGCTGTACTTCTACGACGACGGCGTGCTGCACAAGCTGGTCGGCGCCGTGGGCTCGGCGAAGCTGTCGGCCAAGATCGGCGAGGTGCCGAAGCTGGCCTTCGAGTACCTGGGTGCCTACGTGCCGCCGACCGCCACCGCCAACGCGAGCGCCACGCTCACGGCCTGGAGGGTGCCGCCGACGATCAACAAGGCCAACGTCACCGACATCACCCTGGGCTGCACCTACGCCACGGGCGCGCTGACCGGCGGCACGGCGATCAGCTCGACCGGCCTGGAACTGGACCTCGGCGTCAAGACCTCCTTCTTCTCGACGCTGTCGCGCGAGGGTGGCGAAGTCAACGGCCGCGAGTCCAAGGTCAGCTATGAGCTGGAGCTGACCGCTGCCCAGACCGTCACCGCGATGGCTGACATGGTGGCCAACACCACCACCAGCCTGGGCTTCGTGATCGGCACGGCGGCGGGCAACAAGCTGATGCTGCACCTGCCGAGCATCCAGCGCACCAGCGCCAAGCCCGGCAACCGCGAGGGCATCCGCATGATGTCCTTCGAGGCTCGCGTCCTGCCGGTCGCCGGCAACGACGAGTTCCGCCTCGTGCAGCTGTGAGGGACGGCATGACGAAGAAATTCCGTCTCGTCGTCTCGAACACGCTCGGCTTCGACGTGGTCGGCCGCATCAACGAGGAAGGCCCTCGCCCCCTCGATGTGCGGTTCCGCATCACGGCCGACCGGATCGACGTGTCCGAATACCGCGATGTGCTGGCCGAGGGCAGCGCCGTCACCACGCGCGACTTCCTGGCGGCGCACCTGCGCGGCTGGTCGGGTCAGCGGCTGGTGCTCGACGAGCAGGACCAGCCGGCCGAGTACAGCGTTGAGGCCCTCGACGTGATGCTGTCGCTGGTCGGCATGGAGCGCCTGATTCTGGGCGCCTACCTCGACAAGCTGGCCGTGTCCGCCACGCCCGAGGGCCGGGCAAAAAACTGAGCACGGCGGCGGGCCTGATGGCTCGCGGGCGCTTCGCCGCCGGGGATGACCAGGACGAGGCGCCCGACGAGCAGCAGGACCGGATTGCCCGGGCCTTCGCGGCGGCAGGTCTGCGCATCGACGGCCCGATCCGGCGCCCCGACGCCGGCCGCGAGGACTACCACCTGTGGCCGGACTGCGTCGAGACGTGGCGGCTGTGGTGCGCGGTGCAGACGCAATGGCGGGTCGGATTCGCGGGTGCGACCGGCCTGGATTACGGGGCGGTGCTGGCCCTGATCGACAGGCGGCACCGCCGGCCGGCTCGGCGGCGCGAGGCCCTCGAGGCGATCCGGGAGATGGAGCGCGCGGCCCTTGAGGCCTGGGCCGAGCAGCGAGACGAGAAGCGATGAGCACCCAAGACGAACTGAAGTTCAAGCTCTCCGCCGACGCCGAACAGGCCGTCTCGGAGATGAACAAGACCGCCGAGGCGATCAACCGCACCACCGAGGCGATGCGCGGCCTGGGCGGCGCCACCTCCGGCGCTGACCGCGCGGGCCAGTCGCTGACCGGTGCCGCGGGCGCGGCCTCCGGTGCGGCTGGTGCGCTTGGCCGCACCGGCTCGGCCGCTCAGGGTGCCGGCCGCACGATGGCCGAAGCCGCCCAGGAGGCGGACCGGCTCGGCGAGTCGCTGCGCCGGATGCAGAACACCCGCCCGCTCGACGCGGCGCGCGACATCATCGGCGTGCGCAGCTTCGCCACGATCCAGCGCGAGATTGATCTGGTGACGGCGGCCTATGGCCGGCTGGCCCGGTCGGGCAAGCTCTCCGAGCAGGAGCTGGCCGTCGCCAACCAGGCGACCCAGGCCAGCGTGGCGCGGCTGCGTGCCGAGATGCAGACGCTGGAGCAGGCGCACAAGGCCGGCGGCATCTCAGCCGGCCAGCACGCCGCGGCAATGCGCATGCTGCCCGTGCAGATGACCGACGTGGCCGTGTCGCTCGCGTCCGGCATGCCGGTGTGGATGGTCGCCATTCAGCAGGGCGGGCAGCTCAAGGACATGTTCGGCGGGATCGGGCCCGCCGCCAGGGCCATCGGGGGCGAATTCCTGCGCTTGCTCGGGCCTGTGACCCTGAGTGCCGCCGCGCTGGGCGCCGTGGCCTATGCATTCTCGGCGGGCCGCGATGAGTCCATCGCGTTCAACAAGGCCCTATCGATGACGGGCGGCGCGTCCGGCATGACCGTTGATGGCCTGATGAGCATCGCCGCCTCCATCGATACCGTCGTCGGCACTCGGGGCCAAGCGGCCGAGGTGCTGGCGATGCTGGTAAGCACCGGGCGGGTCGGCGCGGATGGGATCGAGCAGTTCGCCACCGCGACGATCTTGGCCGAGCGCAACCTCGGCATGGAGGCCGAGCAGACCGTCGCCAAGTTCGCGGAGCTTGGAAAGTCCCCGGTGGACAGCATCAAGAAGCTGAACGACGGGATGAACTTCCTGACGGCAGCGACGTATGACGAGATCAAGAGCCTGAATGAGCAGGGCCGCACGGCCGAGGCCGCGGCGCTGGCCCAGCGCACCTATGCCGAGGCGCTGGAGTCGCGCGCCAAGCAGGCCGAGGGCAGCATCGGGACGCTTGAGCGGGCATGGCGCGGCATCAAGGACGCGGCCAAAGAGACGTGGGATGCGATGCTCGGCATTGGCCGGGAAGACCCAGCAAAGGAGCTGGCCAAGGCCCAGGCCACGCTGGCAAACGCCAAGGCCGGGAAGGGCGGGCCGCTGGGCCTGTTCCGCGCCGACGCCGCCGACGTGGCCGACGCCCAGAAGGCAGTTGACGCACTGACGGCAAAGCAGAAGGCCTCCGCCGATGCCGCCAAGGCGGCCGCCGACAAGGCCGCCCGCGAGCAAAAAGGCGTCGCTGCCGTGGACTACCTCGGCAAGCTGCAGGGGCAGAGCGACAAGGGGGCCGGCCTGCGCGACGCCATGGCTGAGTACCGGCGCAACGTCGAAGCGGCGGCAGCTGTGGGCAAGGCCGTAAGCGCAGCCGATCAGGCCCGTGATGAGAAATTCATTCGCGAGAAGTTCGCCCCGAAGGGCGGGGGCGGTGGCGCCAACACCGCGCAGGCTGAGGCCGACGCCCGGCGCAAGCTGGCCGAGGCGCTGGACAAGTCGGCGAGCGATGCGCGCCTGCGCCTGCTGGACACCGAGCAGCAGCAGTTGGACGCCAAGCGGGCGCTCGGGCTGGTGTCTCTCGATGCTTTCGAGCGCAGCAAGGCGGACATCCAGAAGCGCCGGCTTGACGAGCAGGAAGCCCTCTTGTCGAAGAAGATCGCCATCGAATCCGGTCGGCGCGTCAAGGACAAGGCCGACAGCATCAACCGAGACGCCACCGTCGCCGACCTGACCAGCCAGCGCGACAAGGTGCGCGACCAGCGTGGGCAGCTGGAGCAGTCGACGCTGGCGGCATCCGAGGCGCGCGCCCTGGCGGAAGCCCAGAAGCTGTCACAGGAATGGGCGACCTCGATTCAAGGCGCGGCCGAGAAGGTCAAGGGCCTGGAAGGCGAGGCCGCCAGCGCAGCGGCGGGCCTCATCACCGACCCGATGAAGCGAGCGCGAGCGGAGGCAGAGGCCACCGCCCAGGCCACCGAGCGCGCGGCGGCTGAATCGCTGGTGAGTCTGCGCGCACAGATTGACGTGCTGCGCGGCTCCGGCATGGCGGCGGAGGCGGACATGCTCGCGCAGCAGGCCGACCGCATCGCCGCGCTGAACCAGGACAAGGCCAACCGCCAGCGCGGCGCGCCTGACCTGAAGGCGGCTCAGGACTACATCGGCGGGGAGTTCAAGCTTGACATCGGCGACGGGTTCGGGGCCGCGTCGCAGTCCATGAACGCGTTCGTGAAGTCGTTCCAGGCCCTGAACGAGGAACAGGCGAAGTACACGGCCGCGCGCAACGCGCAGGGCCTCACGGCTGAGCAGATCGGGCAGATTGAGCAGCGCCATCTGATGTCGCAGGTGGCCGGCTATGCGTCGCTGGCCGGTGCGGCAAAGGGCCTGCTGAAGGAGAAGACGGCCGGCTACAAGATCCTCGACGGGATGGAGAAGGCTGCGCGGGCTTACGAGATCGGCATGGCCGTGAAGACGGCGGCCGAGAAGATGGGGCTGATTTCGATGGTGACTGGCGCCAAGGTGGCCGGCGATGCCGCGGCCGCAGCCAGCGCGCAATCCAGCATCGCCACCGAGGTCGGGGCATCGATGGCCAAAGGCCAAGCGGCGGCTGTGGCGGGCGTGGCCAATCAGGCGGGCGGCGACCCGTACACCGCCTTCTTCCGCATGGCCGCGATGGCTGCAGCAATGGCGGCCCTCGGCTTCGCTGTGAGCGGCGGGGGCGGGGGCGGGGGTGGCGCAGCCCCGAAGAACACCGGCACCGGCACCGTGCTCGGCGACAAGGACGCGCAGTCCGAGAGCCTGAGCAAGTCGATTGATGAGCTGACCGCGGTTGACCGGCTGACGATGGAGCACAGCTCCAACATGCTGGCGAGCCTCCGCAACATCGATGCCGGCATCAACGGCCTGGGTAAGCTCATGGTGGGCGGCAAGGGCCTGTCCGGCATCGTGGCGGGGGTGCAGGAGGGCAAGAGCGGCGGGATTCTCGGGATGTTCGGGACGAAAACCACCATCGGCGCCCAGGGCATCCAGGCCGGGCCGCAGAACCTCGGGGCGGTGCTGGATTCCGGCTCACTCGACGCGCAATTTTTCGCGGAGGTCACGACGAAGAAATTCCTCCGCAAGGCCAAGACCAGCACCCGCGTATCCGACGCCGACGCCGAGACCGAGAGCCAGCTGGGCGGCATCTTCCGCAACGTCGCATCCAGCCTGCGCAGCGCGGCCGGCGCCCTGGGAACGCCCCTGGGCGACGTGGAGCAGCGCATCCGAGGCTTTACGGTCAACCTGGGTAAAATCGACCTCAAGGGCCTGAGTGGCAAAGAGATCGGCGAGCGCCTGAGCGCCGTGATCGGGGCTGAGTCCGACCGCATCGCCCAGGCCGCGCTGCCCGGCCTCGCCGCATGGCAGAAGGTCGGCGAGGGCTACTATCAGACCGCCATCCGCGTGTCTGCCGGCGTGGAGGAGGCCGGCTCGCGCCTGCGCCTGCTGGGCATCGCCGCGGTGTCACTGTCCGAGGTGGGCAACACGCAGGGCGACGCGGCAGCCGAGATCGTGCGCACCTCCATCCTGCGCGCCGAGGACGGGCTGCGCTCCGGTGTGGGCGACATCGTGGAGACCCTCGACGGCAACGCCGAGAAGATCATCGATACCTACAAGACCCTGCGCGACTCGCGGCGGTCTCTGGAGCTGTTCGGCCTGGGCGCGTCGGACCTCACCCGGACGATGGTGGAGGCGGCGGGCGGACTCGATGGCCTGAAATCCGGCCTGTCGGACTACGAATCGAACATCCTCAGCGAGGACGAGCAGCGCGCCGTGAAGACCGGCCGGCTTGCTGATGAGTTCAAGCGCCTGGGCGTGGCGATGCCGGCATCGAAGGCGGAGTTCAGGGGGCTGGTCGAGTCGGCGAGCAAGGACACCAGCGAGGCCGGACAGCGCCTGCTGGGCGGCCTGCTGCCGCTGTCGAGCGCCTTTGCCGAGGTGGCCGAGAGCGCCACCGCAGCGACCAGCGCCCTCGAGGATGAGATCAAGCGCATCCGGGGCCTGATCAGTGACGAGACGGCCACAACGGCCAGCCTGCAGGCGCAGTTCGCGCTCAAGACCGCCCAGGCCCGCGCCGGCGACGCCGCTGCGCTCGAGGCGCTGCCCGACCTGTCGCGCGCGCTGCTGGACAAGACCGCCGAGACTGCCGGCAGCCGCGAAGAGCTGGTGCGCGAACAGGCGGCCGTGGCCGCGAGCCTCGAGCAGACCCTGGCGCTGTCGCGCGGCAAGACCACGACCACGGCGACCGCCACCGAGACCACCCAGACCGCAGAGACGGCGGCCACTGTGGCGGTGCAGACCGCCACCACCGAGGCCACCAGCACCCAGCCGGCGGCCCAGGCGGCGACCACACTGCAGCCGGCGGACATCGAGGCGCTGCGCTCCGAGCTGGCCGAGGTGGGCCGGCGCATCGCCGCACTGACCGAGCAGCAGCAGTCGATCGGGCTGGCCGTCGCCGACTCGACCGCACGCACCGCCCGCGTGCTCGAGCGCGTCACCCCCGATGGCGACGCCATCGCCACCCGAGTCGCGACCTGATGAAGCTCCTCGTGCCCTACGACATCACCGACGCCGTGCTCACCTCGTCGAGCGTGGCGGAGAACGACCACGCGGCATGGTCGGCCGCCACCGCCTACGCCCTGGGCGCGCGGTGCATCCGCAATCACCGGATCTGGGAGCGCCTCATCCCGGGCACGACCGCCGCCGCGCCGGAGACTGACCCGGCGAACTGGCTGGACATCGGCGCGACGAACCGCTGGGCGATGTTCGACGACAGCCCGAGCACCGGCACCAGCGCGGCGAGCAGCATCACGGTGCAGCTCGCCCTCGGCGCCGTGAACGATGTCATCCTGATGGGCGTCATCGGCTCGACCGTGACCATCACGAAGCCGGGCGGCGCGCAGGTGTCGCAGGCGGTGCCGGCCGAGACGATCGCCGGCGAGGGGTCGACGATGCGTTTCACCGGCCTGGGCGGCGCGGCGGGAACCTACACCGTCTCCCTGACCGGCACCGGAACCGTGCGCATCGGGACGATCGCGCTGGGCGCGCTGACCAGCATCGGGGACACGGCTTATGGGGTGTCCCTGGGGATTCAGGACTACAGCTCGGCGACGTTCGACGAGTTCGGCACGCTGGAGCTGATCCGTCGCGGCTACAGCCGTCGCGCCAAGTTCCCGCTGGCCATGCCCCTCTCTTCGATGTCGACCGTCCTGACGATCCTCGCGGCGCTGCGGGCGCGCGCGCTTTTCTGGGTCGGCGACGACAGCCGGGCCAGTACCGTCGTCTTCGGCTGGTTCGACGATCTGACGCTCACGAAGCGCGGCCAGAAGGCAGTCGGCTCGATCTCGATTAAGGGCCTGACCACGGCCTGACACGCATGCAAGTTCTCATCCCTAAGCCGGTGACGGCGACGAACTTCGTCAGCTCGACGATCGCGGAAACCGAGTTCCCGGTCTGGTCGTCTTCCACTGCCTACACCCTCGGCGCGCGGGTCATCCGCAATCACGCCGTCTTCGAGTCGCTGATCGCCGCGAACCTGGGCAAAGACCCCAGCGCGGACAGCGCCGCGTGGCTCAATGTCGGCCCGACGAACCAATGGGCGCTGTTCGATGACTCGCCCGGCACCGCGACCACGGCCAGCGGCTCCTTCCGCGTCGACGCGACGCCCGGCGCGGTGACGGACATCGTGCTGGTCGGCGCCGTCGGGTCGACGGTCAGCATCTATGCGGCCGGCTCGCTCGTGCGGACCGCGAGCATCCCGGCGCCGACCAGCCCGGCCACGTCCAGCACGGTCAAGATCACCGGCCTGTCGATCGCGGCCGGCGTGCAGATCGGCGTGCAGGTCACTGGGACCGGCACCGTTCAGTGCGCAATGCTGCTCCTGGGCTCGATCACCGACATCGGCGCGACGCAGGACGGCGCGTCGGTCAGCATCGTCGACTATTCGCGCAAGGAGACCGACAAGTACGGCACGGTCAAGCTCGCGCGCCGGGGCTACGCGCGGAAGATCACGGCCAGCGTGTCGGTCCTGGCGGCCAGCGTCGAGGCGGTAGACGCCGCGCTGCGCCGGATGCGCGCGACGGTCGGGTTCTGGATCGTCGACAGCGTCGACGCGCTCCAGGTCGCCGGCATCCTGTCGGACTGGTCGCTGACGATCGAGACGAAGGCGTCGAGCACGTACAGCGCAACGATCATGGGCCTGTCCCGTGACGATGCCGTCATCACGCCCGGCGCGAGCTACGAAGTCGAGGGGCAGGACGCGACCGGGGCCGGTCAGATCGTCTTGACGCAGCCGGCCATCCTGCTCCCGGCCGACCAGTCCGGCGCGGTGACGAGCTTCGCCGGCGCAGCCTGCACGATCTCGGTCATCCAGGACGGCCAGAACGCGACGGCGCACTGGGTCGTCTCGAAGTCGGACACGGGATGCTCGTCGACGCTGGCCGGAAACGTCCTGACGATCACCGCGATGTCGGCGGACACCGGCTATGTCGATCTGACGGCGACCCGCAGCGGCGCGCCGGCGGCGACAGCCCGGATCAGCGTCGCCAAGGCCAAGACCGGCGCCGGCGGCCTGTCCGTGACCCTGGGCAACGAGTCGCCGATGCTGCGCGCCAGCACCGGGGGCGCCGTCGTCAGCTACTCGGGCAGCGGCTGCACCATCACCGCGATGGAGGGCGCCACCGCCCTGACGGCCAGCGCCACCGCCACCGCGTCGGCCTTCCGTCTCGGGACCATCTCGCAAAGCCCTGCCGGCGCAATCACCGTGGGCGCGGTCACGTACACCGGGACGACGGCCCTGATCGGCGCGCACTCGGCCATGTCGTCCGCTGTGGATCAGGTCGTGCTGACGATCCCTGTGACGGTCTACCGCGCGGACGGGACGACCCTGAACTTCGTCAAGACGCAGACCATCGGCAAGGCAAAGGACGGGGCCAGCGGCGCGGCCGGCGCGCGGGGCTCGGCCAACGTCTCGCGGCAGATCACCGGCTCGGCGTGGAGCGACACCGAGGCCGCTACCGCCCTGACCGCCAACGGCTTCGGCGCGGCTCAGCAAACCGACGTGGTGACGCTGTTCAACCCAGCCGCGGTGCCAGCGTACACCGAAACGAAAATCTACCTCTCGGGCTCGTGGCAGATCCTGGCGCAGTACCTTAACGGCTCGCTGCTGGTGGATGGGACGGTCGCCGCGTCGAAGGTGGACACCAAGGGGCTTGTCGTCCGGGATGCAGCCGGGAACCCGATTCTTGGCGCAGGAACCGGGATCAGCGCCGACTACCTGCCGGGCCTGGGCGTCAACCTTGCGCCGGCCGACTTCACAAAGTGCCAGCAGGGCCCGTGGGCGATTGATGAGACCGACCGCGGCGGGTGGCGCTACACGGGCGGGAACGGGTTCGTCGCCGACAGCGTCGGCGTGAACTTGAGTGCCGACTGGAATCTGCAGGGCGGCGCAACGGCCTACATGCATCAACCCGGCCGCTGGGGTGGTGCTGATGGCTACATCGAGCTTCAGACGGTCGAGCCGATCCCGGTGATGCCCGGCGGTCGGTACTGCCTTTCCGTCTACACGGGGGCGCATCGCTGCACCGTCGCCGCGTTCGTTTACACATTCGACGCCTCGGGCGCGATTATCGATGGCGGGAGGTGCTGGTCATCCAATAACCAGGAGGCATTAGGCGGGCGAGCGCTGAACGGATACAAGCGGCAATTCGGAATCGACAATGTCCCCGCTGGCGCGGCATCTGTGCGGATCGCGCTGCGAAAGTACGACACGGCGGCCGGCCAAGCCGATTCCTACCTTTTTGCCACCCGCGTGCAGTTCGAGCAGGTTGGGTCGCTGGCAACTGCACCCGGCCCGTGGTCCGAGGGCGGCGCGGTCAAGATCAACCCGGCCAACGCCTCCACCGTCATCAGCTCCGGCGCCA
>JACCDQ010490995.1_pt1 | contig 18666 bp, 25 predicted proteins | sample 7446031 | NCBI WGS metagenome assembly JACCDQ01 (sample SAMN15323442, study PRJNA562643) | freshwater metagenome | isolation source: river surface water | place: USA:Blue River Watershed | collected 2017-08-17
GCGCGGTTGCGTTGGGGCCGGCGCCGCTGGACTGATCGGCGTTTCCGGCAGCGAACGCGGAAGGCTGTCCAGTGGTCTTCGCCTGGAGTTCGCTCCCAGGCCAGAGCAATTTCATTCCCTTGCGCGTTTCGTAGTCCCTTTGCCGCACAGGGAAAGCCGAGTTGACCCGGTAGTGGTCGCCTTCAGGCGTGATGTCAAGCTGAATGAACATCACGTCCTTTCGGCCGTTTTTCGAAGTCACCAACAACTGAGTGCCGGAGGCCTTCCAGATTTCCTCGAAGTTGCTGGCAATGTCCTTGATGAACTCCTGAACGCTGCCGTATCCAAGGCCTCGTATCTGATCGCCGTGGTTGGCTTCAATGTGAGCGAGCCCGTAACCGCTTCCGTTGGCATTCTGCACGCCGCGCGTGAGCCGGATCTTGCCGGCTTGCCTGCGCATGACCTTGCTCATCTCCGGCGTGATTTCGCCGTAGTCCATCGAACCGTCTGGTGCGGTGATGAGGTCGTCGGGGGATTCGCTGACAGCTGCCTCCTGATTGGCAAGCCTTCCCGCATCACCCATCGCAGCGAGCTCCTGCCTGCGCTTCTCGATGGCCGATGGCCTCAGCTTGGCAATCACTCCGCCGTTGTTCGTGGTGCCGGTGGCAATCTCGCGCTCCAACGTCGAGCGCCGGCGCTGGTCGGGGGTTGTTTCAGTCAAGGCCACCAGATCCTGAGCCTGTTGCGCATCCTTGCCGTCGATGAATGCGACAACCTTCTCACCGCGCTCGGCAGCAAGCGCGATCCGGTGGCGCCCGTCGTTCACATCCAGTCTTCCGGCAGGCGTGATGGCGAGCTCAATGGGGTACTTCTTGGGGTCGGTCTTGGCGGTGCCGTCTCGCCACGCCTGCAGCTTGGCCGGCTTGTCAACCAGCGGCTCGCCCCGGGTTTGCTCGATGATCGACTTGAGGGCGGTAGCATCCACCTCAATCGGTGTGTCGTAGCCTTCCCGTCCCTGCTGCAGCCCGCCTCCATCCTCTGCTGCGGCGGTATATGCTGATTCAGCGCTGACCGCTTCGGCTGCTTGTGCAGGATCGCTGGCGGCCAGAGTCTCGGCTGCAGCCTCAACTGGCGCCTGATCCTGCGGCTTCTCGCGCTTCTTCAGCTTTGCCTCAATGGCCGGCACCAATTCCGTCAGCTTCAGGTTGCGCTTGCCGTCCTTGACCAGCAGGCCCAGGCTTTCGGCCACCTTCTTTGCATCGCCCCAGCTCTTGCGCCACTTGGCGGTGGGGCTGGTGTCGATGGCCGGCGCATCAGGCTGCGCGCTTGGCATGTCCTTCAGCGTTGCCAACACGTCACCGATGTTCTGGTCCAGGCGGATGGCCTGGATTGGCTCGCCCTTCTCGCGTGCGGCCAGCCACTGATGGTGCCCATCGACCACATGGCCATCAGCCGACACGATGATGGAGCGGTTGCCGCCTTGGTAGTCCATCGCCTTGCGCACCTTGGCCGGCGAGAACTCGGCCTGGGTCGGCTTGATGGCGGCCGATGGGATCGTCTCTTGCTGGCCGTCGATGCCCCTGGCTTTGAGGTAGTTGACCATGGCGCCGCGGTGCTCGGCCTTGATCTGCGGCATCTCGGCGCGCGGGATACCCAGCGTGCCGGACTGGTCGCTGAAGGCGGTCCACTCGTCGTTGATGGGCTCGCCGGCCAGGGTGGATGCAACCGGGGTTTCTGCGGGCGCCTGCTTCTTGCGGATCACAAACCCGGTGGCATCGGGCGAAACCATGCTGGCTGGCACGATCTCGTGCGTCTCGCCCATGCCGCGCTTGTTCAGCTCGCGCTCTGCCGCGCCTTCGGCTGCGAACGTGCCGCCGTTCTTGGTGGTGATGACATCGAAAAACGGATTGTCGGCGTTCTCCTTCGCCTGCTCGGCACGCTTTTCTCCGGTCTGATCGAGGTTTTCCCGGTGAATCCTGTTGCCGACTGGCTTGCCATCCTTGGTGAACATGCGCAACAGCTCGCTGTCGCCGTTCAGATCCGCCGTCTTGACGGTGACGGTCGTGCCGTAGACATCCTTCAGTGTGGTGAATTCTGGAGCCTGCTGGACATCTGCCTGTTCGGTTTCCGGCTTCTCAACAGGTGACGCTTCCTGCTGTCCAGCGCGCCGCATCCCCTGCAGGCGCTGCTTGGCCTGAATCCGTGCGCGTGCCCGTGCAATCTGCGCCGGGCTGTCAAGCTCGACCTGCTCGCCCGTGCCGGTGTTGACGAAGAAGCTCTTGCCGTCCTGGCGCGTGATCTGGTCGAAACCTTCGGTGGCCAGCTCATCGACGTTCTGTAGCTTGGGGGTTGCCTTCTTGGCCTCCGGCGCGGCCGGCAGCATGCCCATGATGCCGTCAGCGGTGAAGCCTGGCCCAGCAGCTGCATCCACCCGGGTGCCCATCGTCGTCGGCTGCGGGTTGGCCTGAGCCTGTGGCATGGGTGCCGGTGCCTGCTGCTGCTCTGGTGCTGGCTTGGGCCGGGAGTCGATCTCTTGCTGCACCTGGCGGCGCGCGCTCGACAGCATGCTGTTCCAGCCGCCGTTGGTCTTGGCCTGGTCAGTGATGTAGCTCAGCCGGGCCTGCAGCTCGGCCTCGTCCATCTCGGCCAGCGTCTTGCCGACCTGACCCTGCTCGCCCATGTCGTCCGGTTCAGGCGAAGAAAAACCCGCCTCGGCGGGTTGCTGCTGGGGCTGCTTGGCGGCCGGGTCGATCCGCTTGCGCGACCCATCAGGCTGCAGTGAGCCGACATGCCCCTCCTGCTCCATGCTCTCGAGCATTTTGGCAGCGCGGTTGTAGCCGATCTTGAAGTTGCGCTGCACCGCCGACACGCTGGGCCTGCCGCCCTGCCTGATGAAATCGATGGCCTGGTCAAGCATCGGGTCGCGATCGGCGTCGGCTGCCGCGGAAGTCGATGGATTGGCGGGAGCACCCTGACCGGCAGGCGTTGTCGCCGCCGGCGCGGCCGGCGCCCCGGGCTGCTGCTGCGGTTGGCCTGCTGCCGCAAAGATGGCGGCCACGCCATCGGCTTGCTGCTGCGGTGTGGCTGCGCGGAACCACTTGAAGCTGTTGGCCAGCTCCTGCTTGAGCGAGGCCGGATCGTAGGTCGACAGATCCGCCTTGGAGTAGAGGTTGAAGGCGCCCGCAATCTGCGAGCGCATGGTGTCGCGGTCGGACCCATCGCGGGTGTTGCTCCAGCTGCCATACACCTCATCGGTGTCGAACAGGCCCGCGAACGGGTTGGCACTGCCTCCGGAAGCCGGCTCGACATCATCCTCTGTCACGCCTTCATCGCCAACATCCTCGCCGGCCGCGCGCCGACGCGCAATGTCCTGGGCCAGTGCCTGATCGATGGCTTGCTGCGCGCTCGCCTGGATCGGGCTGACCGGCTGGGCCGCTGCTGCTGCATTCGGCACGGAAGTCGGGTTACCGGCCGACCCCGCCTGCGCAGCGCGCTGCTGGCCGACCGCGGGCTTTTGACCTCCTGCGGCCTTCTGGATCACAGATCCACCACTGTTGGCCGCCATGCCGGCGCGCGACACGATGCCGCCTGAAGCCTTGGCCGCCTGCCAGGCCTTTTGCCCGGCGAATGTGCCGGCGCTTTGGCCTACAGAAGAGAAGGCCTCGAGCGCGGCGTTCTTAGTGTCCCAGTCGCCCGTGGCCAGGCCGGTGCCCGCAAACTCGCCCGCGAACTCGCCGCCCGGCTCCATTGATGCCGCACCGACGTTGCGGGCGACCTTCTGCATGCCCTTGCTGGCCGCCTGGAAAGCTGGATCGACTGCCACTTTGGCCTGCACCGCCGCCTTGATGGCCGGCTTTGCGAGCGCTTCTTTGACGGCCGCCTTGTTGGCGGTGTCGATGCCCAGCTCGGTCAGCGCCTTGGACACTGCGGCATCAGCGGGGCCGCTCAGCAGCTTGCTGCCCAGCTTGAGCGTGGCCATGTCCACCGCGCTGATGACGCCGCCCTTGATGGCCGCTTGGCCTAACAGCCTGTCGCCGTTCTGCGCCACGAACTCGGCGACCGCCTGCTTGTCCTGCGGGTTGATACCGGCTTTTTGCAGAGCCTCGAGCAGCATTCCACCACCCTCGACCATGGTGTTGCCGACTGCGCCGCCAGCGATGCCGCCAGCTGCCGTGCCCAGCGGGCCAACAGTGGACCCGGCGAGCGCGCCCGCTCCCATGCCCAGCATCGGGAAAACGCTGTTCGGCAGCTGCTCGACCGTGCCCTCGGCCAGCGCCTTGGCATTCCTGGCCGTGGCCACCATGCCGCCAGCAAAGCCGCCGCCCTCTCGGTAGTCCTTGGCGATCTCGCCGCCGACTTCTTGCAGGCCGCCCAGGATGCCGTCACCACGCTCCCAGGCCTCACCCAGCTCCCGCTTTTCCTTGGATCCGCGGTTGGCCTGGTTGTACTTGTCGGCAGCCGCCACGCGCTCGGCCGTCTGCTCGGGCGACTCGCCGGCTAGGCTGGCCGTCAAGCCGGCGCTGGACTTGGCTTTCTCCCAGCCGCGACTGAGCCAGTTGTCGCCGCCTTGACTGCTTGATGGAGCTGGAGCCCCGCCAGGAAGCAGCAGATCCATAGGCACATAGCGCGCGCCCTGATCCCAGACCTGCGCCGGCTCTGCGGGCCTAGCTCCACCCTGCTGGCTGCGGATTGTGCGGGTCAGCTTGTCCGCGTAGGCTGGATCGGTCGCATAGCCTCCCTTCTTGAGGGCCTGGGCAAACTCCTCGGGTGACTTGGCCGCCAGTGCGCCCGGGTATTTGCGCTCGAACAAGTTGATCAGGTCGTCGACCGACTCGCGGTAGCTGGCGTACTGGCGGTAGGCATCGCGCGAGCCTTCGGCCTTGTCCAGCGCGCGAGTGCCGCCGCCGTTGAAGTCCTTGATGTTGAACAGGTTGAGTGTGTCGGCGCCGCCGCCCTTGACGGTCTTTTGCCCGGCCTGAGTCTCCAGCTTGGCCAAGCCCAGAAGATGCTCTGGGTTGATGCCGCGCGCCTGGGCCGCCTCGTAGATGGCTGACAGCGGATCGCCTGCGGCCTGGCTACTGGCTGCTGCCTTGGGCTGCTCGGCCGCTACGCTGGCGAGGGTTTCCTCGGCGAGCTTAGAAAAAAGGGTTGGGGCCATTCTTCGCCTTCGGTTGTTGCTGCTGGCCAGGCTTCAAGTCCTGGCCGAAGTTCTTGATCCATCCGAGCGATTTGCCCAGCTCGGCGTTGACGCGGCTTTCGTGCTGCTGCAGTGCGCGCGCTTGGGCCTGCGGGCTGAGCTGCTTGAAGGCCGGCATGCTGGAAAGTTCCTGCTTGGCCTGCTCGAGCAGCACGCGCCTGGCCTTGCCGGTGTCGTCGAAGGCAGCACTGATGACCTGCTGCCGTTTGGTCGCATCGTTGCCTGCAAACCGCTGGATGGAGGACTCGACGGCGACCTTGAGCTTCTCGGGTGGCATCTGGCGCACGGCCGCATTTCGGTACGTGACCTCGTTGACGGCCACCAGGCCTTGCGGGGTCTGCACCTGCTCGACCACCATGCCGGTGCTGGGGTCCAGCGAGAACATCGTCTTGCCTGGCTCGGCCATCGAGAAGGAAAGACCGGCCTGGGCCGCAAGCCTTGGGTCCATACCGGGATTCAGCCTGAGCGCATCATTAGCGGCCACCCTGAGCAGGCTGCTCTGCTCCAGCGTCAGCGGGTTGTTCTGGCCGTTGACGCCGCCGATGATGTCTTTGATGTGGTCGTCCAGCTGCTCGGCCGGGGTCTTGGGTGCCCTCTTGCCGCTGCCAGTGCCGGCGCCTGATCCCTGCCTGACCTGTCCGCCCGTGGGCTCGCCAGTTTCCGGATCAATCCCCCGCGCATAGCCAGGGCGCAGGCGACCGGCCTTTCGATCCTCGAGGGCGAGCCTGCCATTTTGCTGGTAGTCCTCCTTGGCTCGCCAGGTTTTCAGCTCGGCCAGCTTGGCCGCAGCCTCGGCGCGGCGCTTGGCTGCCGCATCTGGGTCAAACTGGTCATCGAACCAGGCCGTCAGCTCGTCGGCCGTCTTGAAGGTCTTGGTGCTTGTCGGCTGGTTCTCGCCGCCAGGCTTGCCCTGGTAGAAGTTGAGCTGATAGCCACCGCCCGGCAGCTCAACTACCTCGCCATCCTCGCCGTTGTCGTAGGCGTTGTAGACGCCCATGGCACCCTTCACGTCGCCCTTGGACAGGAAGCCGCGCGCATGGTTGACCACCGCGCGCAGGTTGGCCTGTTCGATGTCACCGAAGCCCTTGACCACGTCGCCGCCGCCAGGAAGGGCTGCCAGCTGCTTGCCGATCTCAGCGCGCTTGAAGGGATCGCGCTCGGCCGTGAACTGCTTGCGCAGCTCGCCCAACTGCTGCTTCTCGCCGTACTCCTGGTCCTGGCGCTCGGTCTGCGTCAGTGCCGCGTCGAGCTGGATGCCCTGCAGCGGGTTGGACTTGGTGATGACGCCGGCGAGCGCCCGGTTGCGCGCCCGGGTCGCCTGGGCTGGGTCGAGGCCGCCCACGAAGTCACGGCCCAGGTACTTGGTGATCTTCTGGGGCTCGAGCATCTTGGTCTGCGCCGGACCCTCGACGCCTTCCGGCATGCTCTTGGTGATGGCTACGCCGCCCGGGGTGCCATCCTTTTTGGTCACGTCGCGCGCGATCGAGTCAGTCTTGGCCAGATCCTGGAAAACCTGCTCGCTCTGGTCGGCGCTCAGGCTGGTGGAGTCCACCGGCTTGTCGCTGACGATCTTCTCCACCTCGGCCTGCTGCTTGGCCTTGTCGTAGGTGTCGACCAACCCCTTGGCGATGCGCTGACCGCGCTCGAATCCTGTCATCCAGCTCATTGCTTACCCCCTGCTGCGACCTTGCGCATCTTGATCCCCAGCATCTCGTAGTGGACCGCCTTGAAGCCGTTGGGCATGGTGATGACGGCCTCGGGGTAGAGCTCCTGCACGTCGTCGGCCATCACGCCGATGTAGTGCTGATCGGGGTCGGTTCGGTAGGCGAAGCGATACAAGGTCAGACCGGTGCGCTCGTCGCGGCCGACCGGCTCGATGTCCTGCTTCAGCCGGCGATCCGATCCCTTGGCGATGTAGGCCGCGCCCAGCTGTGCGCCAGCACCCAGCAGCGACCCGAAGAAGTCGCCCTTGTTGGCTTGGTCCGCCTGGTAGGCGTTCTGCTGCAGCCCCCAGGCATTGCCGTAGCCGGCCGCACTAGAGCCTGCCACGCCAGCACCCGCCTGGAATCCAGAGTTCATCCCGCTCAAGCCCTGGTTGGCGTAGTTCAGCCCCAGACCGCCGTACTGCGCGCCCTGCCCGGTCGCCTGCGAACTCAGAGACGGGTAGCCAGCAAGAGCGTTCGTCGCCCGGTCGGTGAGCGTCCGACCTTCCTGCCGGGCCGCCGTGCGCGCCGTGTTGCTTGCGCCGGCCAGCGCGGCCGCCTTCGCGGTCTTGGTCTGATTGCTGGCCAACAGGAACTTGCCCGAGCCCGGGGTGACGCCCATGCGGTTCAAGTTGCGGGTCTGCTGCTGGTCGGCGTTGTCGAAGGCCTTGGACACATCGGCGCCGGCCTGAGCCGCCAGCTCGGTCTGCTTCGCATCGCTATTGAAGTCGGCCGCATCCTGGACCAACTGATCCTGCAGGCCGGACAGCTTGCCACGGCGCTCGAGCGAGTAATCTCGGTCGGCTTGGGCGTCTTCATAGGCGCTCTTGGCCGAGTCGAGGCCGAACTGCATCTGCGCGGCCTGCAGCGGCTGCATGGTCCGGGTGTTGTCCATGATGGCCTGCAGCGCCTCATCCTGGATGCCCATGCTCTTGATCTGGGCGGCGATCAGCGCAGGGTCAGGTGCAGGCACATTGCCGCCCTTGCCGCCCTCCAGCGTCATGCCGGCTGCAGCTTTGCCCAGGCGCGCGCCACGGGGGCGGAATGCCCGCTCGGGCAGCATGTCGAAATCAGTCTTGTGCCACATATCGGCAGTCCTCTCGGGTCATTCGGTACAGGATCACGTCGCCGCCGTCAGAGGCTGCGCCGTGCAATACGGCCTCCTGCTGGAAGCCCAAGTGCTCATCGAACCGTCTGGCGGCCTTGTTGCTGGCCTCGACGTAGCCACTGACCCGGCGACAGCCGAGCTCGATGAAGGGATAGTGGAAGCAGTAGCGCAGGTAGCTCGGGGTGATGCGCCCTGGGATGGCGACGTGCATCCAGACGTTGAAGCCGTTGTAGCCCTCGTAGATCACGCCGGCCACCAGTTCGCCGTCGCGCTCGAGCCCGATCCCGGTCATGTTGGCGCAGGCGGCCAGCGGAACGTGTTGCTGGACAAAGCGCAGCACCTTCACGGTGTCGCTGGTCATCGTGTAGGCCATGGGCGCAAAGCAAAAAGCCCCTGGCTGTGAAGCTCAGGGGCTGATGTAGGGGCGAGCGCATCCATCAATGGCGCGCTGCTTGTAGTTTTGCCGGGCTCTCCCCGGCTCTATTGCTGCCGGGACTCTACCATATCAAGCCCTACGGGGCAAGGTGAAGCCGGGTTGTGAACGCGATGTGAACGGGGCTTGTGAATTCACAGGCGTTCACAAGTGCGTTCACATTTTCATTCACAAGTCGCCTGCCTGGCCAGCTCGAGCACCCGCTTGGAACTGCTGAGCTGCCGAGTCACATTCGGCCTGGGGATGCCGGCGCGCGCCGCAGCTTCGGACTGGCTCAGGCCCTCGACCAGCACCAGGCGGAGTGCCTCTCGGCTTGGTGAGGCACGCAGGCGCATGAGCTGCGCAATGGCGTCAAACTGTTCGGGCGTCATGCGCGTCCTGGCGCGTGGCTGGTGATCTGGCCGGCGCCATCCTCGAATCGAACCTCTCCGATCAGATCCTCGTACACCGGGTCTGGCCGTCCTCCAGCTGCCAGATGCGCGCGGTACCAGGCAGTGAGCATTGCTGCCAGGTTGTCCTCAGGACCACACTGGAACAGGGCTATGTCTAGGCTGTTGGCGCGACAGATGCGCTCGATCGGCGCCCAGTTAAAGCTGACATTTCCGTCGGCGTCGTGCGCCAGCTTGAGCTCGGAGAATCTCAGTCCCTCGGGTATCTCCAGGGTCGTGGGGGTGGGCTTGTTCATGCTGGTGCTCTCTACTCGCTGGACGATCCATTCCGTCAGCCGAATGCCTTCGGCTCGGCTTTCGCGGACCCAGCGGGCCTTTAGGCTCGCCGGGACTCTCAGGTGAATCAGGGTTTCATCGGTCATTGGTAGTCGTAGGGATAGCCCTGGGCGGCTTGGGCGATGCCAATGGCGACCAGCTGCTCGACAGTCGCGCCATCCTCTCCGGCCTCTACCATGGCGCGGCTGTGACCCATTAGGGCCAGTGCAACGTCGGCCACCTTCTGCGTGCGGCGCTGCACCGCCTGAGGGTAGGTGCTCGCCTTCAGCTCGGTGCTCGCGCCGTCCGGCTGTGCGTCGTAGTAGGGCGCGTAGATCACGTAGTCGTGCTGACCGCGGCGGGTGATCTGGCCGACCGCTTTGCGGGCAGCCTTGATAGCGGCGGTCTTGCTCAGGGTGGTGTTGCTCATGATTTGCTCCATCTGTGGAATCCCGGTTCCGCCGGGGCGGTGGACTGCTTGCTGCTGTCCATGGGCTCTATTATGTACCGTTTAAGCGGTACGTGCAATGATTTTTGAGAATTATTTTTCGTCGCCCCGCTTCCCTACTTCTGTCGTCCATTCCTCGAGCCCAGCCGGCCGGACGTCAGCCGTTGAAACGCGGTAGGCGCTTGAGCATGTCCGAGAAGACCAGGGCTGTCAGCCCATCCAGCGCGCTGGCCAGCCATTCGGCGAGCTCGAAATGCTTGGCCTTGACGTGCTTCTTGAGCGGGCGGATTCCGGTACCAGCGCAGTGGCTGCACGCGCGCGTCGGGTCCAGGTGCGGCGTGCCCGGGATGCGCGGGTGCCCGCGGCCCTCGCAGGCTGGGCAGGCTTGCATGTGCCACCACTTGAGCACGGCGATGGCCAGATCGATGGCCTCGATGCGGCTGATGGTGGCCGGCTTGGACAGGCGCAGATTGCGCCCGCGCGGCTTTGATCTCTGGATCACCTCATGAGCCATCCGCTCAGCAATGCCGCGAGCCCCGCGCATGTCGGTCGTGGCGCGCAGCCGGTAGACATCCAGGGCCAGGGATCGCCTGGGGTCGCCCGCTGCGGCATAGGCGGCAGCCAGCAGCTTGTCGGCGTCACAAGTGTGCTCGGGGTCGACGGCCAGCTGGGTGCTGTTGGTGGCGGACAGGTATTGCTCGGCGATGCCCATGGGGTGGTCTTGTGCTTTCGTGGGGAGGTTGGAAATCAGGTCAAGCCGGCGAGCCGGCGCGCGTCCTCGAGCAGGTCGAGCTGCGTGAATGGGTGGGCCTTGTCGAAGCCCTTGATCCCGAGGCCATGGACTCCGTTTCCGCCTTGGTGATGGCTATGGCACAGAGGTATCAGCGTCGTGTAGTCGCCCTTTCCCCAGCCGCCGCCACGGAAGTGATGGAGCTCGACCGGTCCAGGCTCGTGCCGGCCGTACAGGCGCCGGCAGGCCATGCACCCGAGCTGGGCCAGGCGGTCTTTGTGCTCGCGCTCGGCTTTGGTCATCAGTGAACCTGCTCCACGGTCGGCTCGTCGTCGCACTCGCCATCCGGGTCGCCGTAGAGCCAGGACTCGACCAGCACCTCGCGCGCGTGGATCTCGGCCAGCTTCTCGGGGTTGCTGCGGTTGGCGACCAGCAGGGAGATGGCCTGTATGCGGATCTCGATTTCGCGCGCCACTACGGCCCTTCGCTCTGGCGCGACTGGCTTAAAGGCCTCGCTGTACTCGTGCCATGCCTCCCGCAGGCACTCGATGTGCATGTACGCCAGGTCAAGGCAGTCCTCCGGGGTATCGGTTTTCGTGGCCAAGGGATTGGTCATTGCTATGTGCTCTCGTTGTGATTCATGAGCTCCCCGGTCTCCGGGTCTATGTCGTCGGGCGAGTCGTCGCGGCCAAGGGATGTGCGGGACCACTTGACGCCGCGCTCGGCGCCGAAGGCGTGCGCCAGGTCGATCACGGCGGTCATTTCCTTGACGGTCATCTGGCTGGTCGATCGGCCGCGGCTGATGCTGATGAAGCCGGTGCCGTGCATGTCAGGCAGCAGCTCCTGCCCGTCGAGGTGCCCGGTCAACCATTCCTTCCAGCCCTTGGGCGTCAGGCGCCGGCCGCACCACTGGACTTGCTCGGACAGGTCATGCATGACCGACCAGAGCAATCGGTTCTGGGCCAGCGTGCGCGTCTCGGTGCGAACCTCGAGGGTCAGCTTGTGCCCAGCCATCAGCAGGGCCTTGATTTCCGGCCAGATCACATGCGCGATTTCGGCATGGCCCTGCTGGGGGTTGAATAGCGTGGCGGTCTGGCGCATCAGTCCCCCTGCGTGACTTGAGCGATGCCGACCAGCAGCAGGAAGGCCGCTATTGCGGTGGCGGGCCACGGGCTCATGTGTGGCGCCATCAGGGCCAGGGCGGCCGTGAACGTGATCGATGAGCTTTTCGGGGTCGGTTTCATCGGGTGGCCTCCCGGCTGCTGGCCATCCTGAACTGCCAGGCCAGCGCCGCAGCGTCGCGGACGTGCTGATTGCTGCGGCCAGTCCACCCCGTCAGCTGCGCGAACTGCTCGGCATCCAGCTTGGAGCCCTTGTGCTTGGGGCTGATGCCATGCGCCGGGATGCCCAGGCGCCCGCATGTGGCGACGATCAGCCGGCACCAGGCGTCAATCTGGCCCACGTCACGGGCAATCTTGAGCTGGGCGGCGGCACTTGTCTTGCGCGACCAGGTGTGCGACTGGAGTCGACTGTCCTCGAACACCACTCGGGCCGGCGCGATGCGCTCGATGGTCTCGGGCAACTGGTGCGGATCGATGGTCTGCAGCTCGGCCAGCGCGCCGGCGCGGTAGATCGCAATGCCGGTGTTGGAGCCCGGATCTATGCCGACGATGACGCTCATTCGTCGCCCTCCATGGAATCCCATGACTCGGCGTCATCTATGGTCTTCTGGTGGTTCTCCGTGCCCTCGAATTCGGGATTTCCGATAGCCTGCAGCAGATAGATCACGCCCCAGATGCGCTGGGCTATCTCCTCGCGCACAACCAACTTGCGCCACGGCTCGATCTTCTTGAAGGCCTCGGTGTATTCCAGCCAAGCCTCGTTCAGGCACTCAGCATGCTTCAATGCCTGGATCTTTTTTTCGTAGTCGGCTTCGTTCATTCGGCAGCACCCCCGAACAGGTCAGCAAGATCCACCCCGTACACGGCCTTCCAGGCGGCAGCCGGGTAGGTGTTGACTTCCTTTTGCAGCCCAGGATTAAAGGCCTTGCCCGTGTTGAGCCCAAGCTCGGCCGTGCATTTCTTCAGCACCCTCCAGTCGAACCGACGATTCAGCTTGCCCTCCACGGCCATGATGCAAGCCATATCCGCCGCCTCGCCCATGCGGGCCTTGAGCCTTGCAGCTTCGCGCGTGGCGGCGCTGGCCGTGGCCATGGCGGTTGCCTCGCGCTTGCTGCCGATCAGTGCCTTGGTGCGGATGGCCTCGTCGCGCTCGACCTCGACCTGCTTCTTTTCGGCCATGAGACTCAGCTGCTTCGAGACCAGATCCTGAATCAGCAGCAGCTTGCCCTCGTCGGTCGCCAGGTCGGGGCCGTCAGCCTGAGCCTCCAGCTCCTGCCAGCGGTCGATGATGGCCTTGCGCAGCTTGATGTTGTAGCCGGCCACCAGGGTCATGGTCAGGCTCTTGGTGAGGTGGAAGCAGGTCGTGTATCCGCGCCCGTCCTTGTCCTCCCTGACATGATCCAATTCTGGATCATCCGCAAGCTCATCCAGCATTGTGCGAATGTCGCGGTGGACGTGGAAAATCTCTTTTTTGGTCAGCTCCGCAATCTCGCGACTGCTCATGGTCAAGGCCGGGTGCATGATGGTCAGCGCGTTCATGCCGTCACCTCCCATGCCCGCGCCGTGACAGCGGCAACGGCGAGACCGCGCGCTCGAATGGCGCCAAGTCGTCGGGCGCCGGCCGGAAGCCCGCGGCTTTGATGCGCCGGCCCACCTCGGCCCGAAGACCCAGCCAGTAGCCGCCCTGCTCCCGCTCCATTGCGGCCACCTGGGCCTGGGTGGCCTGCCACCAGCCCTTGGTCATGGCGAGCTGCGTGTAGTGCGCTGCCATCGTCTCGAAGGTCTCGGCCCATGTCACGCACCCTCCTTGTCCTGGCGAACGACGGCGCGCGCACGGCGCAGCTCGTCTGGGGTGACCTTGACGCCCTGCTCGGCCAGCTTGACGATGCGCCTGGCCCAGTCGAGCAGGAACTTCGGATCAGTCATCTGATGCATGCCGTTCATGTCCGCTCTCCCATGCGTCCACGATGGCTATCCCACTCGAACGGGATCAGCTCACCGCCGTCTTCGCGCAGCCGGTCAAACACACGCCCCCCCAGGTACTCGCGCACATCGGCTTCGCTCTCGTTCGACAGCAGGATGGTCGGGCGGCGCTTCTCGTAGCGCTCGTTCAGAATGTCGAACAGCATGTCCTTCTCGAACTTGCTGCCGAACTGCACGCCGACCTCATCGAGGATCAGCAGATCCGGGAACGTCAGGGACTGGATGACTTGCGTCTCGGTCACCTCGCTGTCGCGCGCCCAGGTGTCCTTGATGCGGCGGATCGCGCGCTGCACGGTGGTGAACAGCGCGGTGCGGCCGTCGCGGTGCATGATGCGCAGCGCGATCCCCACGGCCAGATGGGTCTTGCCCGTGCCGGGGCGACCGACGAACAGGGCGCAGCGGCCGGCCTTGAGTACCTGGTCGAAGTTGTCGGCGTACTCGACGGCGAACTGCAGCGCGGCCGCCTGCTCAGGGGTCTCGGCGACGAAGCTCTTGAGGCTGCGGGTCTGGAAGCGCTCGGGGATACCGGCCGAGCCGACGCGGCGCTCCCACTCGGCCTTGCGGGCTTCGCGCTGCTTGAGCTCATCGGCGGCCTTGGCCTTGGCCTCGGCTTCCTTGGCACAGGCCGGGCACTTCGACCAGACGCTGCCGATCCAGTTGATCGACTCGTAGGGGCCATGGATCTCGCACTGGGCGGTGCGGGTTGCGCGCCCAGCAGCGGGCGTAACGATGTTCGCGATCGACTGCATCACAGCTTCCTCCTGACGCCGTAGGACGTGGCGGCAAAGTCTCCGTTAGCCGGCGCGGGGCGGCGGGCCGCAGTCTTGGCTGCAGGCTTGTCGGCGTGCCAGTCGGCACGAAAGCCCACCCAGCCGCGCTCGCAGCAGATGGCCAAAGCGTCAGCCAGGGTGATGCCGGCCTTCTGCGCCTCGCGGGCGATGCCGGCCATGGCGGTGTTCGTCAGGGGTGCGCGCTTGGCCTTGCGGACGGCCAGGAAGTCGGCAAAGACTTCGACGGGAACACCATCGGGGCAGGCGACAGTGGCGATCGGATCGGCAGCAGCCTTGGCCGATTTGGCGGCCTTGGCGGCCTCTGCGGGCTCGGCAGCAGGGGTTGCCTGGGCAGTGTCCTGTTCGACGGCCTGAGCGGCTTCCTGCTCGGCGGCGGCTTGTTCGGCAGCAAGGCGGCTTGCTTCGGCCTGAGCCTGGGCTGCATCGGCCTCGATGGCGGCTTGACGGCGTTCAGCTTCGGCCTGGACCCGTTCGGCATCAAAGTCGTCGAGCTTCGGGAAAGTCGGGGCGGCGGGCGCTTGCGCACGCTCTCCCCTTTCCCCTGTAGTCTCTGTAGGAGTCTCTGTAGGAGTCTCTGTACTATTAACGAACTGCGGAAAGCGCTCTCCCCGAACTGCGTTTTCGTCGTTCGGGGAACTGCGGAAAGCGCAGTTCGGGAAATGACGTTTCGTCCATTCGCCAAAAGCGGCGTCGATGGCCTCCAAGTCGAGACGGTAGAAGACCCGGTGCTCCAGTCGTTTGTGGGTTTCGATCAGGAAGCCTTTGGCGACGAGATGCTTGCGCGCCGTGACTTGCTCACGGTACGACAGGCCGGTTTCCTCCTCCCATTCCTCGGAGGTCTTGTAGGTACCTAAAGGGCTATCCGTGCGGTCCTGCCAGTAGGCGAGCTGGGAGAAGAAGATCGATGCGTTGACGCTGCCAAAAAATCGAGACAGGCGCGGGTAGTAAGCCATCGGACGGCCAACATCGCGCATGGATTGAATCAAGCTCATACCGCCACCTCTTCGCGCTTCGCCTGCTGCATTTGCAGTGCCCGCAACCGAGCGCCCTGCGCCTGCTCCATCTGCATCGCTGACGACGCGCCCAGCACCGTCTCGTAGATGTCCAGCGCCTCGCGCAGCGCTTCGATGGCCGGACCATCCAATCCCCAGGCGCTGGTCTTGGCGTGGCGCTGGCGAGCCCGCAGCAGGCCCTGGGCGGCAGCGTTCAGGGTTAGCAGCAGCTCGTTGGCGGTGTCGATGCCGCCCGAGCGCCGGTTGGCCAGGCCGATGTCACAGACGCGGATCTGGGCGATGCCGACGACGTGGCGTAGGTAGTCGTGCGTCTCCTCGTCATCCGCGGGCACCAGGCCGCGCACCAGCATGTCCAGGTGCGTGCCCGCCTTGAGCGTAAGGTCGCGCACGTTTGCAGGATCTGACTCGCCCATGGGCCTACTGCTGCCCAGCGCCTTGGTGGCGCGGCCAGCCTCTGCCTGGTCTGTCATCTTCTTCAGCAGCGGCAGGGCTCGCATTGCTGCGTACCTGAAGTACATGGCAACAGGGTGGTTGCGAGTGCCCGGCAAGCGCGGGCGCTGCTGCTGGCGGCACAGCTTTCGCGCCGGTATGCGGCTGATGACGGGATGGGAAAGTTTTGGCATAATTGACCTCGTTGTTTTGGAAGGCCCGGTTAGGTGTTGATGCACCGATGACCCGGGCCTTTTCTTTTGCCCGCACGGCTGCGGGCATTTGTCTTACAGACCGCACACCTTCTCGATGCGCTCTCGTTCGATACTGAGCACATGCTCAACGCCGTACAAACTCACCTCGACCAGTCGCTCCAGGAACTGGGACTCGTTCATGCCGAGCTCACGGCAACGGCGTGCGAGATCGAATTTGGTCTCATCGGTCACGCGCGCTTCGATGCGGGCGGTGCGCTTGGTGCCGGCCACGGTGGCGCGGGCAAACATGGGGTTGTCGAACATGGTTCAGTCCTCAAGGGCGGGTTGAAAGTGGGCGGGTCGGTCCAGCCCGGTAAGATGGCAATTCCCCAACCGACATCTTTTAGAGAAGGACCGACCCATGAACGAAAATCTGATGAACGATCTGAACTTGATGCTGGGCCGTCTGAATGGGCTGCATGCAGCAGTCCTGACCATCGCCAGAACACTGCCAGCGGAGCAGGCGCAAACTGCTGCTGCCGCAATGCGGGATGCATCGGAAAAGGTCCACTCCGATGCATTGGCCTCTCCGGTATCGGACACGCAAATCAACGAAATGCACCGGGTCATGAGCGAGATTGCTGTGGTCCTGCAGCACGCTGCCCAAGCCCGCTAAACCAGCCATCTGCGTCGACAAGAACTGTTGCGCTCCGCACGAGATCACCTAGCGTTACTCCAGCATCCAGTGGGCTGACCCGCGCCGAAGCGGCCGGGGCTCCGGACGGGCTCTTTGGGCGTGGCGTTTCTGAAATCGGTGCCTCGGGGTCTTCATCGCCTGGCTGCTGCGGCAAAAAGCAGGCGGCCTTGAGGATCTCGTCGGATGCCTCCAAGCCTTTGTCCTCTACCGGAAGCGCTTTTTTCGCAGCCCAGTACACCTGGCTCACGCAACGGCCGAACTCGACCGGATCGCAGCTCATAGGCGCCCGGGCCTTCGCCCACTCGGTTGCCGCCATCAGGGAAAGCTCATGCATGGGTAGCTCCTTGCTCGGCCGCAGCCGAAAAAATGGCGGGCCGGTCCAGATCGGTACGATGGGGGTTCTCACACCAACCCTCGACCGAAAAGGACCGACCCAAAAATGCAGACAGAAATCTCACTGGCGATCACCGGCGCGCGCGCCATCAAGGACTTGGCCCTCGCACTCATCGGCGAGCGCGACCGCCAGAAAGCGGCGGCCATCGAGGTCGATCTCACGAAACAGATCCTTGATGTCCAGCTCCAGCTGGCTGATGTACTCACGGCCGCCGTTGCGAAAGATGCCGCGTACCAGGCTCAAGGCCAGCGTGTTCGCGAAATGGAAGCCGCAGCAAGCCAGCAGAAACGCTATCGACTTGCCAAAGTGGGCGTCGATGGGAATTTCTTCGTGTATGAGCTTCGTGCTGCGAGCGAACTGGCCCAGGGCGTCGATGAGCCCCCGCACTTCGCTTGTCATCCGTGCTTCGAGCTCCGGGGTCAGCGGCTGGCACTCAACACCGTCTCCGTCAACGGGCGACCCTTCAGACTGGTCTGCCCTGGCTGCAAGGCCGAGATCCCGTTGGCCTGATGCTTCGGTGATGGAGTCGCCTGGCTGCTGCGGAAACAAGCCGGCGGGCCGAAGGGTCTCGTCCTCGACATCCGGCTCAGCAGCGGGAGAAAGACGAGGAGCAACGGGCTCGGAAAGCAGCCCAAGCTCGTACAGCTCAGCAAAGCCAGCTTCTGCGTCCTCGCCGCTGAAGGCAAACGTCACGGGATCAAAGCCCAGCCGGATCAGCTTGGCTTCCATGACGCGCCCCCGCAGCCTGATCCGTCTGTCTTTCACGGCGCGGGCGTTGCGCGGCATCGGGTCGCCCCAGCGGTATGGCTTTGGCTCACGCATGGCTCACCTCCCCTGCCGTTGCCGGCGTTTGGGGGGCGGGGGCCGTGCCGCGCAGGTAGGCCCAGTCCACGTCGGGGCGCAGGTCTTCGCAGCGCACGATGCCTCCGGTGGCTTTCTCGATCTCGATGCAGCGCTCGGCTCGCACGGACTTCCGTCTGGTGATGACTTGGTAGAGGTAGTCGTCGCTGATGCCGCACTTTTGCGCGATGTGCCGACGAACTTGGCGAGAGATGTTCATGCTCGAATTCTAGCTGATAGCTAGATTTAAGCGAGCCAAGGAGAAGACTTTTTCTGTCGCTTGGAGCTAGAAAATGGACATGAACATTCAAGACACCTGGCTGGCGCGCTTCAAAGCCGCAGTGGATATGGAAATCCAAGATGTGGGCGGCAAGACTGCCGACGGATACAGAGGGGTCGCGCTAAAAACCGGCCTCGGATATGACTACATTTACCAAATATACAAAGGAAAGCCGACCCACAAACCCAAGGTACCAAGCGCCGATGCCATGAACACCATTGAGCGGGTGTATGGCGGGAGATTGGGTGGCGTCCCAACTACTCATCAGGATCATCTGCCTGAACCGGTAGTGCCGCAGACGATGGAGCAGATGCTTGAAACTATCACGCAGATGACAAGGCAGATCCGGGAGCTGCAGCAACGTGCAGATCAGCCGGGCAGCATCACGCAGATTGAGCACGCCTGGCCGTTCCAGTCGATCACGCGCGAGCAGTGGAACATCCTGACGGATGCGCAACGCGAGCATGTCGAGGCTGGCATCAGGATGATCCTAGGCGCCTCCCCTGTGTCAGGAAGCGGTAGCGGCACTGAAAAACGCCACGCCGCCTGAGCGCCCAGATCATCCCGTTTCGGGGCAAGTGGCATGGGGCCGGGAGGCAGTCCGTGACTTGATCAACATGAC
>JACCDQ011580570.1_pt1 | contig 18662 bp, 12 predicted proteins | sample 7446031 | NCBI WGS metagenome assembly JACCDQ01 (sample SAMN15323442, study PRJNA562643) | freshwater metagenome | isolation source: river surface water | place: USA:Blue River Watershed | collected 2017-08-17
AAAAAATCAAGGCAAACCGCGGACCACTCGGAATGCATGCCAAAGAATCTCATGGGTACTTCACCTTCCCCAAATTAGAAGGCGAAATTGGCCCCCACATGAACTTCCGTGGTAAAGAGAAGCTCAATTGGTCACTCAATAATTATCTTGGACTAGCCAACCACCCTGAGGTGCGCCAAGCAGACACCGACGCTGCAGCCATCTACGGTTTTGGCTCTCCAATGGGTGCACGCATGATGTCTGGTAACTCCAACCACCACGAACAACTCGAAAACGAACTTTCTGCATTTGTCGGAAAAGAAGATACCATTTTAGCCAACTTTGGCTACCAAGCGGTTGTGTCCGCAATTGATTGTTTGGTAGACCGCCACGACGTCATTGTTTACGACGCGGAGTCTCACGCTTGTATCCTAGACGGTGTGCGTTTGCACATGGGCAAGCGTTTTGTATTCAAACACAACGAGGTTGACGACTGCGAAAAGCAATTGCAACGCGCAACTAAACTCGCTGCCGAAACCGGCGGTGCCATCTTAGTCATTACAGAAGGTGTATTCGGAATGCGCGGCGACCAAGGTAAGCTCAAAGAAATTGTAGCCCTCAAAGAAAAATACAACTTCCGTTTGTTCGTCGACGATGCGCACGGTATTGGTGTATTGGGTGCTACCGGAGCTGGTACAGGTGAAGAGCAAGGTTGCCAAGACGGCATCGACATCTACTTCGGTACCTTTGCCAAGTCTTTTGCACTCATCGGTGGCTTTATCTCTTCAGATGCCCAAGTCGTAGAATACCTACGCTACAACATGCGCTCACAAATTTTTGCCAAAGCAATGCCTGCGGCACTTGTTCTTGGTTTGCTCAAGCGCTTAGAACTCATGCGCACGCTACCTGAGCTCAAAGACAAACTCTGGGAAAACACCAACGCCCTACAAAACGGACTCAAAGCAGCTGGTTTTGAAATTGGCCCAACGAACAGTTGCGTAACGCCAGTTTACCTCAGCGGATCTATTCCTGAAGCAACCAACCTCATCTTTGACCTCCGCGAAAACTACAACGTATTCTGCTCCATGGTGGTTTATCCTGTGGTTCCAAAAGGCATGATCATCTTGCGCCTCATTCCAACGGCGGTGCATACCTTAGAAGATGTCAAGTACACCATCGATTGCTTCTCACAAATCGTAGGCAAATTGAAAGCCGGCGAATACATGTCAGACAAAATTGCCGCTATCTAAGCACGCAATTCATTCAAAATATACAGCAAAAAAATACGGGTCATTCGACCCGTATTTTTTTTGCGATGAGTTTTTCGATCGCTTTAAAGTATTTGTGATCTTCTGGCTCGCAGAAGATAACTGACCTGCCCTCGCGTCCAGCTCGGCCCGTTCGGCCAATGCGGTGCACGTAGGTTTCGGCAACAGTAGGTACATCTGTATTGATCACTAAATCAAGGCCAGAGATATCGATGCCTCGGGCTGCAATATCAGTAGCGACTAAAATGCGGATCTTGCCTTCTTTGAAATGACTGAGTGCCATTTGACGCGCATTTTGAGATTTGTTGCCATGAATGGCCATTGCTTCTAGCTTGTTCTTGCCGAGCATGCGCACGAGCTTATCGGCACCGTGTTTGGTGCGCGAAAATACCAAAACGCTTTCAGCCGGGTCTTTTTTGAGTAAATCTACCAAAGAAGACTCTTTGTGTTTGCGGTCGGCAACGTGGATCATGCATTGATCTATGCGCTCAGCGGTAGAGGAAACGGGGGTAACCGTTACTTCAATGGGGTCTTGCAATAAACTCTGAGCCAAACTCTTGACTTCATTGGGCATGGTTGCCGAAAAAAGTAGCGTCTGACGCTCTCTAGGCAATAACTTGACAATGCGCTTGACATCGTGGATAAAGCCCATATCGAGCATGCGGTCTGCTTCGTCTAGGACAAAGATGGACAATTGCTTGAGGTTGACAAAGCCTTGTTGGTGCAAATCGAGTAAGCGACCCGGCGTAGCAATAAGAATAGCTGGCTTTTGCTTGAGTGTCTGGATTTGCGCATGCGCTTTGACACCACCAAAAATAACCAAGGAACGCAAGCCAAGATGCTTGCCATAGGCCTTGAAATTATCGGCGATTTGAATAGCGAGTTCGCGGGTTGGGGTTACAATAAGCGCTTTGATACCGCCATCAAGGGGCTTTTTAGCGTTAAGTAATTCCAAAATCGGGATGGCAAAAGCAGCAGTTTTCCCTGTTCCTGTTTGAGCAAGACCAATGAGGTCGCGTTGTTCTAGGATTGGTGGGATAGCTTTTTCTTGGATCGGAGTTGCATTTGTATAGCCTTTTTCAGCGATGGCTTGAAGGAGCTTCGGCTCCAGGGGTAATTCATTAAATAACATGTAAGCTTCAATATCGAACGGAGTAAACAACATTTTTTACCCGACGAAGTGCTGCAAAGGTACGCAAATATATCGGAGCGACCTTAAATTGAACCAAGTATGCGTTTGAGCCTGTTTTCATTCACCTTCAAAATGGTCTCTGAAAAAGCTGAATCTTCGTCTAGCAACTCTTTTTGAGTCGCTGAAAAATGTACAGCAGCCAAATTTGGAATTTGAGCTAGCTTGCCTATATTGCCGGCATTGACACCTCCACCCGCCATAATTTGAATGCGGCCATTGGCATATGCACACATTTTTTCAAGAATAGGCACCCCTACTTCCACATTGGATGCAAAACCTGAAGTGAGCACGCGCTTGAACCCGAGTGAGATCAGGATGTCTAGCGAACGCTTCCAATCTACACTTTCGTCAAACGCGCGGTGAAAGGTCCAGTCGAGTTGCGGTGCAATTTGCATGAGCTGCTGTAGCTGAACTTTATCTATTTCAAAATTAGCTTGCAACACACCTACCACCACGCCTTGCACACCGAGTTGGGCGCAATGTGCTATATCTCTACCAATCAATTGGAGCTCCTCTGGGCTGTAATGAAAACCGCCTGCTCTTGGCCGGATCAATACATGTGTGTCGAGACCCAACTCAAGGGCGGTCTCAATGAGGCCTGCAGAAGGTGTTAAACCACCTTGTTCTAGATTCTGACAAAGCTCTATGCGTGCAAACGCATGAGTCTTAGCCAACAGAAGCGCCTCGAGAGAAGCGGCACATAATTCAAGTTCTATCGGATTCATTAGAAGCAAAATTGCACATTTTAGGGCAAAAATGAGGTCTAAAGTCCGTATATTTGTCTGCAATCAACAGAAAAATGGCCAAAGAAAAAGCGAATCCCACCAACGAGCATCTCGACTTCAATACCTTCAAACAAACAGTCCTGCTCGACTACCAACTTGCCTGTGAATCGAGAGAAGCCTCTTTATTAGGCCGCAAAGAGGTCCTCACCGGAAAAGCTAAATTTGGCATTTTTGGCGACGGCAAAGAACTCGCTCAAATTGCACTTGCCAAACAATTTCAAAACGGAGACTTCAGATCGGGCTACTACCGTGACCAAACCCTCATGATGGCTATTTCAGCCCTCACCATAGAACAATATTTTGCAGGCCTTTACGCGCACACAGATGTAACCATTGAGCCTCAATCAGCCGGCCGACAAATGGGCGGCCATTACGCCACGCGCAACCTCGACCAAAACGGCCAATGGAAAGACCTCATGTCTCAGAAAAACAGTTCCTCAGACATCTCTCCTACTGCCGGGCAAATGCCGCGCTTACTCGGACTTGCGCAGGCTTCTAAGGTTTACCGCGAGCATCCTACACTCAAAGAACTCGAAGCATTTAAAAAATTCACCAACGGCGGCAATGAAGTTGCATTTGGTACCATTGGCGATGCTTCTACCTCAGAAGGCCCTTTCTGGGAAACCATGAACGCAGCAGGTGTCTTACAGGTGCCCATGGTGATGTCCGTCTGGGACGACGGCTACGGCATTTCAGTTCCGCGTGAACTCCAAACCACCAAAGGCAGTATTTCCGACGCGCTAGCAGGTTTTCAGCGCAATGCCGACCAAAAAGGATTTGAAATTTTAGTCACTAAAGGCTGGGATTACCCCCACCTCTGTGAAACCTACGAAAAAGCGGTGGATATCGCCCGCACCCAACACGTTCCTGTTTTGGTGCATGTCAAAGAAGTGAATCAGCCTCAGGGGCACTCTACATCTGGCTCGCACGAACGCTACAAATCAGAGGAACGCCTCGCTTGGGAAACCGAATTTGATTGCATTGCTAAATTCAGAGAGTGGATATTGTCTTTTGCACAAAAAGGCTTGGTGTTGGCAACCGAAGAAGAACTCGACGCCATCTCTGCAGCTGCCAAAGAGCGCATCAGAGCTGCCAAAAACAGCGCCTGGCAAGCTTTCACCAACGACATCTTACAAGACAAACAAGAATTGCTCGATATTTTGAGTCGTTTCGATGCCGCTCATCCTTTGCATGCGCAAACTGCTGCACTACAGCAACAACTCAGCAAAGAAAAAGACAGCATCCGCCGAGACCTCCTCTCTGCAGCGCGCTTAATTTTACGCCAAAACTTAAAAGACGAGAGCCCGGAGCGCTATGCGCTTGCCAATTGGGTAGGCCGCATTCAGCTCAAAGCCCAAGACCGCTATAGCTCTTACCTCCACTCTAACTCAGTGGAAAATATTTCTAAAGTTCAAAAGGTAGCGGTTGCCTATAGTTCTGAAACACAACTAGAAGACGGCCGCATTATTCTGCGCGAAAACTACCGCAAAATTCTAGAAACCCGACCAGAGGTACTCGTCTTTGGCGAAGATGCCGGCAAAATCGGCGGCGTGAATCAAAGTTTAGAAGGCCTGCAAGAACAATTCGGAAATTTGCGCGTCTCCGACACCGGTATCCGCGAATGCACTATCATTGGTCAAGGTATTGGTATGGCCATGCGCGGTTTGCGCCCAATTGCCGAAATCCAATACTTAGATTACTTGCTTTACGGCATTCAAATCATGTCCGACGACCTCGCTACCGTTCAGTATCGCACTAAGGGCGGTCAAAAAGCACCACTTATCGTTTCAACACGTGGGCATCGCTTAGAAGGCATTTGGCACAGCGGCTCGCCAATGGGCATGATCATCAATTCACTGCGCGGTGTGCACGTTTGTGTACCACGCAACATGACCAAAGCTGCTGCATTCTACAACACACTTCTTCAGGCCGACGAACCCGCATTAGTGATTGAACCGCTCAACGGCTACCGCAGCAAAGAGCGCATGCCACTTAATTTTGGCGAATTCACCGAACCGCTTGGCGTTCCTGAAATTGTACAAGCAGGCACAGACCTCACCCTCGTTTCTTACGGTTCTACTTTCAATATTTGCGAACAAGCCGTACAGCAACTTTCGGCAATGGATATCTCTGTTGAGCTCATCGATGCGCAAACCTTACTGCCATTTGACATCCACCATATCATTGGCCAATCGCTCGCCAAGACCAACGCCCTACTCATTGTAGACGAAGATGTCAGCAGTGGTGCCAGCGCATTTATGCTCGATCAAATCTTAGTCAAGCAAAACGGCTACCAGCACCTCGATCTCGCTCCTCAAACCATGGCTGCCAAAGACCACCGCCCTGCTTATGGCTCAGACGGCGACTACTTCAGCAAACCCAACCTCGACGACATCATCGAAAAGGTTTTGGACATGATGCATGATTTAGATCCGGAGGCTTATCCTAAAGTGTATTAAGAAAACGCATGCTGGGTCGGCTTTACAGTTTTTTACTCATTGTATTATTGCTAAGTAAACTTGGCTACAGCCTTACTTGGCAAGTGCATTACGAGCTCAATAAAGCAGAAATCGCAGCGCACTATTGTGAAAACAAAAACAGACCCGAACTCCATTGTAATGGACAGTGTTACCTTGCAAAGCAATTGAAAAAAGCAGATGCCGAACTTCAATCTAAAGAACAAGAGCAGCAAAATCATCTCGATCTTGGTGCAAAAATTTTTTCTGAACAATTTTACCTCCCCAACAACACGCATTTATCATCTGCAATTGTTTCTATCGAATATCCATTAGAAAGAACTTCTAAACAAGCAAATTATTATTCCTTCCTTTTCATTCAAAACTGTTTTCATCCACCTTGTATGGCTTGATTGAATTACTATTCGTCAACTTAAATACAACACATGAAAACAATCAGTTTAATGCTGCTACTGGCACTTTCTAGTAGCACCTGGGCTTGTGATTTATGCGGTGGTGTGGGTGCCAATGCTTCTTTAGGCCTGATGGCCGGAACACGCTTTCACACTTTCGGATTACAAACAAGCTGCAGACAATTCAACGGTTACATCAACCAAATTACACATGCTAAAGGTTACTTGTTCACAGAAGAGGTGACTTTCAGATGGCAAGCTTTACCACGGCTTCAAGTCTATGGTTTTGCACCAGTTGTTCAAAATGTCTATAAGGAAACCTTTGATACGCAATTTCAACAAGGCCTTGGAGATGTTCGTGTACTGGTGAATGGCATCGTTTATAGCCACCGCGACACTACTGGAGCAAATTTATCCTTCTTAAGTTTAGGTTATGGGCTCAAGTTTGCCACAGGTCAATTTGCACCGAGTCAATCAATGTATACCAATCTTTATCCGGGAACAGGTTCAACAGATCAACTTTTTTTGATGCAAGGCTTTCAGCGAATTTCTTCTTCAATTGGCATTCAAGCTGAAGCTAGTTTCGCACTGAAAGGAGCAAATAATAGTGGCTATCGCTTTGGCAATAGCACCCAAGCAAGTGTACAGCTCACACACAATCAAAGCATCAAAAATAAACGCTTGTTAGCACATGCTGGAATAGTTTATGATCATTTTAATAGCAATAAAACAAATGGAATTTTGCTACCGGAAGGTCAAAATAATGAAGGGTTTATCACCTCCTCCAAAATGGGCTGTATGCTGATCGGTCATCAGTTCATGGTTTCCACGAGCTTTCAAGCACCCCTCATTCAACAACTCAATGCGGGCCAAACAAAACTGCGTTGGTCTGCACAACTTAACTTTCAATTTTTAATTCAGAAAAAAAAATCACAACATGAAAAATAGTATTTTAACAGCCGCAGCCATATGCCTATTACTAAGCTGCCACAAAAATGACCCAGCCACATCAGCCACTATCGAATTTGAAGAGCCTATTCTAAACGATACCATTGCATTTATGGATAGCATTCACGTCGAGGGAACGATAATTGGAAATGGAAAAATGAATGGATTCAAAATTGAATATATTGATGCTTCAACCGGGACCGTTTTACATAATCAAAATAGCACCACAACAGACAAGGAATATGCTTTTCACGACCACTGGATGAATGAATTAATAGATACCACGACTATTGCCGTAAAAATCACTGTTGATCTTGATGGTAATGGGAATCAAACCACTGCTCAAAGGAACGTTGTTTGTTTGCCGCAATAAATCAGTTTAAATAAAAAAAGGGGGAGCCGAAGCTCCCCTTTTCCATATTGAGTAAGATCAATGATTATGCTTTTGCATCAGATTTAGCCAAAGCGTAGATCACCAAACCGAAACCGATTTTGTTTACGGCGTCACCGATGTTGTAAACAACATCCATCCAAGGGTTTGGACCTGAGCTACCGAAGGCGCCGAATAATCCACCTGGTGTACCGATGATGTAACCTAATGGATAGATTGCCCATCCAACAAGTACGAACCAAGCCAAAATGCGTGTTGCTTTTGCAACTGCAGGACCTGCAGATTCAGCCAATTTAGCCACTTCGCCAAACCATACAAGGTAAGCGATGTAGAAGTAAGCTGCACCTGAAAGGACACCCCACATAACGCTGTTGTCGCGGTCTACTGACTCACCGAAGTAGCCTGTTACGAGCATCACAACAGAAGCAAGAATGAGTTTCCAAAGCAAGCTGGTTTTAGCACCTGCTTTTTTGGTGATCAAATAGAACTCTACACACATCAATGGAACAGTCAGCATCCAGTCTACGTAACGGAAAAACGTAGGTGATGTAGATGTTGCAGTGAAATAATCACGCATGTAGTAATAATGGACCGCGGCGATGAAGGTGATGAGACCGGAAACTAAAATGGAGGTTCTCCATTTCTCTTCCATGTTGCGCATTTCCATGAAGAAGAATGCTGCTGCAGCCATCATGGCCATCGTTCCAATGAAAAAGGTAAACGCTGTGTACGTGTACACGTCTCCTTTTTCAAATAGTGCTTGCACGTTAAGTGCACTAGATAAAGAAAATAACATAAATAGATAGGTTTAGTTTTTCCTACTCTTTTGTGGCTTTTCGGATACCGCCAATAATTAATTGAATAACAATGATATACAATTATTGTTTAATAATTGATAAAATTTATTCAACAAAATGACGAAAACCTATCTAATTAATTGTCAATATGTTACTGAAACCCCAGTAAAATCAATAGAAACGGTAGATAAATGGCAGGCGCATTTGTAGGCCTTTCATTTTCTTTATTTGTTCAAACTTTTGATAATAAGCCACTAATTCTTCTGGAATCTGCACTTTCGCACTGCTTTTCTCGCCTTCTAATTCTTCGTCGAGTAGCGCTAAAAAGGTGTTGAACGTGTTGTCTTCTTTTTGTGGGTAGTAGACAACTTCTTTGACCCCAACCTGCTTGCGCAAAGCTTTTACACAGCTATTTAGGCCACCTAAGACATCTACAAGCTTGGCTTTTTTAGCTGCGCTACCCGTCCAAACTCTTCCTCTTGCCACCTTTTGAACGCTTCCTTTGCTGAGTTTACGCCCCTGAGCAACACGATCTAAGAACTGTGCGTATACGTCATCAACTTCTGTCTGCATAAATGCATATTCTTCCGAACTCATTTTGTGGGTCAGAGAAAGCGTTCCAAAGCGATGTGTACGGACTTCATCGGTCGTGACACCGATTTTATTCTTGAGAAAATCACCCGCATATGGCACCACACCGAACACGCCTATAGAGCCTGTTATGGTCATGGGGTTCGCATATATTTTGACTGCCGGCATGGCAATATAATATCCACCTGAGGCCGCGTAGTCTCCCATCGATACATAAAGTGGTTTTTTGGCTGCAGTTAACGAGACTTCTTTCCAGATTTCTTCGCTTGCCAAAGCCGAACCTCCGGGGCTATTGATGCGCAGCACAACACCCTTCACGTCGTCGTCGTCGCGGACCTGACGCAGCATTTTTGTCATGCGCTCAGTACTCACGCCTTCTCCTTCAGTAGCGACATCACCCTCAGCTAAAATGACCGCAACATGGCGCTCCTGACGGGCAAGCAATTGGTTATCGTGGTACGTATCGCGGGCAAACTTGCTGAAGGCTTGTAAGCGCAAAGGTGTGTTTTCGTCTATACCAACTTTTTTCTTGAGAAGGGTAAGTACCTCGTGGCGATACATTGTTTGATCAATTAGACGCGTTTCTTTGGCATGGTCCAATTTGCGAACAGCAAATGCAGTAACTAAAGAATCGATTTGAAGCGTATCGATTTTTCTACTTTGAGAGATATCGTTGCGCGTTTGTTGCCAAAGGCCGACTAATAGGGCTTGCATTTGAACTCTGCTAGAGTCGGACATCTCGGTGCGGTAAAAAGGTTCTACAGCACTTTTGAAATCGTTGTCTTTGCCACGCACAACCATCACGCCTATTTGTAGCTCATCTAATAAATTCTTAAAGAAATAACTTTCAGCATGTAAGCCACTCCATAAAAAAGTAGAGCCCTGCATGCCGTAAACTTCTTTACAGACGCTACTTACATAATAGTCGAGTTTGCCAACTTGTTCTCCGGAAAGATAAGCGACGACAAATTTCCCTGATTTTTGAAATTCCTTCAGGGCCTCACGCAGTTCTTGAGCAGTAGCCAAACCCATGCTTGGGCTTTTCATTTCTAGAAAAACACCTTTGATTTTTGAATCTTGAGCAGCCTCTTGCAAGCCCACTAAGATTTCAGGCAAGCCCATAGTGCGGTTCAGGCGCAGTGCTGTAGGGTCAAAAGACTCATCTGACTCATCTTGAATGGTTCCGGATAACTTCAGGTGCAAAACCGTTTTGTTTTGGAGTGCGAGTGGCGCCGGGCCGAAATCGCCAAAGGAACCGATGATGCCGCCAAGGATAAGAAAGAAAAATACCATCCCCACCAAGCCGGCAACAAAGACCGCAAGAAAACTTGGCCAAAAGAGTTTACCAAATGAAAGGCGATTTTCGGACATGTTAAGAATTTAAAAGTGCGTGTAAGCCAAGGCGATTGACCGGATTGATGCGCAAGCTGAAACGAATACTTTGTGCATAATTAGAATACAGATCGATGTAGGTTTGACTGTTCCCATAAACCAATGGAAAATAGATACCAAAGACTTTCCCAAGTCTAAGCGCTACACCAGCATTGTAATAGGTGTCTACGGTTTGAAAAACACCAGGTGCTGCACCAAAATCAGCAAAAACACCAAAGAAGTTGGGCTTAATTGGTAGTTGAGCATAGACGGAAGCAGTTGTGAGCCAGTTGATGTTGCTGCCATCTGAAAATCCTGTATGGAACTGCCCGTGGCGGTCCATGCGCTGCTGCGACCAAATACCCGAAACGTCAGAGCGACCAAAGTTGTAGTCTTCCATGAATAAATCTTGCTGACCATTCAAGCCATTCATCGACCAAAACAAGCGGTCAGAGGGGACGTAGGGAGGCATTATATTTGGAGAAATGACATGTTTCAATGTATAACCACCAAAAATATTGAGGGTAATACTGCGGTCCATTTTACCTATTGAATAGTTGAAGTTCTGATTGAGATTGGTCCAGATACGAGAAACTGATTCATTAAAGAAATTGTCGCTACCTGTTTTAAAATATTCAAAACGATTGGTCCAATTCAATTGATATGCGGGCTTGCGGTAATTGATGGTATGTTGAACAAATATACCACGATCTTTACTAAAGATATTTTCTATATTATTCTTGTAAATTCCTTGAATCAATAGGTCATGATGAAAAGCATGGCGGGCTTTGCGCTCGCCAAAATTGATAGCCAAGTATGGCGAAAAAGCGATGAAATAATCATTTTTATTGACGCGATCAGTACCAAAAGATTTGACAGACAAACCAAAGCGCATGAGTTCGATGGCTTTTGTTGGCAAGATCTGATAAGAGAACTCAGCGATACCGGCAGGGCGTAATCTGGAGGTTGAGAGCATCGGGCTCACTAAATAGGTGAATTTTTTAGGTGCCAAACCGATATTGTGAACCGTTACACCAGCCATGAGGCCGTCGTAGGCATTGCCACCGAGCATGGGCGTCCAGAAAATAGTGCGCTTGTCTTTTTCGTGATCGCCGAACAAGAATTCCATACGCAATGGTTCTACTTTGTGGAAGAGTTGATCCTTCACCCAAAGGTTGTTTTGGCGATTGAGCTCGGGGATATCATTTGCGCGATCGATCTCGACTTTCGTGATTTCTGAATAAGGTGTATTCACATAAAGTTGTTTTGCACCTGGCTCGGCCCAGCGCGTTTCAAGCAAGCCTTTTTCTCCATATACATTCACTTCAATTGGGCCATTGACTTGCCCCGGATTTTTAAGTTTAACCTCTGATCCTTTTTTGAGCATTGGCTTCACGCTTGTAATCTTGTAGTCGATGTGTTTTGTGGTCTGGATGAGGTCCTTGAACAACCAACTGAGGTCTTTGCCGGTTTGGGTTTCTAAGGTTTTTTGTAAGTCGGCAGGTTGTGGATGCTTGAATTTCCATTGTTGGTAGTAAGCCGACATCGCTGCATCGAATTTTTCGGCTCCTAGGTAATCCATTAAATAAAAGAAAATGACCCCTGTTTTTTGGTACATAATGGCGCCATAGTTGAAGCTAGAGAAATCATCGGAATGCGTTTCGAGGGGTTGATCTAAGCCAAAACTGGCCAACGTGCGGTACATGATGTCGCCGGAGTCGTGGTGATCGAGGTCATTAAGGTGAAAGCGACCGCCGGCAACCATATCAGAAAAGCGGGTGTTGTCTGGGTATTTGGTTTGGACGTATCGCATTTCGTTGAGGGTGTTGAGGCCTTCGTCCATCCAGCCGTGTACGCGCTCGTTTGAGCCGAGAATCCCGTAAAACCAGTTGTGCCCTACTTCGTGCACAATAACCACTTCTAATTCTTCTTTCGAGCTTGAGTTACCAATAACGGTAATCATGGGGTATTCCATGCCGCCACCCGCGCTAATAGTTCCGTCAATTGCGGTAACGTGCTTGTAAGGGTAGTCGCCATTCCAAAGTGAATAGTAATATGTTCCGTCGTGCAAATACTCCAATGCATTGGCCCAAAGCTTAGCATTTTGCGGTGTAAACATAGCCCAAGTAGTAACCGTGTCTTTGGAATGTGGCAAGACCACCTCGCCTTTAAGGACGAGAAAACGCTTATCTGCAAACCAAGCGAAGTCGTGAACGCGATCTTGCTTGTATTGGATGGTTTTCCATTGACTTGCCGACTCTGGAAAGTTTTTAGAGCGGTCTGTTTCGGCATTGAGCAACTTTTCAAGTTTCTTTTTGCTTTCATTGACTTTGTCAGTCAAAAAAGCAATTTCGCTCGCGGTTTGCAGTTCACCCGTAGCACCAACTACATAGTTGGCAGGAACGGTGATCTTGACATCAAAATTGCCAAATTCTGAATAAAACTCTCCTTGATTGAGATAAGGCATCGCATTCCAACCATTTTGATCGTAAACAGCTGGCTTAGGATACCATTGTGTAATTTGATACGATTGACCAATATGACCCAAACGAGAAAGACTTCCTGAAGGTATTTGTACTTTAAATGGCGTAGAAATACTGATGCTTGCACCAGGTTTGAGACCTTCGTTGAGTTGCAATACAACGATATCTTGGTGCGCTTCGCTGTAAGCCCACTTAATGGCTTGCCCATTGACTTTGAAATCTAGGGAATCTATGTAGCCTAAATCTTGCGGATCTGCCTTGGCTATTTTGTCGCCTTCATTGCGTTTGAGCTGTTGGGCGAGTGCGGTATGCTTGTTTTTGTAGGCATTAGGCCAAACGTGCATGTAAATGACATCTAAGATTTGGGCAGAATTGTTTTTGTAGGTCAAGTTTTCATAACCGTGCAAAATATGTTTTTTGTCATCGAGTTTGACCTCAATTTGATAGCTGACATCTTGCTGAAAATACTGGCTAAAGGCTCCAAAAGGAAGTAAAAGGAAAAGAAATTTTTTCATGTAGAAATATTTGAAATAAAAGTACAAAGTTTTGCGCACAAAAAAGCCACCCGAAGGTGGCTTTATGTGTATTGTCGCGTTGTGCTGCGCTTTGTTACAAGAACTTAAAGCTTCACAATACGCTGTGTGTTTTGATTGATTTGAACAAGATAGCTACCTGGCTTCAAGTTGCTGAGGTCTAGGGTTTGACTTGAACCATTAACAAATGCAATTTGCAGCACTTTACCGTTCAAATCAGTAAGACGAATTTGACCAGAAACTTCTTGATCGAAACGCACTTCTACCAAACCATTTGTAGGGTTCGGCACAATTGAAGCTACCATTTCCATAGTTGCAAGACCTAAAACGCCGTCAACGCCGTCGCAGTTTTCATCTATGCCATTACCTTCTGAGTCGGTAGCGCCTGGATAAACGCTATTGTTGCTGTCGTCGCAGTCGCCCGTTTGGGTAGCGTATCCAGCAACTGGTGAACAAGAAACTGTAGGGTTCCCGATACCAAAACCGTCGCTGTCACCATCGAAATAGTAATTCAAGAACGTGAGGCCTTCGTCGTTTTGGCCGTTGCAGTTGTTGTCAAAACCGTCGCAAATTTCTGTTGCTCCTGGATAAATAGCGTTGTTGGCATCGTCGCAGTCGCCACCGATCGCGATCATGTTGACAGGAGCCTGACAAAATAAGGTGCCTGAGGCATCATCTCCAAATCCATCTTGATCGTTGTCTGAATAGTACATGGTTGGCGCTACAATTGTGGCATTGTTGTCATCGCAATCGCCGTTGGCCAATACGTAGCCTGCAGGCTGCAAACAGGCAGTTTGCGTCACCAAAATGTTTCCAACTTGATCGTTGTCTGCATCTTGATACCAAACAGTATTTGGATTGATCAAGGCGTCGGTGTCGTTACAATCGGTGTTGTTTGTTACAAAACCTGCAGGCGCGTTGCAAAGCAAAGTATCCATTGCAGGGTCGCCAAAACCGTCGCCATCTGCATCTGCGTAATACAAGCTTGGCGTGATTGAAATTGCATTCCCCCAAACGGAAACGTTGTCCATGCGGAGGGTAGACGTTGCAGTAGCTTGGTTGATTACGTAAAATCTGAAAGTAACAGTGGCAACGTTTGCAAAAGCGGCTGGTAAATTGATTGTATCAGAAAATACGATATTGCCATTCCAGCCTGAAGCAAGGGTGTCGAGGTTGGTTGTGAAATTATCAAGGCTCGAACGCACAAAAATAGTTGGCGTACCACCTGTTGTACTGGTGCGTTGGTTCAATGCCAATTTAGATAAATTGAGGTTGGTGCAATTGGCACCTGTAATAGTAAATTCGTTGTATTGCGTGGCATCAAAAAGTGCTGATTGATTCCAACCACTGCGGTTGAAAACACCACCACCTGCTGCACAACTCGTGCCTTGTGCGGTAAAGTCAGAGAAACTCCAGTTGCTACTCGTATTGGTAGCGGCAACATCTTGGGTTGCACAATCTACTGTTGCAGCAAACTGATAAATACCTAATTGTAAAGGCGCATCAAAACCGTTACAGTCTTCGTCGATGCCATTACCTGCAACATCTATAGCCCCTGGGTAAATCGCGTTGTTGTTGTCATTGCAGTCGGTGCTGTTCGTGACATAACCAGCAATGGCCGCACACCCCGATTGGGAAACCGCAGCATTTCCAAAACCGTCATTGTCTAAATCTTGATAGTAAGTCAAGGACCCAACAATTGTTAAATTGAGCGTGATGGTACTATCGCAACCATGGATATTTTGGGTGAGTTGCGTGTAGGTACCTGATGCACTATAGACCTGATTGTTAAGCGTGTAAGTTCCACAGTTGGTAATGTTTAAAGTGGAGCTATTGGCATTGTGGATAGTGAGGCTGAGGTTGATGATGGAGTCACAACCTGCTGCATTGGCATTGGCAAGGGTTTGAACGTAGGTACCAGAAGTCGTATAGGTTTGGTTGTTCAGAGTATATGAATTACATGCTGTAGCGGTAATGGTGTTGTAAGTGACACAAGATGCGGCTGCACCAGGAGTTACAGCTGCCCAGGTTTGTCCAGCGCGAATTTCGTCGATTTCATAATTGCCGGTTCCGGCAGCTTGTCTAAGATATACAGACTGAATACCATTGGTTGGCCAAGTGCTTGTGCCTCCTGCATTAGTGACTCCTGCAGCGGGTTCTGCCGCTCCTGGAACCGGATTTACCCATAAGGAAGCCGTAATAACGCCGGCCACAGCTGGCGCACTCGCTTTTGCAACAATAAGCATGGTTGTTCCTGGGGTATATTCAGTTGGCAAATAAGTTGCTACTGCACCTGCACCACCTGAGGTATTGAGAATGCCAATTTGGAAAGTATTTGGCGTAGTACCAAGTTTGATAAATAAGCGTGGAAAGTAAACGGTTACATTCGTGCCAGCCGTACCGCCGAAACCAATAAAATAAGCACCTGCTGCGGTTAGGCCGGTAGTGTTGGTGACGTTGAGTAAAAATGAAAAATAACCTGTAGGGGTCGTTGTTGTGAAAGGTTTATTGATGTCTTCGGTCGCGGTTGTTGATCCAGCAACTAATGCCATTCTGTTTGCGGTAGATGCTGCCAACCCCGTGTATGTAAGTGAAGCGCCACTTTGAGAAGGCGTAGTGAGCGCAACTAATTGGCCCTCTTGACCAGCGGTTGCACTGTGGGTTGTCCAGCCGTTGGCGTTGGCAGAACCCGTAAAATTAAAAGATTCAAATGCCTGCGCAAACGCGTTGAGGCTCAGAATAGTTAGGATAAAAAGTAAACCTTTTTTCATACAAATATTTTTGGTTCGGTAAAATTACAACTTTGTATGTTAATAGCAGTAAATTCCCGACAATTAAGCGCTTAAAATTGAAAATTATAAATAAAAAAAGGCGAGGTTTCCCTCGCCTTTCTCCAATATTGAAAAATAATTATTCAGCAGAGGTTTGCTCAGTTGCTGGACGCTCAGGACGTGGCAACAAAACTTTGCGAGATAATTTCCATTTTTTGGTTTTTGGATCTTTTCCGATCACCTTGAAAGTAAGCATTTCGCCTTCTTTCACGACATCTTCCATTTTTGCTGTTTTTTCCCAAGCAAATTCAGAGATATGGATCAGGCCATCTGTACCAGGAACGATTTCAACGAAGCATCCGAAATCCTTAACAGACTTCACCTTTCCTTCGTAAGTAGCACCTTCGTCTACTTGTGGTGGGAATGCAATTTGACGGATCAAACGGATCGCCTCTGCCATGTCGTTGCCATTGTTAGAAAGTACCTGCACGCGACCTTCACCATTTGGTAATTCTTCAATGGTAATGGTGGTTTTGGTTTCTTTTTGTAAACCTTGGATGATTTTTCCTCCAGGTCCGATGATGGCACCGATCATTTCGTTAGGCACGTTAAATGCTTCTAAACGAGGTGTTTGTGGCTTGAGTTCTGGGCGTGGCGCCGGCATGGTTTCGGTGATTTTACCGAGGATATGCAAACGACCTGCGCGCGATTGCTCTAGTGCTTGTGTCAATACTTCGTATGGTAAACCATCTACTTTGATATCCATCTGACAAGCAGTGATACCGTTAGCTGTACCGGTTACTTTGAAGTCCATGTCGCCGAGGTGATCTTCGTCTCCGAGGATGTCAGACAATACAGCAAACTTACCTTCGTCGGCAACCAAGCCCATGGCGATACCAGAAACTGGCGCTTTGATTGGCACACCACCATCCATAAGGGCGAGGGTTCCGGCACAAACTGTTGCCATTGAAGACGAACCATTAGACTCTAAAATGTCTGAAACGATACGTACTGCGTATGGGTAGTCGTCTGGCATAACTGGCTTGAGCGCGCGAAGTGCCAAGTTTCCGTGACCGATTTCGCGACGTGAAGTACCACGCAAAGGACGTGCTTCACCTGTAGAAAATGGTGGGAAGTTATAGTGTAATAAGAATTTTTCAGTTCCTTGGAAAGTAGCGCCGTCAATCATTTGCTCATCCATTTTACCACCGAGGGTAAGGGTGGTGAGTGATTGCGTTTCTCCGCGGGTAAATACAGCAGAACCGTGAACCATTGGAAGGTAGTCTACCTCAGCCCAGATCGGACGGATTTCATCGAACTGACGGCCATCTAAACGCTTGCGGTCATTGAGCATCACCCAACGAACTGCTTTTTTCTTCACTTCTGAGAAATAAATAGAAATGAATTTGGCAGCGTGCTCTAATTCTTCTTCAGAAAAACCAGCTTTCACTTCTGCTTTGATCGCATCGAAAAGCTCGGTGCGTTTTGCCTTGTTGGCAAGACCCATACGCGCTACATCTTTGCATTACTCCATTGCGAGTTCAAATACTTTGGCACGAACGTCAGCATCGTGCGTTTCGTGGGAGTATTCGCGTTTTGGATTGGCTGTAGGGATTTCTGCAGCAAGTTCCAATTGGAAATTACATTGCTCGATAATCGCTGCATGCGCCACTTTGATCACTTCAACTAACTCTGCTTCTGAAATTTCTTTCATTTCGCCTTCAACCATGTTGACGTCTTTGGCAGTACCAGCAACCATCACGTCGAGGTCAGCAAGCGCAATTTCAGCCATTGTTGGGTTGATAATGAGTTCGCCATTTACGCGACAAACGCGTACTTCAGACATTGGGCCGTTGAAGGGAATATCTGAAACAGCAATTGCTGCGGAAGCAGCTAAACCGCAAAGTGCATCTGGGTTGTTCACGCCATCATATGACATGAGTTGGATCATGAGCTGCACTTCTGCGTGGTAATCGTCTGGGAAGAGCGGACGCAAAGCGCGGTCTACCAAACGCATAACTAAAATTTCGGTTTCGGAAGGGCGCGCCTCACGACGGAAGAACCCGCCTGGAAAACGACCAGCCGCAGCGTATTTTTCGCGGTAATCAACGGTAAGTGGAAGGAAATCAACTCCTTCTTTTGCTTCGGGTGCCGCCACAACAGTAGCGAGCAACATGGTGTCGCCCATGCGCACCACAACAGAACCATCTGCCTGTTTTGCCAACTTCCCGGTCTCTACAAGGATTTCCTTGCCGCCGGTCATGAGTGACTTCCTTGTTCCTATATTCTTCTTTATTTATTTACAACTTTTATAACAAAAGAAGGGGCTATCGATGTTATCGAAGCCCCCTCTCCCATAAAATTTTCCGAGCTGGTCTCAGAATTAACGACGAAGTCCTAATTCTTTGATCAAGGCGCGGTATTTCTCGATATCTTTTGCCTTTAGGTAATCAAGAAGGCTACGACGCTTACCAACTAACAATTGAAGTGCGCGTTGGGTACCGTAGTCTTTGCGGTTCTTTTTCAAGTGCTCAGTAAGGTGAGCAATACGAAAAGTAAACAAGGCAACTTGGCCTTCTGTAGAACCGGTATTGGTTTCTGAACCACCGTGTTGGGCGAAGATTTCTTTCTTCTTTGCTGAATCTAAATACATGCTAATATTTGTGTAAATGATTATTATGTAG
>JACCDQ011863444.1_pt1 | contig 18634 bp, 17 predicted proteins | sample 7446031 | NCBI WGS metagenome assembly JACCDQ01 (sample SAMN15323442, study PRJNA562643) | freshwater metagenome | isolation source: river surface water | place: USA:Blue River Watershed | collected 2017-08-17
AGCGAACAGTGAGGGAATAGGTGGAATGATTTAATTCTGGAATTAATTCTAATTCGAAAGAAATCTCTTTGTATATTAAACCAAACTTAAGCATAATGAGATTGTAGCAAAAACAAAAGATTTATCCAAAAGGAAAGTTTGTGGATTCTCCTAGTAAATTGAATCGTTCTGGATTGTGGGCCGCATTTTTTGCCTTCTTCTCCTGGGGCCTTTTTCCTATTTATTGGAAGTGGTTAAAAAACATCAACGTTTTAGAAGTCATTGGTCATCGAATGTTTTGGTCTTTTGTGATGTTACATTTTTATCTTTGGTACAAAAATGAATTTAAAGAGGTAAAACTACTTTTAAAATCAAAGCATTCTAGAACGAGACTAATCACCACTTCCATATTAATTTTTTTTAATTGGTCACTTTTTATATGGGCCGTAAGAGCAGGCTTTGTGATCGAATGTAGTTTAGGTTATTTTATGACTCCTTTGATGAATATATTTTTAGGAGTTATTTTTCTAGATGAAAAATTAAAAAATTATCAATGGTTTGCCGTCTTGATTTTATTTCTATCCATTGTTTATTTAGCGATATTTCAAGCTTCCAATATATTTATTCCATTAGGTCTGGCAATTAGTTTTGGACTTTACGGTTTGATTCGAAAGAAATTAAAGGTTGATTCAATTAAAGCTCTATATATTGAATCAGGATTAATGAGCTTTCTGTATCTTTTCATTTTCGGCTATTTGTTTTGGCATTCTGAAATTAATTTTATTGTTAAAGCTAGCTTAGTCGAAGATTTTTTACTGGTTAATGCAGGACTTGTGACATTAATTCCTTTAGTGCTTTTTGGATTTGCGGTTAACTTGCTTCCTTTGTCGATTCTCGGAATTTTTCAGTATATAGCTCCGACACTACAGTTATTATCAGGAATTTTTATCTTTAACGAAGCCTTTTCAAATATTATGCAAACGACTTTTGTTTTAATATGGCTTGCCTTGTTCATTTTTACTTTTGGTGGCAAAATAACTTCAAGATGGAAAAAATTAGTCTAGAAAAAATAAAAGAGTGGAGTGATAAATTCCCTTTGTTTGAAAAAAATATTCAAGCAGATTTACCTGATTTTATTCTTCCTCACTCGATTCATAAAGTTGTGACTTTTTATGCAGGAACTTTTGATCCCATTCATCTAGGTCACATTGCTTGTATAAATTTATGTCCTGATGAAAATATTGTATTAATTCCAGATAGAAATCCTCAAAAGCAGTTCTCTCATTTTAATATTGCTCAACATTTTGAGCAGTTTTTAAATTTAAAATTAAATAAATTGATCGCGATTTATCCAGGCTTTCTATTTTTGACGAATACCAATCCAACAATAAACTGGATAGAAAAAGTTCAAATTGAAAAAATTCAACTCTTAATGGGAGATGACAGTTTTGTGCATTTTTTTAGTTGGATTGAGCCTGAAAGAATCTTGACGAAGCTCTCTAAAATTTATGTAGTTTCAAGAGATCAAGAAATTAAAAGTATTGATGCCATCAAAAGTAAAATGCAATCGATTAATTCTAAGCTTGAGATCGAATATCTTGGAAATCATCCTTATCAGCATTTATCTTCAACCAAATTAAAAAACTAAAAATATTTTTTTAGGCAAAAAAAAAGGCTCCCGAAGGAGCCTTATTATAGTTAGATTATGGTTTAACTTTCCAGTAATACTCGGTAACTAACTGACCAGCATATTCAAAAGGAATATCGCTTGGTAGTGGTAGATCAGTAACTTTCGCTACATTGTTTTCAATTGTGTAACAAGCAGGAACTGATGGAAGTCTTGGAGTAGCTTTAGCTTGTAAAAAGTTTTGAGAAGCAAAACCTTTTGCAGTTAAAGTAATTGAATCACCTTTATGGATTGAGTATCCAGCAACGTTGATTTTTTTACCGTTTACTAAAACGTGACCGTGAGAAACCATTTGGTTTGCAGCTAGCATTGATGGTGCCCAGTTAAGTCTGAAGATAACATTCGCTAATCTTCTTTCAAGAGTGATTAAAAGAGTGTCCATCCATGCTCTTGATTTATCTTTTTTAGCTTTTTTAACGTAGTTAACTAATTGACCTTCTCTAAGACCATAGTGATATCTTAATTTTTGCTTTTCTTTCATACGAACAGCAAAGTCAGAAATTTTCTTTCTTTTGTTTCCGTGTTGACCTGGACCGTATGGTCTTCTTTCTAAAGCTCCCGCTTTTCCAAGACCTGGAAGTTCAATTCCTAGGCTTCTTTGAATTTTGAAAGCGCTTTTTCCTGTAGTACTTCTAGACATTTAATACCTCTAAAATAAATAAATAAAAAATAATAGTCACAATTATTTAAAAATACGTCCGTGTTTTATACTTTTTGGGCCACGTGATGTCAAACTAAAATATCTTTTGGCCTAAATCTTTTTCGATACTTTCTTGATAAGTTTTTAAAAGATTTAGAGTTATTTGGCCAATTTTTCCATTTCCGATTGGTTTTTGATTAATCTTGGTGACGGGGACAATGAGACGCGTTGTGCTGGTGATAAAACATTCATCAGCGGAGTAAAAGTCGCTGGTTTTTAAACTTGTTTCTTCGATTTTTAGCTGCATATTTTTGCCAATTTCGATCAGTTTTTGACGAGTTAGACCGGCCAAAACCCCATCTGAAAGAGGAGGTGTTTTTATTAGGCCTTCTTTAATAATCCAGATATTACTAGTAGTTGATTCAGTAATATGCCCGTCATTATTAATCATAATTGCATCATAGGCACCTGCCTCTTTGGCCGATCGAAAGGCCAACATGTTTTCCACGTAATCACCAGTTTTTGCCAGTGAACCTTTTGAAGAAGTGAGTTTTTGGTAAAATACTAAATCGACCCCTTTTTCTAGCCACCATTTTGGATTGGGCTTTAATTCTTTAGAATAAATGATTAAGTTTTCTTTTATGGCAAGATCTGGGTCTAGGCCTAAATCCATATTAACGCCACGGCTCAAAACTATTCTCAAAGCTTGATTCTCAAAGGGGCTGTTTTCTACAGTTTTTTTGATTTCGGCTAGAATTTCTTCTTTTGTAATAATCGGTTCAAAGTAAATTTTTTGGGCCGATTCAAATAAGCGATCTAAGTGTTCATTAATTCTAAAAGGGGTTTTAAAGAAAGTACGCGTGGCCTCATAGACTGAATCTCCATAAAGAAATCCTCGATCTAGAACTGAAATGACTGCATTTTCTTCAGTAAATATTTTTCCATTAATATTAATTGTAAATTTGCTCATAATTATTTCATAAAGATAGCAAAACTTTGTTTGAAATCAAATTGATATTTCATTGACTCAATGAAATGAAACGAGAGATAATTTTTCTATGTTCAAACTTCTTTTGAATTTAGCCTTCTTGTTTACTTGGTCAGCATTTGCGACTGATTCGATTGCTATTTTAAATCCCACGACTTTTGAAATTTATGCTGTGACCGGAGCGAGCTATTTACTCAATTCAGAAAAGCCAACCAATCAAGGTCGATCAGAATCAGAAGGTCCGGTGGTCTATATTCCAACCAAAAATTCCGGTGTCGCCAGTTATGATCAATATTTTTATCATTACAAGGCTTCAACTTTAAACACCTTGATGGATACCACCACTGATAACTCGACAACCAACGCGATAAAATTTCCTTTTGTTTTAAACATTGGAAGTACCGCGAAGTATGTTTATGTAGCCACCAAGGTAAATTCTTCTTTTTATGTTTCGGCAAAAAGCTCAACAAGTTATTCAGATATTAGTGATACCACTTTTTATTTTCAAGTTTCACCGATAAAATTTTGCCAAACTTTTACCAATTCAGGAACTGGAGCGGCAAACCCTTGCTCTGATTCTTCAACCTATACTTCAAATTTAGTTAGTTATTTCTTTATTTCCTCAAGTACCTACGCTTTAGGAGATTCCATCGATGTTTCAACTGAAGCTGATGGTATTTATTATTCATTAAAATTTACTAATAAAATTCATAATTCTCTGACTCCAACTATTTCAAGCTCTAAAAAAGGGGATGGAAGAGTCATTATAAATTTCAGTGCTAACGAAACTATGAGTAACTTCTCAAAAATGAAAATATTTAGTCATACAGCAAGCTCTGGGACAAATTTACCTCTGGGAGATGGGGCCAATGTTGGGTCGATTTTGACTAATGAAAATTCACAAGGGCAATCTGGTGAATATACCATTAATGCTTTAACTAATAACACTCAATATCATTTATCAATATTTTTTGTAGATAAGTACAATATGACCTCAGTCCTTTCGACTTCGGTTACGCAAACTCCATTGAAAATTGAAGAATTATTACAAAAAAATGCCTGTTTTTTATTAACAGCAGGTTTTGGTGAGGAACATTTTATTATCGATTATTTCAGAAACTTTAGAGATTCATATTTAAAAAAATATTATTTAGGCAGAACTTTTATTGATTTTTATTATACCTATGGACCAAATTTAGCTTTGAAGATTTATCCCCATGAGAATCTTCGTATGTTAGTGAGGGGATTGGCTTATTCTGTTTATTATATTTTCAACAATATTCTAAGTCTAATAACCCTATCGTTCTTGTCGGGTTTGTGGTTTTTAAAAATTAAATTGAAGAAAATAAATTCCCGTTTATAATATAAGCATGTCAGAGAACAAGAATTACAAAGTATTAATAATTGACGATGAACCAGATATTTTAGAACTGATGGACGAAGAGTTTAAGTATTTTGGTTTTCAAACCCTCACTGCAATTTGCGGTAAGGATGCGGTTACAATTTTAGAAAAAGAAACCGTCGATATTATTGTGTCAGATTATAAAATGCCAAATGGAAATGGATTATCAGTTTTATCATTTGTAAATAAAATGCCTGGTAAAAAACCATTGTTTTACTTTGTGTCTGGTCAAGCAGATGTGAGTATTGAAGATGCAATAAGCGCTGGAGCTAGAAAATTCTTTTCTAAGCCATTCGATCTTGATGAGCTAATCAAAGAAATTACTGTCGATGCAAAATCCTCTTTAGGATAGTTTCAACATTTCTTTTAATTCACCATTTTTATGCATTTCTGTGATGATGTCAGAGCCGCCGATCAGTTGTCCCTTAATGTATAATTGCGGGTAAGTTGGCCATGAAGAAAAAGCTTTAACACCCTCTCTGATATCCATATCTGATAAAATGTTAAATGAATTAAAGCTAACTTGGTAATGATTTAATATTTGAACTACGTTGGCAGAAAAACCACATTGAGGCATTTCCGGAGATCCCTTCATAAAAAGAAAAATGGGGCTTGATCCAATTAAGCCTTGAATTCTTGCTTCAATTGGAAGTGACTTGTTTGATTCTTCTACTGATTTTCCACCTAAAACTTGAAATGGATTATTCATATTTATCTCCTAAAAAAAATTATAAAATGCCTGTTTCTTTCGCTTTAGCAAAAGTTAATGTTTTTAATTGAACAGCGTGAATATCGCTTTTTAAACGATCAGCTAAAATACTCATCACCATTTTATGTTGTTCAAAGATCATCTTGCCAATAAATTGATCACTGATGATTAAAATATCTAAATGATCCTTAGTTCCAGTCATGTCAGTAATTTTTACCTTAGCATCTGGAAGGTGACTGATTAATAAATTTTCAACACTTGTAAAAATATCACTCATTTTTTTCTCTTTTAATTCTCTTTAACAAAGTAACTGGTTATATAAACTAAAGTTCTCAGAACTAATACCGCGTAAGCTAAAAATTTATGTCGACTTATAAAACTTCGATCATTTTTAAAAAGTTTTAATCCAGAGTGGATCAATGCGAAATAAATCAGTACGCAAGTCAAGGCCATGGCAACATGCACGTTCAAAATTGTAGGGTTGACATCTATTTTTGACGCTTTGTTAATTGCTTGTCTTGTAAATTCAATTTGTAAGATGAGTAGTACGTCCCAAACAATTGCAGTGAGCATTATTTTACGGTGTAGAACTCGATTATATTTTTTATAAACTCCAAAATACATGAGGAGCAAAATTAAAGTCGACTGAATTTGAAATATCGTTGCGCTATCCATAATTATACCTTTGAAGAACATTATGGGAATTTGTGCAAACTTTCAATAAAAACATGATTTGTCTTAGAGAAAATTATTGTTTTTCTTGATGCGATTCTTTCGTTATGATGTCGAGAAGCAAAAAAATTATGAAAAAATTAAAAAATTGGACTGTTTTAGATTTTGAAACAACCGGAGCTGATCCTAGCTATGATCAAATCATAGATGTGGGGTATTTGCAGTTTGAAGGAACTAAGCTTGTAAAAAAGTATCAATCCTTGGTGCAGTTTGATGGAGAGTTGTCTTCATTTATTCAAAAGTTGACAGGGATTACTCCTTCGATGCTTAAAAAAGCCCCTGCAAGAAATTTAATTGAAAGTGATTTACAAGAATTGATTGGCCAAAAAATTCTGGCACATAATAGTGAGTTTGAAAAAAGTTTTTTAGATCCTATTACTGATAAAGTTATCAAAAAAGTTTCTAGCGAAGAGAAGATCGAGTATTTAGATTCGCTTTTACTTTTATCGGTCTTATTTCCAGAAGAATCTAGTTTAAAATTAGAGAATTTCATAAAGAACTGGAAGATAAGAGAAGCTGAAGAGCATCGAGGTCTTTCTGATGCCATAGATCTTTTAAAGGTGGTGTTAACCGCAGTTAAATTAATTCAATTAGATAAAGAGTATTATCAAAGATTGACTCTATCTTTGCTTGAAAATGAATTAAATGATCAAGATATATTTCAGTTTATTTATTTATCATCAGAAGAAATTGATGAAATATCAAAAGCGATCGAATTTGACGTTGATTATCATGTCGCTATTGCCAAAGATCTTAATTTTAAAAAAAGATTTCCACCCGTTTTTAAAAAAATAGCTAGAAAAAAGCATTTCTCTTTTGAATTTACGGGAAAAAATATTCAAGAAATATTTTCAAATGAAATGATTTTAAAAGAATATTTTCAAAATTTTAAAAGAAGGCAATCGCAAATTGATTTGGCCCTAAAAGTAGGGCAGTCATTCAAAAACAAAGTTCACAGTATAATTCAAGCTCCAACGGGAACCGGAAAAACTTTTGGTTATCTAATCCCTTCCGCACTTTTTACTCATGAAAGTAAAGAACAAGTTTTGATAGCGACGGGAACCAAGACGCTACAAACGCAAGCCTTTGAAAAAGACGTTCCGAAGGTGCGCGATTTCTTAGGTCTTGAAGAAGATGAATTAAAAGTAAAACTGTTAATGGGTTCAAGTAACCACTTGTGTGAGTTGCTTTATCGCGAAGAGCGCAATGATCGAACCTTGATGTCTTTAGAAAAAGATTTTGAAGACCGTTTTGCGGATTTATATTTTGAGTTAGTTTTTTATTTAAATACGCGCTTAAAAACCGAAGATAAAATTTTAAGGGCAGATATTCCTTATGTCTTAAAAAAGAAATTTGAATCCATTCTTTTTAAAGAAAAAAATTTAGCAGTTGATTTTAGATCTTGTTCAGGATTTCAGTGTCCTTTTAAATCTCAATGTAGTTACATTTTAGGATTAAAAGAAGCAAAAGAAGCCGACATTATTATTGGCAATCATTCTTTAATGTTTACCTGGCCGAAGGGATTAAATCGTCCATTAAATATAGTGATAGATGAGGCCCATAAAATTGAGGAAGAGGCGACGGAAGCATTAGGTATCGAAGTCGATGAAACCAATTTTAAGTCTTTTGTACAATCTTTATCACATATGCAGGGACTTGGTTCGCTCTTTTATTTATTAGCAAGTCATGAAGAAAATGATGGTGATTCAACTGAAACCATAAAATTAATCAGAGAAGAGAACTTGAAAGCATTTCAAATGTTAAGCGATCATTTGCAACCTTTGAGTGATTCGATGTCTCTTTATTTTAAAAAAATGCCAAAATATACTGAAATGTATTGGAATGAACTTCCGATGATTGAAAGAGAAACCCATCAAGATCTTTTGGCCCAAAAAATCTTATCTCACATTGAATCGATTCATTTTATCATTAATAACTTTTTACAGTTTTTAATTCCTTATGGAACCAAATTTGAATTGAAGAATTTAAAAACCGATAATGAAATTACCGCTTACACCAGATTTGAATCTTTTTTTTCTCAGTTGCAAGATTATGTAAAAGCATTTTTAAAACTGATTGAAGGTGATAAAAATTATTGTCGTTCTTTAAAGTTTTTAGAGGCGGAAGGTTTTATTTTAAAGGCAAGTCCAATCGATGTGGGGATTTTAGTTAAGGAGCACTTACTTGATTTATCACAGTCGGTAGTTTTTACCTCGGCGACTATTGCTAATGGAAATGGAGATACAGGTAGTCGAGGGATGGAATGGTCCTTAGGTTATAGTTATCTTGAACCAGATAAAAGATTTAAAACTGGATTTTATTTGCCCTCAGTTTACGATTATAAAAATAAAACCAAAGTATTTCTTTGTGATGATTCTCCATCATTGTATGAGGGTAAATTTGTTGAAACGATTTTAAAAAAAATAATGCCTTTAATTCACAAATTAAATGGACGTAGTTTACTTTTATTTTCCGCAAAAACCAGATTTGAAACTGCGAGAGAAATTCTCATCAAAGAATTTAATGGAATGATCCCTCTCTTTATTCAAGGAATGGGCCTAAATGTAGTGGAAGACTATAAAAATTCAGCCAATGGAATTTTACTTGGCATGGAATCTTTTGGCGAGGGGATCGATATTCCCGGAGACGATTTACAATTTATTTTCATCGATAAAATTCCTGATCTTCGAATGGATTTGGTGATAAATGAAAGAAGAAATTTCTTTGATTCTCATATCGGTAATGAATTTACCGATTATTATCTGGCCCATCGTACTAGATCACTTCACCAAAAATTAGGTCGACTGATTAGAACCGAAGAAGATTTTGGTGGAGTCATCATTGTTGATAACCGAGTGAAGAATTGGAAAGGCAAAACGATGGAAAAATTAGTTAAATTAATGGAGCCTTATCAATTAGAGAGATCCAATATGGATCATGCGATTAAGGAAATAGAGAATTTTATTCTTTCTCCACCAAGTCATTAAGATACTTTATTTGAATCTTTGTCCCGTCATCGCTTTTTACAACATAAGGAATCCCACCATGCTGACTAATCCAAGTTTTGATATGCGGTGGTTCCTTTAAATTTTTAAAGTCTGTGGCTTCGTCATAAATGCGAAATTGAGTTGATTGAACGTTCTGACCTTCAATATTTATTTTTTCACTGGTGACCGAAGGCCTATCTAATATAATATTTTTAAAGACTGGATTGGCAGTAAATTCCCATTGATTGTGCGAAACTAACACGTTGAAAGAATTCTTGCTATTGGCATCAAATTTTTTGGATCTTAAAAAAAGCATGCTTGAAGCGGTAGTTGGAGTCGTGATATGAAATTTGGGAGCCGTAGTAATTTCGGCATTACTTACTTTTCCTTCTGAATCGACAAATTTGTAGTTAAGCACATTTTTTTTAGCGTTATAGTCAAAAGTTTCAAAGCTTTTGGTTTTTCCCATAATTTTTTCAATATGAACAAAGGTGGGGATATAATCTTTATTAACGATGTATTCGACATGCAAATTTAAAATTTCTCCAGTCGAAACTCTGACGATGCATTCCGAAATATAGTGATAAGTATTGTCTCTTTTATCCCTAAAGACTTCAAAAGATTCTTCAGCGTATTGATTATCATTTCGAAAATAATGGAACTGTCCACGATAGATTTTGTCACTTTTTGAATAAGTTTTTGAAGTCCATAAATACATATCTTCATTTTATCATTTAATTAAATTGTAAAAAAGGGTTATAATGTGATTTTTAAAAAGAAGTTGTATGAAAGAATTAGGCGCAAAAGGTTTTAGTAAAGTATATTGGGAAAAGAATTATGCTGATCCCGAAGAAATGGACAATATCGGAAATGCCAATTTGCATGTTCGCTATATTCAAAGTCTATTTCATTTAGAGTATTTAGAAATAAACTCCATCATTGATTTAGGTTTTGGTTTGGGTTTTTTATTTAATGAGGCCTTAAAAACATTCAATCCTTATCGCGCATATGGCATTGAGCCTTCAGAACATGCTTATTTACAGGCCAAAAAAACCATTCAAAAACCCGAAGAAACAACTCGGTTAAAACTTGAAAATATTGATCTCCTTACTTGGGCGAAAAAAGTGAAGTCTAGCGATAAGGCATATGATCTGGGTTTTTGTACTTCGGTGTTTCAATACTTAACTGAAGAAGAGTTAAAATTGATCGTTCCGGTAATGGCTAAACATATTCGTTATTTGTATTTTTCAGTTCCAACTAATATTGAATTTCAAAGACAAATAAATGAATACGGATTTTTTGATGAATTTGCGATACATCGAAAGAAATCATTTTATTTGAAACTCTTAAAACCGCACTTTACTTTTATTTCAAGTCGCTTACTTGAAAGTAAGCATTTTTACGATGAAAACAATACTGAATTTAGGGAATTATTATTTAGATTTTAGGAGAGAAAATGAAAGCTTGCCCTTGTATGTCTACTAAAAATTATGATGAATGCTGTGGACCCATTTTAAAAGATGCTTCAAAGGCGAAAACCGCAGAAGCTTTAATGCGGGCAAGATATACTGCCTTTACCGAACATAATGTCGATTATGTTGTGAACACTCATCATACTTCAACGCGTGAAGAATTAGATAGAGCTTCGGTTGAATCTTGGGCCAAGAATTCAGAATGGCTGGGTCTTGAAATTGTAAGCAAGGAAAATGGCGAAGAAAAAGATCAAGAAGGTAAAGTAGAATTTAAATGTAAATTTAAATTAGAAGGCAAAGTCCATGTGCATCACGAACTTTCAACCTTTAAAAAAGAAGGAAATCAGTGGTACTTTGTAGATGGGTCACTATGTCAATCAACCATTAGAAGACACGAACCTAAGATTGGAAGAAATGATCCTTGCTCTTGCGGCTCTGGAAAAAAATTCAAAAAATGTTGCGGACAATAATTCATTAGATATTCTTTCAAAAGCAGAAGAAAAGACTTAAAATTTTGATTAGTTAGAATTATATTAAAGGTTCTTGCGCGACAAAACTTGTCAGCTATTTTCATCAAGGAAATTTATGATTCGTAATATCGATTTTTCTCATCTTGCTAGTTCAGACATTACTTTTATTGATTCGTTATACGACCAATTTAAAGTCGATCCAAATTCGGTTGATTCTTCTTGGCAATATTTTTTTCAGGGATTTGAATTTTCAAAACCAAGTTTTGGAACTTCAACTGGTGCCTTAGACGTCATCGCGGATAGTGAATTAAGAAAAGAATTAAATGTTTTTAGACTAATTCAATCTTTTAGAGCACGCGGACATTTATTATCAGACACCAATCCAGTGCGCCCAAGAAAAGATCGAAAAGCGCGAATCAGTTTAGAGGAATATGGATTAAGTGAAGCTGATCGAACGAATGTTTTTAAGGCCGGAGAATTAGTGGGAATTGGTCCTGCTACTTTAGATCAAATCATTGATCATTTAAGAAAAATATATTGTCAAAAAATTGGTTTCCAATACATGCATTCAAACAATACGGAAGTCAGAAGATGGATGCGAGAAAAAATTGAATCAACTGCCGGAAATATTAATTTACCGCTAAATAAAAAGAAAAGAATTTTACAAAAATTAAATGAAGCCAATGTTTTTGAAAACTTTTTACAGACAAAATATGTTGGGCAGAAAAGATTTTCTCTAGAAGGTGGAGAGTCAGCGATTCCGGCAATCGACGCCATCATGAATCAAGGGGCGGAGTTAGGTGCAGAAGAATTTATTATAGGTATGGCTCACCGTGGACGTTTAAATATTTTAGCGAATATCGTTGGCAAAACCTATGAGTATATTTTTACTGAATTCGAAGGAACTTCTAAAGAAGAATTGAGTGGTTTTTCAGGAGATGTAAAATATCATCAAGGTTTCACTTCTCAGCAAAAAACTTTAAGCAATAAAGAAATTACAGTTAAACTTTTACCAAACCCATCGCACTTAGAAACGGTTGCTCCAATTGCGGTTGGATATTGTCGCGCTTTAATGGATTTGCATTTTAATGGTGACATGACTAAAACCATTCCTATTTTAATTCATGGAGATGCGGCGGTTGCAGGACAAGGTATTGTTTATGAAACTCTACAAATGAGTAAGCTTAATGCTTACGCCGTTGGTGGATCCATTCATTTAGTTATCAATAATCAAATTGGTTTTACTACTGATTTTGAAGATTCAAGATCATCGCATTACTGCGTTTCAATTGCCAAAACGGTTGAGGCCCCAATCATTCAAGTGAATGGAGATGATCCTGAAGCAGTGGTTTATGCTTTAGAATTGGCCGTTGAGTATCGCCAAAAATTTAAAGAAGATATTTTTATCGATATGGTTTGTTATCGAAAGCATGGGCACAATGAGGGAGACGAGCCGAGATACACACAGCCACATTTGTATGGCCTAATCACAAAACATAAAAATCCACGCGAATTATATTTAGATAGACTTTTAAATCAAGGCCAAATTGAATCGACATTGGCCAATGAGATGATTGAATCATATAAGAATTTATTAGCGGATCGTTTTAACAATGTAAGACAGAATGAAATTCCTCAAAGAAAAAGTGGCCCACATAAAGAATGGGTGGGCTTAGAATTTTCAAAGAAAGATTCTTTTGAGAATTCGCCAAATACTGCAGTTAAAAAAGAAGTTTTAGAAAAAGTTTTAAGTGCGATTTCAAAATTTCCAGAAAATATGCAGTTGATTAAAAAGACTCAGAAAGTTTTAGAAGATAGAACTTTAGCTTTTTCAAGTAACAAATTAGACTGGGCAACAGCGGAACTTTTCGCCTATGGTTCACTCTTAGTTGAAAATCACCCAATACGTTTTACCGGTCAAGATGTTATTAGAGGAACTTTTTCTCATCGTCATGCAAAAGTTTTTGATGAGAGAACCAATGAAGCTTATTGTGGATTATCAAATATAGAAAAAAACCAAGCACCGATTTCTATTCATAATTCATTGTTGTCAGAATATGCCGTTTTAGGTTTTGAATATGGTTATGCTTGGGCAACTCCACGAGTCTTAACGATTTGGGAAGCACAATTTGGCGATTTTTCCAATGGTGCTCAAATTATGATTGATCAGTATATTTCAAGTGCTGAAAGTAAATGGCAAAGAATGAATGGACTCGTGATGCTGCTTCCTCATGGATATGAAGGTGCAGGGCCTGAGCATTCGTCGGCCAGACCTGAACGTTATTTACAATTGTGTGCGGATGATAACATGATTGTGGCAAACCCATCGACTCCGGCCAATATCTTTCACTTGCTTCGTAGACAAATGAAGTGGAGTTTTAGAAAACCGGCCATTGTATTAACTCCAAAATCGCTTCTGCGCGATCCTCGATGTGTCTCTACGGTTGAAGATTTAACCAATGGAAAATTCCAGGAAGTGATCGATGATGCCAATACCGGAAAAAATGTAAAAAAATTAGTGATGTGTACTGGGAAAATTTATTACGATCTATACGAAAAGAAAATCGCAGATAAAAATGACTCCGTTGCCATTGTACGTTTAGAACAAATTCATCCTTTAGCAAAAAATCAAATTCAAAAAATATTTGATAAGTATAAAGGTGCAGAAAAAATTTGGGTTCAAGAAGAACCAGCGAATATGGGGTATTACTCGTTTTTAAAATCAAATGAATTGTTTAGTGACTTTAGATTAATTTCTAGGAAAAAATCGAGTTCACCGGCAACGGGTTTTTCAAACGTTCATAAAAAAGAACAAAGTGAAATAATTAATAGTGTTTTTGCCTAATAAGGAATTGAGATGAGCTTAGAATTAAAAATCCCAGTAATCGGGGAATCAGTAACAGAAGTAACGCTTTCATCTTGGATGAAAAAAGATGGAGAGTATGTCAATGAAGGTGAGGCGGTTTGTGAAATCGAATCGGATAAGGCTACCATGGAATTGCCTGCACCAAGTTCAGGCGTTTTAAAAATAATAGCGAGTGCGGGTTCTGAATTAAAAATTGGAGCAGTCATAGGTACGCTTGATACATCTGCCGCTAAAACAGCGACCACAAAAGTTGAAGCAGTTAAAGTCGAAGAAGTGAAGGCCACTTCTGCACCTGTAGCCACTTCAAATAAAGTGGTCAATGAACCTAGTCCTGCAGCGAGAAAAATTTTAGATGAAAAAGGAATTGCAGCTAGTGAAGTAAAAGGTACTGGCAAAGACGGAAGAATCACTAAAGAGGATGCATTAAATTCGCAAGCTAAGCCTGCCGCAAAGGAAGTAACCGTCGCACCTCAAGCTTTAAAAGCTGGAGCTAGAAATTTACGAGTTGAAAAGATGACTCGTTTGAGAAAAACCATTGCAACGAAGCTTGTTGAAGCTAAAAATACCACAGCCATGCTTACGACTTTTAATGAAGTTGATATGTCTGCATTAATGGATTTAAGAAAAAAATATAAAGAACAGTTTTCTAAAAAACATGGAGTCAATTTGGGATTCATGTCTTTTTTCACTAAAGCATGCACGATAGCGCTGGCCGAATTTCCGGCGGTGAACGCTCAGATCTCAGGTGAAGAAGTGATTTATCATGACTACGCTGATATTGGGATTGCCGTTTCAACACCAAAAGGCTTGGTGGTACCTGTTGTTAGAAATGCTGAAAATTTATCATTGGCTGGAATTGAAAAAGAAATTTTAAATTTAGCGACGAAGGCCCGTGATGGAAAAATTACGATTGAAGAAATGCAAGGTGGAACATTTTCAATCACCAACGGTGGAGTGTTTGGATCAATGCTTTCAACTCCTATTTTAAATATTCCTCAAAGTGCTATTTTAGGTATGCATAATATCGTAGAGAGACCAGTCGCAGTTAATGGTCAAGTAGTGATCAGGCCAATTATGTATTTAGCGCTTTCTTACGATCATAGAATTATTGATGGCCGCGAATCAGTTTCATTTTTAAAGAAAGTAAAAGAATTACTAGAAGATCCTTCAAGACTTTTACTTGATGTTTAATAGGAAAAAAATATGAAAGAATTTGATGTAGTGATAATTGGCTCTGGTCCTGGTGGATATATTTGTGCTGTAAGATGTGCACAATTAGGTTTAAAAACCGCCATCATAGAAAAATATAAAACATTAGGTGGGACTTGCTTAAATGTCGGTTGCATTCCCTCTAAAGCATGGCTTGATTCTTCAGAGAAATATCATGAATTGGTTCATTCTTTTAAAGATCATGGGATTAATGCAAAAGATGTTTCATTTGATTTTAGTCAAATGCGAGATCGAGTGAAAAAAGTTGTCTCTGATGTTTGCGGTGGAGTTTCTTTTTTAATGAAGAAAAATAAAGTTGAAGTATTCACCGGGATTGGATCTTTTGTCGATGCCAACACGATAAAGGTAGTAGGGGAAAAAGGCGAAGAAATCATTAAAGCTAAAAAGACAGTTATTGCCACTGGTTCAAAGCCATCAAGTCTTCCTGGTGTTACCATAGATAAAGAAAGAATCATTACCAGCACGGAAGCACTTTACTTAAAAGAGCAGCCAAAAAAATTAATTGTGATTGGTGGTGGAGTCATAGGTCTTGAATTAACTTCAGTTTTTAAAAGATTAGGAACTGAGGTGACTGTTGTAGAATTCGCTGATCAAATCATCGCTACCATGGATAGTGATTTATCTAAGAATTTACATAAAATATTAAAGCGCGACGGAGTAGAGTTTTTATTAGGTCATGGAGTGACGAAAGTAGTGGCCGATAAGAAAAAAGTATCTGTGACGGCCAAAGATAAAAATACTAATCAAGAAGTTACAATTGAAGGAGACTATTGTTTGGTTGCAGTCGGAAGACGTCCTTTTACTGAAGGATTAAATCTAGCAGCAGCTCAAGTTAAATTAGATGATAGAGGGCGTATCGAAACCAATCATCATTTACAAACATCAAATCCTACTATCTATGCCATTGGTGATGTAGTGAAAGGCGCCATGCTCGCTCATAAAGCGGAAGAAGAGGGAGTTTTTGTGGCTGAAGTCATTGCCGGACAAAAGCCGCACATTAATTATAATTTAATACCAGGTGTAGTTTATACTTGGCCTGAAGTTTCAAGCGTTGGATTTACTGAAGAGCAATTGAAAAAAGAAGGGCGGGAATATAAATCAGGATCATTTCCATTTAAAGCGTCTGGGCGTGCACGCGCTTCAAATGAATCAGATGGTCTCATCAAAGTTTTGGCCGACAAAAAAACGGATGAAATTTTAGGTGTGCACATGATTGGTCCTCGCGCTGCTGATATGATTGGTGAAGCTGTTGTGGCCATGGAATTTAGGGCTTCAGCTGAAGATATTGGTATCATTTGTCATGCTCACCCAACTTATTCTGAAAGTTTTAAAGAGGCCTGTTTGGTAGCAACTAGTAATCGTGGTTTAAACATCTAATGAAAGTTTTTTCTTGGAATGTTAATGGCATTAGGGCAGTAATATCCAAAAACTTTGAAGAGTTCTTAAAAACTCATAAGCCAGATGTTTTGGGTCTGCAAGAAATTAAGGCGAAATTTTCAGATGTTAAATTTCCTGATTCGATATTAAATAAATATGATGTTCATTTTTCAAGTGCTGATAGACCGGGATATTCTGGAACAGCATTTTTAATTTCTAAAGAATATGCTTCACATTTTGAAGTCAGACATTCAATAGGAGACAATAAATTTGATTGCGAAGGTCGCACCATTGAAATTGAATCAGATGACTTATATTTGTATAATGGCTATTTCCCAAATGGACAAGATGATCACGGAAGAGTTGGTTATAAATTAGAATATTCTTTTAATGTATTAGATCGGGCCTTGAAAAAAAGTAGCGAAAAAATGACTCTAATCACAGGAGATTTTAATACGGCCCATACGGAGATCGATTTAAAAAATCCTAAAAACAATAAATACACCACTGGTTTTTTAAATATCGAAAGAGAGTATTTAGATCAACTGATAGAAGCTGGTTTTGTCGATGTTCATCGCCACTTTAATCCCAACCTAACTGATTTATACACCTGGTGGTCATATCGAAATGCCGCCCGAGAAAAAAATGTAGGATGGAGGTTAGATTATTTTTTTGTTGATAAAAATAATATTTCAAATATAAAAAAATCCTCTATACACCATGATGTTTTAGGATCAGATCATTGCCCTATATCAGTAGAATTTTAAAATGAAGATGATAAAATGAAGATGATTAATAAGTTATTGTTTTCATCTTTTTCAAGAAATGTTTATGAAAAGGGCGTTAAAAATCCGTTGATTCGACCGCTATTTTTTTTTATAGCGAATAAATTTTCTAAAAATCTATTAAATGAAACCCAAGAAAAACTTATTAAGATAAGTCCATCCTTTTGTACGGCAAAATGGCTGCAAAGTACTTTGCACTTAGAGATAGGAGAGACGCACTCTTGCCATCACCCCAAGAGACATACGCTAGATTTTGATGATTTAAAAACTAATCCTAAAAAACTGCATAACACGAAAGTAAAGGCCGAAGCTCGAAAAGAAATGCTAGCAGGAATTTTTCCCAAAGAATGTGAGTATTGCTGGAAATCGGAAAGATGTGGTGAAATAAGCGACAGAATTTATAAATCTTCTGCCCCATGGGCCCAGGTTGATTTAGAAAAACTTAAAACTAAAGAAGCGATTGAAAATATATTTCCAACTTATTTAGAAATAAGTTTTAGCTCCGCTTGCAATCTAAAGTGTGCTTATTGCTATCCTGAAGTTTCATCAAGCATACGCAAAGAAGTAGAGGAGTTTGGGCCTTATAAGACATCTTCTCCATTTGGTACTTTAGCAGATTATCAAATGGCAAAAACGAAACTTAATGAAAGCCAACTAGATTTAGAAGATATTTTTTGGAAGTGGTGGGAGAGCGGGCTCTATCAAGAATTAAGAAATTTTAGAATTACCGGTGGAGAACCTTTAATTAATCATAATACATTTAAAGTTCTCGATAGAATGATCGAGTTAAACCATGCTCTCAATCTGGATTTTTCGATTAATTCTAATCTAATGATACCGGAAGAGAAATTTGAGTTGTTTTTAAAAAAGATCAAGATTTTAACCGAAACCCAAAAAGTGAATAATTTCTCTTTATTTGCTTCGATAGATACTTGGGGAAAGTCGGCCGAATTTTTAAGACATGGTTTAATTGTGGAACTTTTTCAAAAAAGAGTTGAAGCCTATCTAGGAAATACAATTCATCCAGAAATAACCTTTATGGTAACCTATCAAGCCCTTTCTCCCTTTGAATTTAATGAATTTTTATTAAAAGTCTTAGAATGGAGAAAAAAATATTCTAATGCCAAAATTAAAGTTGGAATTTCAGAATTGTTAAATCCAGATTTTCTATCTATCACTATCGATCCTTCATTTTTTAAGCCTATGGTTTTAGCCAATTTAAATTTCATGAAAATAAATAGCGTGAATAGTATAGGGGCCCATGGTTTTTCAGATTTTGAAATTCAGCATTTAGAAAGAATTTATAATTC
>JACCDQ010491039.1_pt1 | contig 18630 bp, 18 predicted proteins | sample 7446031 | NCBI WGS metagenome assembly JACCDQ01 (sample SAMN15323442, study PRJNA562643) | freshwater metagenome | isolation source: river surface water | place: USA:Blue River Watershed | collected 2017-08-17
CCGGGGGATGCCGAGGTGGCGGATGCATCGGCGCCGGGTGGCTGGCTGGTGGCCGTGGCGTAGCCGGTCATGCTGTAAACTGGCATTCAATTTTCTCGCTATAGGATCGCAGCAACGGCATGGGTTGCCACACGTCCGATTATGTCAAAGACCAAACCCGCTCCCTTGCCTCCAGACACTTTGATCGGTGGCTACCGGATCATCCGCAAATTGGCAGCGGGTGGTTTTGGCGTGGTGTATTTGGCGGTGGATGGTACTGGCCAGAAAATCGCGCTCAAAGAGTACCTGCCTTCGGCCTTGGCCACGCGTGCGCCTGGCGAGCTGCTGCCTGTGGTGCAACCGGAAAAGTTGTCGCTGTACCGGCTCGGGCTGAAAAGTTTTTTTGAAGAAGGCCGTGCATTGGCACAAATCGCCCACCCGTCGGTGGTGAGTGTGTTGAACTTCTTTCGGGAAAACGAAACCGTTTACATGGTGATGAACTACCTGGAGGGTGCGTCCTTGCAGGATTACATCATCACCGCCCGCGACCTGAAGCGACCCAAAATTTTTCGGGAATCCACCATACGCTCGTTGTTTGATGAGGTGTTGCGGGGGCTGCGTATCGTGCATCAGCACAAGATGCTGCATCTGGACATCAAGCCGGCAAACATGTTCATCACGGACGACAACCGCGCGGTGCTTATCGATTTTGGGGCGGCTCGCGAGGTACTGAACACCGAGGGCAATTTTGTGCGCCCCATGTACACACCGGGTTTTGCCGCACCTGAGATGTACAAACGCAATTCCGCCTTGGGCCCCTGGACCGATATTTACGCGGTTGGAGCTTGCATCTACGCCTGCATGCAAGGCTATCCGCCCAACGATGCCCCTCAACGCCTGGAAAAAGACCGGCTCAGTGCCACCATGGGACGTCTGCGCGGCGTCTATTCCGACAACCTGATCGAGGTGGTGGAGTGGTGCATGTCGCTGGACCCGCTGGCGCGTCCGCAGTCGGTGTTCTCGTTGCAAAAGGAATTGAACCGGGAGATCGACCGGCAGTACACCAAATTGAGTCTGGGCGAGCGTGTGCGCATGCAGTTCGAGAACCTGGTGTCTGAGACCAAGCGTGCCAAGTTGCAGGCGGATGCGACCTCCAGTTTTCAGAACCCATGAAGTTCACCGTTTACCAGACCAGCCGACGTGGAGGGCGTGAAATCAACGAAGATCGCCTGGGTTACAGCTACACCCGCGAGGCCGTCCTGCTGGTGTTGGCCGACGGAATGGGGGGGCACCCGGAGGGCGAAAAGGCGGCCGAATTGGCGGTAGAGGTGTTCAACCAGCGGTTTTTGGCCGCCGCCAAGCCCGAGTTGGAAGACGTGCAGCGATTTTTGACCGATTCGCTGCACGCGGCTAACCGACGCATTCTGGATTACGCGGTGGAACGGCAGATGACCGACAACCCTCGCACCACTCTGGTTGCTGCCGTGCTGCAATCCGGGCGCTTGAGCATCATCCACTGTGGCGATTCCCGGTTTTATTGGGTCCGTGGCGGTCGGGTGCTCAGTCGCACCCGGGACCACTCCTACAGCGAAAAATCGGAGTTGTTTGCCAAAGGGCAGTTGCCGCAGCAGGCCATCAGCCGCAATGTGCTGTTCACCTGTCTGGGGTCGCCAGCGGTGCCGCTGTTCGACGTGAGTCAGCCCGCACCTTTGCACCAGGGCGACCGGGTGCTGTTGTGCTCGGACGGCTTGTGGGGGGTGTTGGCCGACGAAACCATCGGTGCCGGTTTGGCTGAGGGCCCCATCAAGGACGCGGTGCTTCGCTTGACCGGCTGGGCGCTGGACCGAGGGGGCAAACACGGGGACAACGTGTCGCTGCTGGCGCTGGATTGGGAAACCCCCGATGAGTTTGAACCCACCCATGTGATTTCGACCGACGCTGTGGGCGACGATGGTTTTTCGTCTTCGTTGCACCAGGCCACTGATGCCGCCTTGTCTGACCTGGACGACTTTGACGACGCGGCCATTGAGCGGTCGATTGCCGAAATCAACCAAGCCATACAAAAAACCGCGGTTCGCCAGGCGAACTTGAAAAAAGACAACAAGCCATGACAGACACCTCGACCTCTTCTGCAGCTCCGGCGGGTCGCCCGGATGGCCGTGCTGCGGCAGCGCTGCGCCCGGTGCGCATCACCCGCTCCTACACCATGCACGCCGAAGGTTCGGTGCTGATCGAATTTGGCAACACCAAGGTGTTGTGCACGGCCTCGGTGGAAGATCGCGTACCACCCCACAAAAAAGGGAGTGGCGAAGGGTGGGTGACGGCCGAATACGGTATGTTGCCGCGTGCCACCCACACCCGCAGCAGCCGCGAGGCTTCCAAAGGCAAGCAAAGCGGGCGGACGCAGGAAATCCAGCGCTTGATTGGACGTTCTTTGCGTGCGGTGTTCGATCTGGCTGCCTTGGGGGAGCGCACCATCACTCTGGATTGCGACGTGCTTCAGGCGGACGGTGGCACCCGCACCGCCAGCATCACCGGGGCTTTTGTGGCCGCCCAGGACGCAGTGAATCGCTTGTTGTCCGAAGGCAAATTGAGCCGCAACCCGGTTCAGCAACAAGTGGCTGCGGTGTCGGTGGGCATGTACCAGGGCATTCCCGTGCTCGATTTGAACTACGACGAAGATTCGGCGTGCGACACCGACATGAATGTGGTCATGACCGGGGCTGGGCATTTTGTGGAGGTGCAAGGCACTGCCGAAGGTGCCGCGTTCACCCGCGACGAAATGAACCAGTTGTTGGCCTTGGCCGACCAGGGCATAGCTGAACTGATGCAATTGCAGCGCGCGGCGCTGGGTGGCTGATGGTGGCGAACGTGCACAAATTGGTGCTAGCGTCGAACAACGCCGGCAAGCTGGCCGAACTGCAAGCCATGTTCGCCCCGCTGGGGGTGGAACTGGTGAGGCAAGGCGATCTCAACATCCCCGAGGCGCCAGAACCCCATCGCACTTTTGTGGAAAACGCCTTGGCCAAGGCGCGCCATGCCGCGGCCCTGAGTGGCTTGCCCGCCATGGCCGACGATGCCGGGATGTGTGTGGATGCCTTTGGCGGTTTGCCCGGCGTGGATACCGCGTATTACTGCACACAATTCGGCTACGAAAAAAGCGATGCCAACAACGTGCGCGCCTTGCTGGAGCAGTTGCAAGGTGTGGCCAACAGGCGCGCGGCCATGGTCAGCACCCTGGTTGCGGTGCGCGGTCCTGATGATCCGGAGCCGCTGATTGCCACCGGCCGGGTGTCAGGTTTGATCGCGCAGGAACCCGTAGGCAGCGGTGGGTTTGGCTTCGACCCCATCATGTGGGTGCCCGAATTCGGGCAGACCTTTGCCCAGTTGCCGCTGGAGGTCAAAAACGCCAACAGTCATCGCGGTCGCGCTGCGCGTGCCATGCTTGAATTGATGCGCGAACGCTGGTTTGTGGCCGAGGCATGAGTTCATCGATTGTCCAGTTGTACCGGCCCGGCACGTTGCAGTTGGCTGCATTGCCGCCTTTGGCGTTGTACATCCACTTGCCGTGGTGCTTGAAAAAATGCCCCTACTGCGATTTCAATTCGCATGAGTGGGGTGCAGCTTCCGGGCAGGACGGCGCGTTGCCCGAGCAGGCCTACCTCGATGCCTTGCGGGCCGACCTTGAGCAAAGTTTGCCGCAAATCTGGGGTCGGTCGGTGCACAGCGTCTTTATCGGTGGTGGCACGCCCAGCCTGTTTTCGCCAGCGGGAATCGACCGGTTGTTGTCCGATGTGCGGGCGTTGGTTCGCCTGGAGGCAGACGCCGAGATCACCCTGGAAGCCAACCCAGGCACCTTCGAGGCAGACCGATTTCGGCAATTCAGGCAGGCAGGCGTCACCCGGTTGAGCATCGGAGTGCAAAGCTTCGATGATCGGTTCTTGGCCGCCTTGGGGCGTGTTCACAACGGACAACAGGCCCGAGCCGCGGTGGCCGAGGCCGCGCAGTGTTTTGACACCTTCAATATCGATCTGATGTACGCCTTGCCCGGTCAAACCTTGGCCGATTTGGACGCAGATCTGGACGTGGTGCTGGGTTTCAATCCGCCACACGTGTCGGTTTACCACCTGACGCTGGAGCCCAACACCTACTTTGCCTCCCACCCACCTGTTGTGCCGGACGAAGATACGGCCTACGACATGCTGGACCGCATCACCGAGCGCACCGCCGTTGCCGGTTGGGCCCGCTACGAGGTATCGGCCTACGCCCGTGCGGGGCACCGTTGCTGGCACAACTGGAACTACTGGCAGTTTGGCGATTATTTGGGCATAGGCGCAGGTGCGCACAGCAAACTGAGTTTTGCCCATCGCATACTGCGCCAGGTTCGGTGGCGCGAACCCAAACTCTACATGGACAACGCCACCCGGGGCCAAGCCGTGTCCATCGAAACCGAGGTGTCGGCGCAAGAACTGCCATTCGAATTCATGCTGAACGCTTTGCGTCTGCGCGAGGGTTTTGAGTTGAGTTTGTTCAGCGAACGCACAGGGCTGCCGGTACAACGGGTTCAGGCTGCATTGCTGAAGGCCGAGCGCCACGGCTGGCTGGAGCGCAGCGGCAACTGGGTGCGCCCTACCGACCGAGGCTTCGACTTTTTGAGCGATTTGCAGGCCCTGTTTCTGCCCGATCCAACGCGCTGACGGGGCGGTGTGTCGTAACATGCGTCACAGCGAGGTGCGGCATGTTTGGAATTTATGGCACATCGGGGCAGATGTTTTTGGGGCCTTTCGAAGAGCTTCGTAAGGTGGCGCCCGCGTTGCGTGCCACGCGTGCCTGGGCCATTGATCCCGAACGGGATCGTCGCCACCCGGGGGGGTATCCGGCTTTGCACCCCAAAACCTTGTCCAAGTCGGTGCCAGCCCATGAACTGACCCACACCGCCGAGCAGGCCTTGCATGCCTACGCTGTGGCGCAACACCCCGACACGGGGCGTCAACCCCTGAGCCGGGTGGACGAGGTGATGACGCACGAGCCGGTGCTGCTGGATGAATCCCTCAACATCTGGCAGGCCTGGCAGCAATTGGCGCAGACCCGTTTGAGCCAGGCGCCGGTGGTCAACGCCCACAAACAGCTGGTGGGGTTGCTGGGTTGGGGCGAATTGATGCACCCGGAACGCTTGCCCGACCCCCATGCCAATCCGATTGTGTGGCGTGCCTGGATGATGCAGACCGTAGCGCAATGGATGCTGTCGCCCGTGCCCAGTGTAGAGCCTGGCACCGACATTCGCCGATTGGCCTTGGCGCTGCTGGAAACCGGTCTGCCGGGCTTGCCCGTTGTCGCTTCCGAAGGGCTGGTGATAGGCTACGTTTCGCGTTCCGACATCCTGCGTGCCATCACCCACGACCCACCGTTGGATTTGTGGGGCTGAAAGCAGGCGACAATAGCGGTTTCCCTTGCCGATTCCGTTTTCGTCGTGAACACCCCTTCCAAGCCCAACGCCCAGCCCGTTCCATTGTCTCAACTCGATGCCTTGACCGGTGGAGCGTTCACCGCACCCACTTCGGGCGAGCGTGCCGCACGCCTGCGCGAGTGGCTGGCCACCGAGCCCGCTTACGAGTCCATGGTCGATGTGTTTCGTGAACTGTCGCACCGCGACAAGGGCGCGGCCAAGGCCTTGAAGGAAAAGCTGGACGATATCAAGCGGCTCAAAGCCCAGGAGGCGATTGCCGAAGAATGGGCTGCCAAAGCACAGGCCTTGTTGGCCCAGCCGCGCCTGAACCTGGCCGATGCCATGGCCTGGCAACGGGACGCCGCCAAGGCCGGTGCCCCGTTGTCGCGTGAGCCGCTGTCCGAGCTGAAAGCCCGGTTGGCCGAGCGCATGAAAGGTTTGGAAGACCTGCAACACCGGGCCCAGGTGGAACGAGAGGCCGCTGTGCTGCTCGCACAGCGCATCGAACTGCATTCCACCAAGCCTTGGCGTGAAGCCCAAGGCAATCTGGAGGCATTGAAGGCCGATGTGGAGTCCTGGCAGCAGCATGTGCAGTCGCTGCATGACGACTCCCAGTGGGAAAGTTTGGAGCCCCGTTACGCCACCCAGTTGGATGTGGCCAAGCAGCAGTTGGGTTTGGTGTGGGAGGCCTTTGCGGCGGCTTTGCAGGCCACCATCGCCGCTGCCGAGGATGCCACGGCCCCGTTGCCCGCCGTGCCGGTATGGGCCGACGAAATCCGCGAATCCCGGGGTGAGTCCCTGGTGGCTCCAGAACCTGCCGTGGGGCAGGCCGAATTGACCGCCCGCAAGGCACAGGCCACCCAGGTCGTGCAAGCAGCCCTCGACGTGCTGCAGCGCGAAGTGGCCCAAGGACATACAAAAACCATACCCAAGGCGGGTGCCGACTTGCGTGCCATGCTCAAGGAACACGGACGCTACATTGGCAGCGAACTGGATGCAGCCGTCCACGCCGCTCTGGTGCAAGCCGGAGAACTCGAAGGTTGGCAGCGCTGGCGCGCCGACCAACTGCGCGAAGAGCTGGTGGCCAAGGCCCAGGGCCTGACCCAGGTCCCAGAGGGGCAATCTTTCGGTGGGCGCAAGATGCAGGAGACGCTGCGCCAGCTGCGTGAACAATGGAAAGCCACCGACCAAGGGGGCGTGCCCAACCATGCTTTGTGGAAAAAGTTCGACGAAGCCTGCAACCAGGCCTACAAAGTGGTTGAAGCTTGGTTGTCCACCATCAAAGAGCAAAACCAGCAGCACAAGGCCCAGCGCATGGCTTTGGTTGACGAGGTGCGGGCGTGGACCGTCCAGCACGCGAACAGCACCGACTGGAAGTTGCAACAACGCGAACTGCATGCGTTTGCCGAACGCTGGCGCCAAAGCGGTCATTTGAGCGAAAAAGCCTTTGCCGAACTGCAACCCCTGTGGAAAGAGGTGATGCAGGCTGCACACGGCCCTCTGGAGGCTGCTCAGGCCGCCAGCCGGGAGCGGCGCCAGGCCTTGATCAATGAAGCCGTGGCCCTGGGGCAGGCAACACCGCTGCGCATCGATGCGGTCAAGGCCCTGCAGCAACGTTGGCAGCAAGAAGCGCACAGCGTGCCGGTGGATCGCAAACTGGAACAAAAGCTGTGGGAGGCTTTCCGCAAACCGATCGATGAAGCGTTCGATCGCAAAACCACCGAGCGCGAGAAATCTGCTGCTGCCATGAACGAGCACGATCGTGCTGTGTTGGAAGCATCGAAAGCACTTGAGTTGGCCAACGCCAGCGGTGATGCGCAACAGATTCGTGCGGCCATGCAGGCCTTGCAGTTGGCCATACGCGGTCAGGCGGCCGCCCAGACAGCGGCAGTGGGGTCTGCCGAAACGGTTGTTGCACCGGTCGTGGTATCGGGCGAAGAAACACAAACTTCCGAAGTCGAGTCTTCCACCTCTGCTGCCGAAACGTCCCAGCCGGTCGCTGCGCCCAAAAAGCTGGTTGCCATGCGGGGCGACGACCGCCCGGGCATGCAAAAAGCGGCGCCGGTTCAGCCCGGTCGAGGCTTCGGTGCCAAGCCCGGTGATCGACGCGATGGCCGTGACAGCCGTCCACCGCGGGACGATCGTGGCCCGCGCGGTGCAGACCGGTTCGACAATCGTGAAGCGCGTTTTGAACCCCGTGGCCCGCGTCTTGGGGACAGTGCTTTCCGGGCGCAGCGCGATGCCCTGGAGCATGCCGAACTGGCCTTGAAGAAATTGGCCGCGCAGGCCCATGGCGAAGTGGTCACCCAATTGCTGGGTGCTTGGGAAAAGCGCGATCCCGCTGCGGTTCCATCGGCCCAGGCGCTTGGGGGCAAACTGGCCACCCAAGGACGGGTGCAGTGGGCCCAGGTGTTGCAGCAGTCGGCGCAAGCGGGCAAGGCCGATCAGGCCGCACAGGCTTTGTTGCGGCTGGAAATGGCCGCTGAAGTGCCGACACCCGCCGATCAATTGGCTGCGCGCCGCATGTTGCAACTGCAATTGCTGACCCGCCGCAACGATCCGGCACCTTCCGAAACCTGGCCCCGCGATTTGGCCGAGGTGCTGGCCCAGTCGCACGACGGTGCGACCGCACGCCGTTTACAAAGCGTGCTGAAGGTGTTGTTGCGCAAGTAACGACTTGCGATGGGACTAGGGCAGCGTGGCGGGTACGCGTTGCACTTGGTCCGTGGCCAAGTCCCAGTGCAGCACCTCCAGGCGGACCGGAGACGATCGGGTGTCCCAATCGCTCAACACCCAGCGCTGCTGTCCGTTTGCCAGGGTGTGGACAGCTGGCCGGTGGGTGTGACCGTGGATCAGGCGCGTCGCCCCGGTCAGGGCCAACCAGTGCTCCGCCGTGAGGGTGTCCACATCGGCATAGGCCGTCTGGGTGTGTCCGGCGGCCCGGCTGGAGGCCTTCAGTGCCTCACTTTGTGAGCGCAATTGCCGTGCCACCGCTTCACGCACAGGCCGGGGTTGGGCCAAAAAATCCCGTTGCCACGGGGCCTGGCGAACCTGACGCCGAAAGGTCTGGTAATCGTGGTCATCCAGGCACCAAGCGTCACCGTGGGTGACCAATGTGCCACTGTGGGGGCCCAGCACCACGGTCGGGTCTGGCAGTGGGGTGGTGTGTGTGGTGGCGAAAAAAGCCGGCCCCAACAGAAAGTCCCGGTTGCCGTGCATCACGTAAATGGGAAATCGCTGGGCCGATTGGGCCAAAACGTTGCAGCAATGGCGTGCAAAAGCGGTATCGGCATGGTCAGCCGGGCCGTTTGCTCCCGGCAGGTCGTCACCCACCCAAACTTCAAACAAGTCGCCCAACACCAGCAAAGCACTGCAGGGGGTGCGGGCCAGGTAAGCAAAAAACGCTTCGGCGGTTTCGGGTTCTGCGGCGTTGAGATGCAGGTCCGATACCAAGTCCACCGTCTGCCAGTCACGGGGCGCTTGCAACCTGTGCCATTGGGTGACCTCGGCGGCGGCGCCCGCCACCGGGATCGGCTGTGGCTGTGTGGGCCGCCCCATGGAGGTTTTACAGTGCCACCGCTTTTTCAATGACCACATCGGTCACGGGCACGTCGTCGTGGAAGCCTTTGCGGCCGGTTTTTACACCACGAATGGCGTCCACCACCTCGGTGCCGCCCACCACTTTGCCGAATACCGCATAGCCCCAGCCCTGAGCACTGGGAGCGGTGTGGTTCAGGAAGCCATTGTCCACCGTGTTGATGAAAAACTGGGCGGTCGCCGAGTGCGGCGCATTGGTGCGTGCCATGGCCACCGTGTACTTGTTGTTTTTCAGACCGTTGTTGGCTTCGTTCTGAATCTCGGCGCCGGTCGGCTTTTGTTTCATGCCAGGTTCAAAACCACCACCCTGGATCATGAAATCCTTGATCACACGGTGAAAAATGGTGTTGTTGTAGTGGCCGTTGTTCACGTACGACAGGAAGTTTTGGGTGGAAATGGGGGCTTTTTCGGCGTCCAGTTCCAGTGTGATCACGCCTTGGCCGGCGATGTGCAATTCAACTTGGGGGTTGGCCATGGTTCAGTTCTCCAGAGTGGCTTTGAGGATGGTGATGGGTGTGGTGGGCACGTTTTGATGCATGCCCCGGTTGCCCGTGGGGGCCGAACGCATTTTGTCAATCACTTCGGTGCCGGACGCCACTTTGCCGAACACCGCATAACCCCAACCTTGCGGCGTGGGGGCGGTGTGGTTGAGGAAGGTGTTGTCGGTCACGTTGATGAAAAACTGAGCGGTGGCTGAATGGGGTTCGCCCGTGCGGGCCATGGCAATCGTGTACTTGGTGTTTTTCAGGCCGTTGGCGGCCTCGTTGGCAATGGGCGCACGGGTGGGTTTTTGTTGCATGTCGGGGGTGAAGCCTCCCCCCTGGACCATGAAGCCATCGATCACGCGGTGGAACACGGTGCCGTTGTAGTGCCCGTCTTTGACGTATTGCACGAAATTTTCGACCGATTTGGGCGCTTTTGCACTGTCGAGCTCCAGCACCACGGTGCCCAGGCTGGTTTCCAGCTTGATCTTGGGGTTGGCGGGGTTTTGGGCCCAGGTGTTGGGCGCGCCCAAAAGGGCTATCGACGAAGCGGCCAGGGCAGCCAGTGCGAGCAGGGGGCGGCGTTGAAGGGTCTGCATGTTCATTGGGACAGTGGGGTGTTCAAAAGCTGCATCAAGGTGGCGGCTTGCTGGCGCAAGGCAGGGGCCAGGCCAGTGGCATCCAAATCGGCGGCACGGAGGTAGGCTTGCGCGGCCAGTTGCAGGGTCACATCGGCCAGGTTGTGGTGCGCGGTGCCGTATTGGGGGTTCAGGCGCAGGGCCTGTTCCAAGCTGGCGCGCGCTTCTTCCAAACGGCCCGCTTGGGCTTGCAACACTGCCAGGTTGTTGTGCGGCTCGGGCAATTCGGGGTGATCGCGTGTCAGTTGCTCGAATGTGGCCTGGGCTTGGTGCAACTGTCCCAGTCGCAGCTGTACCACGCCCTGCAGCAATCGCATTTGCACATCGTTCGGGTGTTCGGCCAGGTGCGCCTGCACCAAGTCCTGGGCTTGCACCCATTGCCCGGCACGTGCCCAACGCTGTGCCTGTTCCGAAGCCGCTTCTTGCGACCATGCAGGCCCCGCACACACCCAGACCGCCACGCACGCCATCCACAACCACACGCGGTGGAACTGCTTCCCGTGCTGCGGCAAGGCGCGCATGCCAGCAAAAACAGACGCCATGTAAGATATTGATGAAAAATAACGAAGGGCCTTGCGGCCAAAGCAGGCAAAATACGCGCCCTGGATCGGGTTGCGAGCGGTGCTTTGGATGTAAACATCCGGCTTGCCGCCGATCAACAGGCCCCGATATACTGGCGACGATTGTATCTGAGGGGACGTTTTAAGCCCTCACCGTGATTCCCCATGACCCTGCGTATTTACAACTCTCTCACGCGCCGCGTGGACGCTTTTGCGCCCTTGGAGCCCGGCCATGTGCGCATGTACGTGTGCGGCATGACCGTGTACGACCTGTGCCACCTGGGCCACGCACGCTCCATGGTGGCTTTTGATGTGGTGCAGCGCTGGCTCAGGGCCAGCGGTTACCGTGTTACCTACGTGCGCAATGTCACAGACATCGACGACAAAATCATCGCCCGTGCTGTAAAAAACGGTGAAACCATCCGTTCTCTGACCAACCGCATGGTCGATGCACTGCACCAAGACGCCGACGCGCTCAAGATTGAGCGCCCCACCTTCGAGCCACGCGCCACCGAGTTCGTGCCGCAAATGCTGTCGTTGATCGGCACCTTGGAGCAAAGAGGACTGGCTTATAAAGCCACCAATGGCGATGTCAACTACGCCGTGCGCCAGTTTGAAGGCTACGGCAAATTGTCGGGCAAGAGCCTGGACGACCTGCGCGCGGGTGAGCGCGTGGCGGTGGACGACGGCAAACACGACCCGCTGGACTTTGTGCTGTGGAAGGCGGCCAAAGAAACCGAGCCCGACGAAGCCAAGTGGGACAGCGCCTACGGCCTTGGCCGCCCGGGTTGGCACATCGAGTGTTCGGCCATGAGTTGTGAAATGTTGGGCGAAAGCTTCGACATACACGGCGGTGGCGCCGACCTGCAGTTTCCTCATCACGAAAACGAAATCGCTCAAAGCGAAGGCGCCACCGGTCAGCCCCTGGCCAGCGTCTGGATGCACAACGGCTTTGTGCGGGTAGACAACGAAAAAATGTCCAAAAGCTTGGGCAACTTTTTCACCATCCGCGAGGTGCTGCAGCAGTACGACGCCGAAACGGTGCGTTTTTTCATCCTGCGTGCGCATTACCGCAGCCCACTCAACTACAGCGACGCCCACCTGGACGATGCCAGGGCCGCTTTGAAGCGCTTGTACACCGCGCTGGAGGCGGTGTCCGCAGTCGAAGTGGCCATTGACTGGGCTGAGCCACACGCAATCCGGTTCCGGGCCGCCATGGACGAAGACTTTGGCACCCCGGAGGCCGTGGCTGTGTTGTTCGATCTGGCGGGCGAGGTCAACCGCAGCCGCTCGCCGCAAATGGCCGGCCTGCTCAAAGCCCTGGGGGCCACGCTGGGCCTGCTGCAGGAAGACCCGAAGGCCTTTCTGCAAGGGGGCCCTGCCAGCGGGTTGGACGAGGCAGCGATTCAGGCACACATCGACGCCCGTGCTGCAGCCAAGGCCTCCAAAAATTTTGCCGAGGCCGACCGCATTCGCAAAGCCCTGCAGGAGCAAGGCGTGGTGTTGAAAGACCAGGCCGGTGGAACCACTTGGGAGCGTGCGTGAGCCATGCCTAAGACGCCTTTGACTGCCCACGGTGGCAAGGCCGGCCAGGACCTGCAGCGTCCCGAATATTGGCACGACGCTTGCGAACACCTCACCAGGCGCGACCGCGTGATGAACAAGCTCATACCGCAGTTCCCAGACGCAGCCCTACAGTCTCGGGGGGACGCGTTCACCACCCTGGCGCGCAGCGTGGTGGGGCAACAAATTTCGGTCAAAGCAGCACAATCGGTGTGGAACCGGTTTGAAGCATTGCTGCCCAGCATGTCTCCGGGCCAGGTGTTGCGTCTGAAGGTGGACGACATGCGGGCTGCAGGGTTGAGTGCGCGCAAGGTGGAATATCTGGTGGATTTGTCCTTGCACTTTGACAGTGGCCTGTTGCACGTGGACGCCTGGCATGGCATGGACGACGAAGCCATCATCAAGGAATTGGTGACCATTCGTGGCATCGGCCGTTGGACGGCAGAGATGTTCTTGATTTTTTACCTGCTGCGCCCCAACGTGCTTCCACTCGATGACGTGGGGTTGATCAACGGCATCAGCAAAAGCTATTTTTCGGGTGAACCCGTGAGCCGCAGCGAGGCGCGCGAGGTGGCCGCAGCCTGGGCGCCGTACTGCAGTGTGGCAACTTGGTATATTTGGCGCTCGTTGGACCCGGTGCCTGTGGCTTATTGAGCCACAGCACAAAACCCAAGCCCAAAGGAGTCAGACCTTGGCCAAAAAGAATTTCCTGGACTTCGAGCAACCCATCGCGGAGCTGGAAGGAAAAATTGAGGAACTGCGTTACGTGCAGTCCGAATCGGCGGTAGACATTTCCGATGAAATCGAGCAACTGAGCAAAAAAAGCCAGCAACTCACCAAAGACATCTACAGCAACCTGAGCCCCTGGCAGGTCACCAAAATTGCACGGCACAGCGACCGGCCCTACACCATGGACTACGTGGGTGAAATCTTCACCCACTTTGTGGAATTGCACGGCGACCGCCATTTCGCCGACGACTTGGCCATTGTTGGCGGGTTGGCCCGATTCAATGGTCAGCCTTGCATGGTGATTGGTCACCAAAAAGGCCGCGACACCAAAGAACGCGCAGCCCGCAACTTTGGCATGACCCGCCCCGAAGGCTACCGCAAAGCCCTCCGTCTGATGAAACTGGCCGAGAAATTCGGTTTGCCGGTGTTCACGTTTGTGGACACCCCGGGCGCATACCCAGGCATCGACGCCGAAGAACGGGGTCAGTCGGAGGCGATTGGCCGCAATATTTTCGAGATGGCGCAGCTCGAAGTGCCCATCATCTCCACCATCATCGGGGAAGGCGGGTCGGGCGGGGCCTTGGCCATTTCGGTGGCCGATCAAGTCTTGATGCTCCAGTATTCGGTTTATTCCGTGATCAGCCCAGAAGGTTGTGCCTCCATCCTCTGGAAAACCAGCGACCGGGCCTCGGATGCCGCCGAAGCCTTGGGCATCACCGCGCACCGACTCAAGGCATTGGGACTGGTGGACAAAATTGTGAATGAGCCCGTTGGCGGCGCGCACCGCGATCACAAGCAGATGGCGGCTTTCCTCAAACGTGCCCTGAACGATGCTTACCGTCAGGTGGCCGACCTGAAAACCAAAGAACTGGTGGACCGGCGCTATGCCCGACTCAACAGTTACGGGCGTTTCACCGACACCAAAGCCGAAGGCCGTGGTGAAGGCAAGGGTGACCGACGCTGAGAACCTGTTGCGCGCGCTGCGTGCTTGGGCCGCGCGTCATCCTTCTGCGCTGAACCGGGCCGAAGGCCCGCGCTGGGCCGTGGCTTTCAGTGCAGGCGCCGATTCCACGGCCTTGCTGTGGGCGGCGCAAACCCTGTGGCCGGGGCAGGTGGTGGCTTTGCATGTGCACCATGGTTTGCAGGACGCAGCCGATGGTTTCGAGGCGCATGCCCGGCATTTGTGCGGGCAGTGGCGGGTAGACCTTCGTGTAACGCATTTGAATGCCCGTGCCAAGCCGGGCGAAAGCCCAGAAGATGCCGCACGCCGGGCGCGTTATGCCGCGTTGGCCGATCTGGCGCGGTTGGCCCAAGCAGATGGCGTGTTGCTGGGGCAGCACGCCAACGACCAGTTGGAGACCATGGTGCTGGCCTTGTCGCGGGGGGCTGGTTTGCCCGGTTTGGCCGCCATGCCCGATGTTTTTGAGCGCCATGGCATGCGGTTCGGACGGCCTTTTTTGGCGTTGCCAGGCGCTGTGTTGCGTGCTGCAATGGCGCAGCAAGGCGTGGCGTTTGTGGACGACCCCACCAACAGCGATCCGCGTTACACGCGCAACCGCATCCGGGCAAACGTCTTGCCGGGGCTGTTGGCAGCTTTTCCCAACGCGCTCAATACCTTTGCCCGCAGCGCCCGGCATGCGGCACAGGGGCAGGCCCTGTTGCAGGAACTGGCCCAGGACGATTTGCGGCTTGCGGGTAACCCACCGACCATACGCCATTTGCGGGGGTTGTCTCGCGCCAGGCAGGCCAATCTGTTGAGGCACTGGTTGAAAGAAGGGTGGGGCGCCGTGCCCAGCGATTCCCAGTTGCAAGAGGTGCTCAACCAACTGGCTGCGTGTACCACGCGGGGGCACCGGATCCAGCTCAAGGTGGCCGAAGGCCGATTGACCCGAGAGGGCGATCGACTGCATTACGCGCCCCGCGCTGCGCCAGGGGCGGCGAGCCCCTTTGTATAATTCACAGGTTTTGCGCACACCTGTTGCCGGCAAACGCAAATCCTTTCCATTCCGGCGCTTTACCTGCTTTCCACAATGGCTTTGATCGTACACAAATACGGCGGCACCAGCATGGGCTCGACCGAGCGCATTCGCAACGTTGCCAAGCGTGTCGCCAAGTGGCACCGTGCCGGTCACCAGATGGTGGTCGTGCCCAGTGCCATGAGCGGCGAAACCAACCGCCTGCTGGGCCTAGCCAAAGAGCTGGCACCCGCCAAACCCGGCACCGCTTACGGCCGCGAACTGGACCAGCTGGCCGCCACCGGCGAACAGGTTTCTTCGGCCTTGTTGGCCATTGCGCTGCAGGCTGAAGGCCTGGAGGCGGTCAGCTTGTCGGGTTGGCAAGTGCCGATCAAAACCGACAGCTCCTACACCAAGGCCCGGATCGAATCGATTGCCGACGACAAGGTGAAAGCCGAGCTGGATGCGGGCAAGGTGGTCATCATCACCGGCTTCCAAGGGGTGGATTCGCACGGCAATGTGACCACTTTGGGCCGTGGTGGTTCCGACACCTCTGCCGTGGCTGTGGCAGCTGCCATCAAGGCGGCCGAGTGCCTGATTTACACCGACGTGGACGGCGTATACACCACGGACCCCCGCGTGGTGCCCGAAGCCCGCCGCCTAGAGCGCGTGAGCTTTGAGGAGATGCTGGAAATGGCCAGCATGGGCTCCAAGGTGCTGCAAATTCGCTCGGTGGAATTTGCCGGGAAATACCGCGTGCCCATGCGCGTGCTGTCCAGTTTCACACCCTGGGACATCGACCTGACCGAAGAAGCCCAGTCGGGCACCCTGATCACTTTTGAAGAAGACGACACCATGGAACAAGCCATCGTTTCCGGCATTGCGTTCAACCGCGATGAAGCCAAGGTCTCCATCCTGGGCGTACCCGACACCCCCGGTATTGCTTACCAGATTCTGGGCACCGTGGCCGACGCCAACATCGAGGTGGACGTCATCATCCAGAATGTGAGCAAAGAAGGCAAGACCGATTTCAGTTTCACCGTGCACCGCAACGAACTGGCCAAAACGCTGGATTTGCTCAAAGGCCAAGTGCTGCCTAAGCTGGGTGCTTCGGAGGTGGTGGGTGATGCCAAAATTTGCAAGGTCAGCATTGTGGGCATCGGCATGCGCAGCCATGTGGGTGTGGCCAGCCGCATGTTCCGCTGCTTGAGCGAAGAAGGCATCAACATCCAGATGATTTCCACCTCTGAAATCAAGACATCGGTGGTGATTGACGAAAAATACATGGAACTGGCCGTTCGTGCATTGCACCGCGAGTTCGACCTCGACCAGCCGACCGACCAATTGGCATGAATTTGCACTGCAAAATTGCCCCATCTTTGGGGTAGAATAGCGGCTTCGGAGCGATGACCGAGTGGCCGAAGGTGCTCCCCTGCTAAGGGAGTATGGGGTGTAGAGCCTCATCGAGGGTTCGAATCCCTCTCGCTCCGCCAATATTGAACCCTAAGTGATTGATTCACTTAGGGTTTTTTATTTTGTGCGATGCCAGTGCATACTTCAGTACACACCCGGTGATGGCGTGCGTCACCTCATCAAAACAAAAGTTCGATCACATCCCGGTAGTTCGCCACGTTTCCGTTGCGGCTTCCGACGCACAGAATCGTCTTCTCCTTGAGCTGAAAAGTGATCGGGCTTTCCTTGGGGGTGTCGTGGTGCCACTCTGCTGCAGGAACAGGTTGGACACATGCCCGACGGGGCTACGGGCTAGCATGGCTTGCTGGCAGCTGGAGCGAACGCTCCATGCTGGCCTCCTGCGAAGTGGTCGCGATACCTTGTCATAAATGAGAATCGTTCTTATTAATGCATGGCCCATCCAAAGTCAAAGGCCGAACAACTGGTGTGCTGTTTGGCCTTCTTGTATTGATCTGGCATGAAGCGATCGACGGGGCATTTCCGCCGATGGTTGCCAGTAAGAGCCACCAAAACCCCCGACACGAGACGGTCAGGGGCCCCGATTCAGAGTGTTTATAAATCACTCAGTGCTTATGGGCGTCTGCTTTTGGTGCTTCCACCCAAACTTCGGCTTGGCATTCACCGGCTTTCCTGAACTTCAGCGTCACAGGAAATTTGTCACCCAGTTTGAGCGGTCTCTTCAAATCCAGCAGCATCAGGTGATATCCGTTGGCCTGCCCCTGTTTGAAAGTCACCTCAAATCCTGGGGGCAATGACACTTCTGGCACAGCCCGCATTTTCATGATGTTGTTTTCCAAACTCATTTCATGGATTTCGACGGTAGAAGCAACCCCTGCATGGGCAACCACCAACTGATCCAGTTCCTTGTCATTGTTTTTGATGGCCATGAAATACACCGCCCCAGTGGTTCCCGCACCGATGGTCGGTGTGGAATAGGGGTGCGCGATGTGAAGATCACCGCACTTGATACCATGCGCCATTGCTGTCTGTGCAAGCAATGTCAGTGCGCCGGTCAAGAGGAGGGAATGCAATTTTTTCGGTTTCATGTGGACTCTTGGTTTCATTGGGAATGGCCTGTGTGGCCGTGGGGTGCAGTCTGGGGATGATGGACATCAAGTTCGACCTTGACGACGCCTTCAAACAGAGCAAACTGCCTGACTTGATCTGTGGACAGCTGCTTTTCTGCAGCGACCACTTTTTGTGCGAGCTTGTCGGCAGCAGACTGCCCCATTCCGGCCATCGCCAAGACAGAGGCTTGTTTCAAACCATCCCCGCCACAAACCTGAATCGACCAATAGCCTTTTTCTTTTTGGAGTAGTGCCCTTCCTCCTCGCTCGTTTTGGCTCCAGCCCGCCACAGCAAACGAACCTTCGATGCTCACAGGCCCTACATTCAACGCAGCCTCCGGTTTGTCAAACAACGATTTCATGACGTGCTCGATGCTTTTCTCATCGGTCATGGGTATGGCACGGGTGTGATGTGCAGTGGTTTCAACTGCTGAGGAATTGTGGGTGGCGTGTTGAGCGTGCACCAGTGCGCAAGCATAAAATGCCACAAAAGCAAACGGTTTGAAATTGATTCTTTTCATGAATGTATTCTTTGAAAATTGATATTCCAGCTGGATTTTTGACGCCGTGCCAAATCGCAATTTGAAGATTTCATGCGTGCGCTGTTGCTCGTGCATGTAGCCTTCCGTTACAGCAGCAAAAGCATCGAGATCCACTGCATGCCCTGCGGGCTCAAAGTGCTCTCCGCCAACGCAATGGCTGAATTGGCGCAAGGTTTGTTGCACAGGTTTTCCAGCCCAATGATGTCTCCCGGCAACGCAAGCTGCGTCAATGAGACGCCTTGGTACGTGGATTTTTGCAACAGAATGACACCCTGTTACTCGTACCACAGCAATCCCGAATCACCTTGAAAAGTGACTCATTTCGCCCTGTCGAGTTACAGGTAGGTGTTGGGTGGCCCGCGCGATGGCAGCGGTGGGGCGGTGACAGACGCAATGTGTGCCGCAGCAACTGGTTGCAGGGCATGCTCCAGGGGGGAGCGCTTTGCGAAATGGACCGTCAATGGGGGCGGGGGTGACACCACCGGTGCACACAACGGGCAATCCATACTGATGGATGTTTGTGGTGCACCCTCGTCACCGCTCGTGTTCACCAGCTTCATCACGCCGCCAACCGAGCAAACCATCTGTATGCTGTCTGC
>JACCDQ010419740.1_pt1 | contig 18628 bp, 19 predicted proteins | sample 7446031 | NCBI WGS metagenome assembly JACCDQ01 (sample SAMN15323442, study PRJNA562643) | freshwater metagenome | isolation source: river surface water | place: USA:Blue River Watershed | collected 2017-08-17
CGTCTAAGCCACCACACAGTATGGATGCACCCTCTTTGGCGCCCAACTCGATGTAGCTGCGCACCTTGGCCAAATGGCCTTGGCTGATCATGGGGCCAATGAGTGTTTTCTCATCCAAGGGGTCGCCCACCACGATGCGTTTGGCACGCTCAGTAAACTTGGCTGCGAAATCGGCATAAATGCTTTTTTGCACCAAGATACGGCTGCCTGCTGTACAGCGTTCACCGTTGTTGCTGAAGATCATGAAGATGGCGGCATCCAATGCGCGGTCTAAATCAGCATCTTCAAAAATCACAAACGGTGATTTGCCGCCCAGCTCCATGCTGAACTTTTTCAAGCCCGCCGCTTGCACAATGCGGTTACCCGTGACGGTGGAGCCTGTGAATGAAATCGCACGAACATTGGGGTGGGCACACAAAGGCTCACCCGCTTCTTTGCCGTAACCGTGCACGATGTTCAACACACCGGCAGGCACACCAGCCTCTAGCGCCAACTCGCCCAAACGAGCTGCGGTCAAGGGTGAGAGTTCACTCATTTTCAACACCGCAGTGTTACCAAATGCAAGACACGGTGCCACTTTCCACGTAGACGTCATGAACGGCACGTTCCAAGGCGAAATCAACGCGCACACGCCCACGGGGTGAAACAAGGTGTAATTCAAATGCGTGGGCGTGGGATAGGTGTGACCATCGACACGCGTACACATTTCTGAAAAGTAGTAGAAGTTATCTGCCGAGCGCGGCACCAACTGCTTGCCTGTTTGGCTGATGGTTTGGCCCGTATCCTTGGTCTCAGCTTGTGCGATCTCTGGCACATGCTTGGCAATCAAATCGCCCAAGTTGCGCATGATCTTGGCGCGCTCTGTGGCGGGGCGACCTGCCCATGCGGGAAACGCATCCTTGGCAGCTTGCACCGCCGCATTCACTTCTGTCGCTGTGCCGCTGGCCACTTCGGCCAGTACGTCTTGCGTGGCGGGGTTGACTGTTTCAAAGTAGTCCTTGCCAGCAATCGATTTTCCGTTGATCAAATGCTCGATGCGCATATGCTTTCCTTCATTCAAATTTTCAAAACGGTTCAACGACCAAACGTGGCATCTGCCACGATGGTGTTGACCAGTCGGCCAATGCCGTCAATTTCTGTGACCACTTCATCGCCCACATTGACGTTGACCACGCCATCAGGTGTACCCGTCAAGATCACATCGCCTGTTTGGAGTGTCATGAATCCGCTGAGGTATTCAATCAATGCGGGGATATCTGTAATTAAATCGCTGGTATTTCCTTGCTGCGTCACCACGCCATTGACCAAGGTCCGCAACGCCAAGGCGTGTGGGTCTGGCACATCGGCGGTATCGACCAACCAAGGGCCCAACACGGTGCCGCCATCTCGGTTTTTGACGCGCAGATTTGGACGGTAATAGTTTTCTAAGTAATCACGAATCGCGTAGTCGTTGGCAACGGTGTAGCCCGCCACGTGTTGCATGGCGTTTTCACGCTTGACGTTTTTGGCCATGCTGCCAATCACCACTGCCAGCTCGCACTCGTAGTGCATAAAAGCCACGCCTTCAGGGCGGCGGGTTTGCGCACGGTGGCCAATCAAGGAGCTGCGACCTTTGAGAAAAGCCAAGGGCTCGTCTTTGGCGGTGACGGTTAGCTCTTTGGAGAGTTCTTTCACATGGTCGGCGTAGTTCAAACCCAAAGCGATGATGGTGCCCACTTCAAAGGGGGGCAACCAGACCACCGCATCTTCAGCCAACACACGGCCATCGGCCAGTTGCACACCTGAGGGGTGTTCGAAGGCGTCATGGATGGCGCCACCGTAGGCTACTTTTGCGCGCTTCATACCAACTCCTCCGCCAGCAATACGTTTTCTAGTTGACCCACACTTTCGATGGTGATGGTCACGCGCTGTCCTGCGTGCGCAAGTGGCGCATGCGCCGCTACACCAATGCTGAGGATGTCACCCGGATGTAAGGTCATGAACTCTGTGACGTCGACCAACAGCTGCGCTACTGAGCGAACGCGACCGCCTGTGTCAGTGCGTTGCACCACCACCCCATCAATCGCCACTGTCACAGCAAGTGCATCAGGGTTGGCCACAGCGTCACGTGACACATAGGCCCCCATCGGACAAGAACCGTCGCGGCACTTGAAGCGCATGGAGGGGCGATAAAAGGAATCATGTGGCACGCTGATGTCGTTCACCACCACGAAGCCAGCCACATGGTCCATCGCATCCGCCACACTCACCTTGCATGCGGTGCGTCCAATGACCAGTCCCAAGGTGGCGCCCATTTGCATTTCATGTGTATCAGAAGGCACCACTACGGTATCGCCACTTTGCGCCCATGTGTTGCGTGGTTTGATATACAAAATCGGGGCTTTGGGCGGTGCCTTGTAAGGCGCCGCGTTGACTTGATCACCCAAAGCCGCCAAGGCCTCGCGATGGTTCAACAAAGTGCCGTAAACCGTACCGCCGCTAGGTGGTTGAAACATATTCGACATAGTCAATTCTTTGAAATCAAGCATTTCGCTAATATATTCGTGATTTGAACACTCACTTGTGAGTGAGTCAATGAATCTTCCTCGAACTTTTCATTGGTGTTATCCCTCAATCCAGCTCAATTCAAGCACTCAAGACCGTTCTAACTCGTTACAGTTCGAATCACAAACACTCACCTCTGCCCATGAAAAGCCCACTTAGGCATAAAAATTTGCCGCATTTACTACTCCAATCAAGAGAAGCCTTGATGAGTCGTTTTCGCCCTGTGCTCAACCAATATGGTGTGACCGAACAGCAGTGGCGAATTTTGCGTGTGTTGCTGGATGAAGATGGCCTAGAGCCCCGACAGCTGTGCGAGCGATGCTTGATTTCCAGCCCCAGCATTGCAGGTGTTCTGATGCGCATGGAAGAGGCTGGTTGGATTAAGCGCGAACGCATGGAACACGATCAACGACGGGTCACAGTCACCGTCACTGCCGCAACAAAGAAGCTGGGCAGACGTATGGCTCCGTTGATCGAACGTGAATATTTAGAAATTGAAAAACTCGTGGGCGTGAAGCAGTTGCAGCAGGTGTATGACGCCCTCGACACACTGCAAAAAAATCTTGGTACCTCAGAGTAAATCAGTGTCTGTGGCCCATCCATAACGGAGACATTCAAATGCAATTTCACCACCGCGGTTACGTTTCAGAAGACCCCAGAATCAAAGCAGCAGCAGGACACGGCATTAACCGATCCGCTGAGATCCCCGACGAGATGGATGTGCTCATCGTCGGCACTGGCCCTGCGGCTGTGACGGTTGCAGCGCAGTTGTCGCACTTTCCCAGCATCAACGTGCGCATCCTTGAGCGGCGCGAAGGCCGACTGACGCAAGGACAAGCGGATGGCATTCAAGCCCGCTCGGTCGAGACCTTCCAAGCGTTTGGCTTTGCCAACGCCATCGTGGATGAGGCCTATCGCAACGTCGAGATGTGTTTTTGGAAACCCGACGACCAGCACCCTGAAAACATTGTGCGCGTCTCCCGCGTGCCAGATGATGCGCATGGCGTGAGCGAATTTCCGCACATTTATGTGAACCAATCACGCGTCTTAGATTACTTCTTGAGCTGTGCCGAGAAGTCTCCAGGGCGAATCGTCCCTGACTACGGTATTGAATTTGTCGATCTGACCATTGACGACAGTCATGAATATCCAGTGACTGCACGCATCAAATACATCGCAGGTCCACGCACAGGTGAAGTGCGTACCGTGCGTGCGAAATACTTGGTCGGTGGCGATGGTGCGCGCAGCAACGTGCGTGCTGCGCTCGGTCACAAACTGGAAGGCGATGCCTCCTTGCACGCATGGGGTGTGATCGACGTGCTGTGCAACACAGACTTCCCCGACTTTCAAGTTAAGTGCTCTATTCAGTCACACAGCGCGGGCAACATCTTGCTGATTCCTCGTGAGGGCGGCTACCTCTCACGTTTGTATGTTGATCTTGGCAACCTCGATGAGAACGATGCAGGCGAGATTCGCAACACCAGCCTTGATGAAATCATCCGTCGCGCCAATGCCATCCTGCACCCCTACAGCCTTGATGTGAAAAGCATTGCATGGTGGTCGGTCTACGAAGTGGCGCACCGTGTGACCACGGGCTTCGACAACGTGCCAGCTGAGCGGATTGGTCAGCAGCACCCTCGCGCGTTCATCATGGGCGACGCCTGTCACACACACTCTGCCAAAGCGGGCCAAGGCATGAACGTGTCGATTCAAGACGGTTGGAATCTGTCTTGGAAACTTGCTGCAGTGCTGGAAGGCCGTGCCCCCAAGTCTTTGCTTGATACGTACTCTTCTGAACGCCGTGTGATTGCACAAGATCTGATCAACTTCGACAAAGAGTGGTCCACCCTCATGGCCCGCCCCGTGGACGAGTGGGATGACCCGCAAGATTTGGCACGCTGGTACGAAAAAACGATCGAGTTCCCCATGGGCTTTATGACCCAGTACCCCAAGAATCAAATCGTTGCGGGCCTTGAGCACCAACATTTAGCAGTGGGCTTTCCAATTGGCAAACGCTTCAAATCAACTGAAGTGATGCGACGTGCAGACAACCGTTGGCGTCAACTGGGCCACTTGCATGAGGCCGATGGCCGTTGGCGTGTGTATGTGTTCGCGGATGGTGCAGCACCTGCAACCACTGGCACCCCCACAGCTGACTTCGCGCAATGGTGGCTCAACGATGCAGAGTCACCTCGCACCAAGTACTCGCCGCTGAACGGCGATACCGATGTCGTCTTCGATACAAAGGTGATCTATCAGCAAGACTACACCGAGGTGGAGCCTGGCCATGTGCCTGCGGCATTCAAGCCTATCAAGACACCTTTTGGCTTGATTGATGTGAACCAGATATTTGCATCAGGCCATGGTCGCGATATCTTCCGCGACCGTGAAATTGACAAAGCGGGTGCCATCGTCATCGTGCGCCCTGATCAATACGTGTCAGGTGTCTTCCCACTGAGTGCACGCGAAGAACTAAAAGCATTCTTTGCCCAACACATGCTGCCGATGAAGTAACTTCAGCCAATGTTCAGCAATAAAAAAGGGCCGCAATTTGCGGCCCTTTTCGTTGAGACTGAACGGTTTATTTGCCGCCTTGGTGCTTGGCAATCAAAGCCTTTGCGCCATCGAGCATTTGCTTGCCGTTTTGGCCTTTGGCGTTCATGTCTGACACCCATGAATCAAACAACGGCTGTGACAATTTTTTCCAGTTTTCCAACTCAGCTTTTGGAATCACGTTGGTCGTGTTTTTGGTGGTGAGCTTTTTACCTTCGGCATCGGCTTCAAAAAACGCTTTACCAGCCATGCCCGACAGCGATTGGCCGCTGTTGCGATCAATCACTTTCTTCAACTCAGGCGACAACGAGTCGTATTTGGCTTGGTTCATCGCGAAGATGAACACTGAGGTATAGAAAGCTGGTTCTGCTGGATCGGTCTCAGAGTGGAATTTCACCAACTCTTGAATCTTCACTGCTGGCACCACCTCGTAAGGCACCACAGCACCGTCGATCACGCCCTTAGACAACGCGTCACCCACTTGTGGCACAGGCATGCTCACAGGTGTTGCACCCAACATGGCGATGAACTTGTTGGTCGCACGTGTGGGTGCGCGCAGCTTCACGCCTTTCAAGTCAGCAGCAGTTCGCACGGGCTTGCTGACCATGTGAAACACACCGTCACCATGCACGTGAAAAGCCAATGCTTTGACATCTTTGAACTCAGGCTTGGCGTATTGCTCGACATAGTCCCACACTGCCTTGCTGGTGGCTTCTGGGCTTTGCATCATGAAGGGCATTTCAAACACTTCCACGGAAGGGAAGCGGCCAGCTGTGTAGCCAGGCAATGTCCACACCACATCAGCCACACCGTCGCGCGCTTGTTCAAACAACTGAGGGGGCGAACCACCGAGTTGCATGGATGGGTAAATCTGGCACTTCATTTTGTTGTTCGACTCTTTGGCGATGCGATCGCACCAAGGCTGAATGAACAAAGTTTGTGCATAAGAAGAAGCTGGTAAGAAGTGGTGCACTTTGAGCGTCACTTCTTGCGCCGATGCTGTTTGGCTGAATGCCGCGGCAGTCAAGGCAGCAGCCGCAGCTACTTTGAGAAAACGAGTCTTCATTTTTGTCTCCGGTTATAAAACTTTTTAGGTCAGCGCATGCACCAGCCACAACGAGATGGCAGGGAATGCAATCAACAACGCCAAACGAATGCCGTCGGTGATCAGGAAAGGCACAACCCCTTTGTAGGTCTCGACCATGGGCACATCTTTGGCTAAGCCATTCATGATGTACACGTTCAAGCCCACAGGCGGAAAGATCATGCCGATCTCACACACGGTGAGGATCAGGATACCAAACCACAGCGCCTTGTCAGACGGGTTTAACCCGAAGAAGTCCATGCCCAAAATGACTGGGAACAAGGTAGGCACGGTGAGCAAGATCATGGACATTTCATCCATCACGCAGCCAAGGATGATGTAAAAAATCATGATGCCGGCCATGACCACAGTGGGCGTGATTTGCAGATGGCTCACCATGTCGGCCAGCTGCGCAGGAAGTTGTGACAAAGCTAAAGAGGCATTGATCATGTCAGCACCAATGAAGATCAAGAAGATCATGCCGCTGGTCTGCGCAGTGGTCCGAATGGATGCAACCAGCTTGTCAAACGTCATTTCACGGCGTAGCAAGGTGATGGCAAAAGTCAACACGTTTCCAATGGCCGCACCTTCGGTCGCGGTGAACACACCGCCGTAGATGCCGCCAAACACCACCAAGAAGATGGCAGCGATGGGCCACACGTTCATGGCGCTGGTCAGCACTTCGCTGGCTGTGGCTGCTTTGGCTTGAGGCGCTTGGTCAGGGTGAATGCGAACGATCACCGCAATGGCGATCAGGTAGCCCACAGCCGCCAGCAGTGCTGGGATGTAGGCAGCCAAGAACATCTTGGTGATGTTCTGCTCGGTCAAGATGGCGTAGACCATCAACGTGACGGATGGGGGTAACAACACACCCATCGTGCCGCCCGTCGCGAGCGCCGCAGTGGCAAGTCGGCCAGAGTAGTTGATGCGGCGCATCTCGGGGTAAGCCACTTGGGCAATCGTGGCCGTGGTGGCCACGGTCGAACCCGAGATGGAACCAAACGCGGCACATGCCAACACACCCGCCATGGCCATGCCGCCTTTGAAGCGACCGAGCAAGGCGTTCGCAAAGTCAAACAATGCTTTGGACAAGCCACCGTGCACGGCAAACGCGCCCATGAGCATGAACAGTGGAATGACTGACAAGTCGTAAATCGAAACTCGGCTATACACAGCGCCTTTGAGGTGTGACATCAAAGGCAGCCAACCGGCCAATGCCATGTAGCCCAATGCACCTGGCACAAACATAGAAATCGCGATCGGCACGCGAACAGACATCAGCACCAACATGGCGCCAAACATGGCTAAGCCAATACTCATCGTGCTCATACTTCTTCCTTCGTGATCAGACCGAGGTGTTGCAGGGTTTGAACAAGCCCAATCACCGAGCACAGCACCAAGCCTGGCACCATCAGCATGTAGGGAATCCACAGGGGTAAAGCCATCAACATGGACGTCTCTTGCGCGGCCTTGATGTCAATGCCGCCTACGGCCACACGCCATGCGACCAAAGCCATCACGACGGTATAGAGAAAAGTGCCAAAACCATCCAGCGCGTTTTGCGTTTTCTCACTGGCGTTGGCCGTGAAGAAATCCACAATGATGTTGGCGCGGCGAAATTGCGTGTACGGCAGAAAAGATGCCACCACCACAGCGCAGCCCAGTTGGACCAATTCCACATCGCCCAAGATGGGGTGTGAGAAAAATGCACGGCCAATCACACTGACCACGGTGACGCTGGCGATGGCTACCAACACAACGCCACCAATGGTGGCGCTTGCATCGCACAAGCGTTGTAGCAGCCGATCAACGCCTGAGGAGGGCGTTTGGGTTTGACTCATGAGATCTCCTGAATTACTTTTTTGTTTCAGGGTCTATTTTGTCTAGAGTTCGACCTGAATTTGCTTCTGTAAGAATCTAACAGATATTAAATTTCAGCATAGCAGGCGCGAGGGTATGCAAAAAATATAAGGGTGATCACTGATGCGATCACCCTTTTGATTCATGGCTCAGTGGCCAAAGTTCAAAGGCAAGCCGACATAGTTTTCGGCCATCGTTCTAGAGCCTGCTTCACTGTGAATCAGGTAATCCAATTCGGCCTCTTGGAACTTCTGTCCGATTTCGCCCTGGTCGGGGAAGTTGTGCATCAGGCTGGTGAACCACCACGAGAAGCGCTCGGCGCGCCAAATGCGAGCCAGGCAGCGCGTGGAGTAGTGGTCGATGCCCGCATGTGACTTTTCAACACACGCTTCAATCAGAGCATCTGACAAATACTTCACATCGGTGGCGGCCAAATTAAGGCCTTTTGCGCCAGTGGGCGGCACGATGTGTGCGGCATCGCCTGCCAAGAACAAGGTGCCAAAGCGCATGGGTTCAGTGACGAAGCTGCGCAGTGGGGCGATGCTTTTCTCGATGCTTGGGCCTGTCACCAAGTTGTCACGTGCTTCTGGGTCTAAGCGGTTGCGCAGTTCGGCCCAAAACGCATCGTCGGACCACTGTTCCACTTTGTCGGTCAGGGGCACTTGCAGGTAGTAACGGCTGCGCGTGTGGCTGCGCTGTGAACACAATGCAAAGCCGCGTGGGCTGTTGGCATATATGAGTTCTTCGTGCACAGGCGGGGTGTCTGACAACACGCCCAGCCAGCCAAACGGGTACACCTTCTCGAATTCTTTGATGGAATTTTTTGGCACGCTGGCTCGGCACACACCATGAAAGCCGTCACAGCCAGCAATATAGTCGCACGTGATGGTGTGGCTCTTGCCATCTTTGCTAAAGCTCACACTGGGTTGAGCGCTGTCGAACCCGTGGATTTGCACATCGTCAGCTTCGTAGATGGTGGTCAGGCCTGCGGCTTGGCGGGCATCCATCAAATCGCGGGTGACTTCGGTTTGTCCGTACACCATCACCTTTTGGCCGCCTGTCAGGCCTGCCAAATCGACGCGGTGACGCGCACCTTTGAACAACAAATCAAAGCCCGTGTGGACCAAACCTTCTTGGTGCATGCGCTTGTCAACACCGGCTTCGGCCAAGACATCCATCGTCACTTGTTCAAGCACGCCCGCACGGATGCGGCTCAACACGTAATCAGGGCTCTGGCGTTCAATGATGACGGCATCCACGCCGGCCTTGTGCAACAGCTGACCCAAAAGCAAGCCCGAAGGGCCTGCACCAACAATCACCACCTGTGTACGCATGTCTCTGTTCCTTTTTTGTAGAAGTGGCGTGAGATTAACGGCGCATTTGATTTAGCGCAAAGCGTGTCACGCATTCATGCGCGGTGATTAGAATCATTGCACGATGACCGCGCAAACGACACCTATTGGAATCAAACCCAACAAAGCCGACTGGATTGAAGGCATGGCCCGTGGCATGGCTGTGTTGGAGAGCTTTGATACAGAGCGTCAACGGTTGAATGCCACCTTGACTGCGCAGCGAACAGGGCTGCCACGTGCTGCTGCGCGTCGGCATTTGCTGACGCTTGCGCATTTGGGCTATTTAGAGACAGATGGGCAGTATTACTGGCTATCAGCCAAAGTGCTGGGGTTTGCGGGCAGCTATTTGTCGGGCGCGCGCTTGCCGCGTGCCGTGCAGCCAACCTTGCACCAGCTGAGCCTTGCCACGCAGTTGTCTTGCTCTGTGGCGGTGCTCCAGAACGACGCGGTGATCATCGTGGCGCGCGGAATCTGGCAGGGGCCAGACTTGTTACCCGCCAAAGCCAGTCACAACGTATTGGCATATGGTTTACATGTGGGCACACGATTGCCCGCACATGCCACCTCCACAGGACAGGTGCTGTTGGCAAGTTTGAACGAGCATCAATTACAAGCTTGGATGGCAAGTCATGCGTTGAGCCGCTTGACCGCGCACACGGCAACACAAGAGCGCGAATTCAAGCGAAAACTCAAGCAAATCGCCAAGCAAGACTACAGCTTAGCCATGCAGGAACATGAATTGGGCGTAGAAGCCTTGGCCGTGCCACTGCGTAACGAAAGGGGTGACACAGTGGCTGCGCTGAATCTGGTGCGTTCAGGTGCAAATGCCCATGCACCAGATTTGGTGAAGCGCTGGTTGCCCGTGTTGCAGCAGACGGCGCAGTCTTTACGACCCTTGATTTGAATTTCGTATGGCTAGTTCACCAAATCAAGGTTGCTGGCCATAAACCAAACCTGAGGCCACGCCCCCAAATAAATCGCCTTCAACCAATGGGACGCCGACAAATTCATTTTGTAAGGCCTGTTGGAATGTGCGCAATGCGGATGAGCCACCCGTTAGATAAATGGCGTCAGGCTTGCCGTGTGTGAGGTTTGCACGTTGAACGCATTCGCGAGCGCACGCCACTGTGTTGGCCAGAAGCTGAGCCAAGTGAGCGTGTAAGTCAGCGGTGTTGAGTGATGCGGCTAAGTTGGCTTCCAGATACGACAAGTCGATGGCGGTGTCACTGTTGGCTTGTGAGCAACGAATCTTGGCTTGCTCCACATCGTGAGCCATGTGGTGGCCGTAGCGCTCGGTCAACACGCGCATCAATCGATCATGCAAGCGTGTATCTGTGTAGTTGGTTTGCAGTGCTTTGGCTTGCGCCATGGCTTTGGGTTGGTATTGCCAATTGATCAAATGCCAGGTAGCCAAGTCAAAAAACACGCGGTTGGGCACTTCGCGGGTGTCGGGGCCTAAGTGACCGTAGCCTAGCAAGGGCATGACTTGTCCGAGGCTGAGCTTTTGGTCAAAGTCGGTGCCGCCAATGTGCACGCCGGTGGTGGCCAGTACATCGTTAGCACGATTGTTTTTGTGCATGCGCTCAGGCCCCAAGCGCACCACGGTGAAGTCGGATGTGCCGCCGCCAATGTCCGCGACCAGCACGGTGGTTTCTCGCGTGAGACGTTGCTCGTAATCCAACGCCGCTGCAATGGGTTCGAATTGAAATGCGATGTCTGTGAAGCCCACAGCTTCAGCCGCTTGGCGCAAAGAACTTTCAGCTTGCGCGTCACGCTCGGCATCGTCATCCACAAAGTGCACGGGGCGACCCATCACCACACGCGTGGGTGCTGTGCCCAAGTGTTGTGCAGCACGCTTGCGTAACTCGGCCAAGTAGGTGGTGATGATGTCTGAGAAGTTCACCAACTGGTTGTTGATGACGGTGGTCTCCATCAGCAGCGGGCTGCCCAAAAGGCTTTTGAGCGAGCGCATCAAGCGGCCCTCGGTGCCTTCTAGGTAATGCGTCACGGCATCTCGACCGAAGTGTGTGCAGCCTTCTTCGCCGTTGTAAAACACGGCCGTGGGCATAGCCAGTGCGTCGCCTTCTAGCGCAATGAGCTGGGCTTTGCCTTGTGGCGATGCCCAAGCCATGGCTGAGTTGGACGTGCCGAAGTCAATGCCCAAAATGCCATCGGCATCTTGGGTGCTTTTGTTGGAAACGGTCATGCGAGAAGTTAGCTCACCAGCCCCACATAGACGTTTTGCACATCGTCGTTGTCGTCAATCGCAGACAGGAAAGCTTCGACTTCTTCCAAAGCTTCTGGGCTCAAGTTGGCGGGGTCTACAGGGTTCTTTGGCTTGTAGCCGAGCTTGGCCGACAGCACATTGAAACCATGCGCGGGCAGGGCGCGGCTAACCAAGTCCAACTCAGTGGGTTCGGTGATGAAGACCGTGGAGCCCTCATCACCGGCTTCCACGTCTTGTGCGCCCGCTTCGATGGCGGCCATTTCGGGGTCTGCATCGGGCGCAGTGGGTTCGGCTTCAATCAAGCCGATGTGGTCAAAGTCCCATGACACAGAGCCTGATGTACCGAGCTGGCCCTTACGAAACAGCAATCGCATTTCAGGGGCGGTGCGCTTGACGTTGTCAGTCAAGCATTCGACCATCACCGCCACTTGGTGCGGCGCATAGCCTTCGTAAATGACGCGTTCAAATTGCACCGATTCGCCTGTGAGGCCAGCCCCTTTTTTGATGGCGCGGTCGAGCGTGTCTTTGGGCATGGACACCTTGCGGGCTTGTTCCATCACCATGCGTAATCGGGCATTGGCCGCAGGGTCTGCGCCGTTGCGTGCAGCCACCATGATGTCCTTGGCGAGTTTGCCGAACATGCGGCCTTTGGCGTTGGCGGCTAAGTCTTTGCCTTTGGCTTTCCATTGAGCGCCCATGTGTGTATTCCTTTGAGTTTTGTATTGGGTGTTTAGTTGTCGGCACTCGCGCTCCAGCGCTCGTCCCATGCGTGTTCAATTTGGCGACGGTCGCGTTTGGTGGGACGGCCGTGCTCAATGCTGTGTGCTGGCTCTGCGGCCATGCGGTTTTGCTCGGCAAGTTTGACTCGCAAAGCGATGCTCTCTGGCGTTTCTTCGTACAACAGTTGCGCCACGGGCGCAGGGCCGCGTGCGGCACTGATGCCTTTGACTTGCACAGTCTTGGTGATGTTGCCTTGGCGCACTGTGAGGGTGTCGCCCACCTTTACTTCGCGTGCAGGCTTGACATCTTGCCCGTTGATTTGCACGCGGTGCTTGGTCACTTCATCGCACGCGAGGCTGCGTGTTTTGTAGAAGCGTGCGGCCCACAGCCACTTGTCGATGCGCAGGCTGTCCATCAGTGGTTGAACACGTCCAACACGCGTGTGAGGTCGTGTCCGGTGTAGGTTGGCTTGGGGCCGATGGCTTCGAAGGGCAGTTGCTGGCGGTTCACCCACAGCGTGGTGAAACCAAACCAAGTGGCACCCAGTGCATCCCAGCCATTGCTAGATACAAACAAAATGTCTTGCTTCTCGGAGGGAATAGTTTGTAGTACCAAGCCATAGGCTTCAGGGGCAGTTTTGAATAGGCGAATCGGGTCGACAGAGATGACGTGGTCAATCAAATCTGTCATGCCGGCACTCGATACCGCCGTGCTGAGCATGTCCATGCTGCCGTTCGACAAAATGGCTGTAGCGATGCCGCGCTCTTTCAGGCTTTGCAGCACGCCCAAGTTCTCAGCGAAAGGTGTGAGCTTGGCATATTGGCCCATCAAGGCATCAACGTGTTCGGGCTTGGCGTCTAGTTTGAAGCGCTCCAGTGTGTAGAGCAGGGCGCTGCGCGTGATGTCCCAAAACGATTGGTAGTACTGGCTGCCCTCTGCGCGGTGCGGGTCAGACATGGTGATGAGCCGTGTGTAGTCAATCTGCTTGTCACGCCACAGCACCGAGATTGCAGCGCCTTGACCTGGGTAGAGCTGCTCAGCCAATGCGCCGATGGAGTACACATCGAACAGCGTGCCATAGGCATCGAACACAACGGCTTGGATGGACATGGTTAGTCTTGGTTGGGCAACAAGCAGCAGGTGTCGCCACTGGCAGGGCGTTCGATCTTGATGCGGTGGATATTGGGCAACGACGCTTTGAGGTCGTTGTAGATGAAGGTGCACAGGTTCTCGAGTGTGGCGGGACCAAGGCCTGCCACTTCGTCTAGGAAATGGTGGTCGAGTTTTTCGCGCACCTTTTCGACTTCTTTGCGTAGAAAAGCGAGGTCCATCATCATGCCCGACTCGGGGTCTGGCTTGCCTGCAATGGTCACCTCGGCGTGGTAGGTGTGGCCGTGGATGCGCAGGCTGCCTTCCGCATCAATCTTGCGGCGCAAAGTGTGAGCGGCTTCAAAGTAGAAGCGCTGGCTGAGTTCGTATGTCATCGGATGCCAATCAACTTATGGGTTTGCACGCTCAGTCGCCAGCGGGGGTTCGCTTGGCAATAGGCCACGGCCGCAGCGGTGTTGGCTGCGGCGTTGGGCCCATCCATGGGCTGCAAATAGAAATTTTCAAAGTTCAATGATTCATACAGCGCGGGCTCTGCGCCCACTTGTGGATACACCAGCTTGAGCTCTTGGCCTGTCTCCACCACACGTTGGCTGCCAGCCTTAGGGCTCATGCACAACCAGTCAATGCCTTTGGGTGGTTGCACCGTACCGTTGGTTTCCACGGCAATGGTGAAGCCATGCGCGTGCAGGGCGTCGACCAAAGCCTCGTCCACTTGCAGCAAAGGCTCACCACCTGTCAGCACCACAAAGCGGTGTTGGGTATCACTGGCAGGCCAAAAGCTGGCAATGGCCGCAGCCAAAGCCTGTGCGCTGTCAAACTTGCCGCCATGCGTGCCATCTGTGCCTACAAAGTCGGTGTCGCAGAACTGGCAAATGGCCGTGCTGCGGTCCTCTTCGCGGCCGCTCCACAGGTTGCAGCCGGCGAAACGGCAAAACACGGCGGGTTGCCCTGCATTGGCGCCTTCACCTTGCAAGGTGTAGAACATTTCTTTCACGCTGTATGTCATGCCTGTATTTTCGCAGCAAGTTACGTGTCACCTTTTTGTGGGCCAATTGGGGCATGACAAACGCTATCCAACCCCTTGCCAACACCTTCGCACCCACCGGTGAACTGCGCGTCGCCATCAACGTGGGCAACCCCATCTTGGCTCGCCGCCACCCCGAAACGGGTGATCCCGAAGGCGTTTCGATCGATCTAGCCACCCAGCTGGCCCAGCGCCTGGGTGTGCCTTTGAAGCTGGTGGTGTTTGAGGCGGCCAGTAAATCGGTGGAGGCCGTGTCGGGCGAAACCGCTGATGTGGGCTTTTTTGCCATCGACCCGCTGCGCGGTGCGGCCATCGCGTTTACCGCGCCCTACGTGCTGATTGAAGGCGCTTACATGGTCAAGCAAGACTCGCCCTTGCAAAGCAATGAGCAGGTCGACCAAGCCCAACACACGGTGGTGGTGGGTAAGGGCAGTGCTTACGACTTGTACCTGAGCCGCGAAATCAAAAATGCCCAGCTCGTGCGCAGCCCCACCTCACCCGAAGTGGTGAGCTACTTTTTAGAGCACGGCCACGATGTGGCGGCTGGTGTCAAGCCCCAGCTCGAAGCTGAGTTGCCGCGCATTCCCGGTCTGCGCATGTTGCCCGGCCACTTCATGGTCATCTCGCAAGCAATGGGTTTACCCAAGAGCCGTGGCCCTGAAGCTGCTGCGTATTTGCACCAGTTTGTGGAAGAGATGAAAGCCACGGGCGTGGTGGCTCAAGCTATGACTAAGCACCGCATTGAAGGTGCGACACTTGCACCTTTGGCGAGCTAAAAGGGATTGAGCAGATGGACGTCTTGACGACGCAAACCCTCTCAGGGGTGCAAACGGGCATTGAGATTGCAGGCACGGTGGCTTTTGCCTTGTCTGGTGTCATGGCTGCGGCTCGTAAAAAGTTCGATGCCGTAGGCGTGTGCGCTGTGGCCAGTGTGGCGGCCTTTGGTGGCGGCACGTTGCGTGACGTGCTGCTGGACCGTCGCCCCTTGTTTTGGATTGAGCAGTCTTGGTATGTGTGGACGGTGCTGGCTTTGTGTTTGGCGGCCATGTTGATGATGCGTGCCAAACACTTCAAGCCGACTGAAAAATCCATGCAATGGCCTGATGCCTTGGGGCTGGGCCTGTTTGCTGCCAGCGGTACGCAAATCGCGCTTGGCATGCAAATGCCTGCACTCATCGCTGTGTTGATGGGCGTTATCACAGCTACCTTTGGTGGTGTGTTGCGTGACATCGTGTGCAATGAAATTCCCACCGCTTTTCATGACCACCACCCCTACGCAGTGTGCGCATTTGCCGGTGGTTGGGTGGTGGTGGCTTTGCACTACTTGGGTTTTGATCCCAATGCGGTCGTTGCCGTTGGCGCCGCTACCGTCACGCTGCTGCGCTTGGCCGCGCTTCAGTTTGAGTGGCGCTTACCCACTTGGAAGATCGAAGATTGAATTGGCGATTGAGTTAGTTAGATGCCCAAAAATAAACCCGCTCTAGGCGGGTTTATTTTTGAATGAAGCGTTGTTTATACCTTTGCCACTTCATGTGCCGCCATCAGCTCTAGAGACTTCACCAAGGCTGAGTGATCTAGCTGGTCCCACCCATTCGATGCACAGGCTTGCATGAGCTGTGCGGCTGATGCAGTTTGGGGTAGCGACACGCCCATAGCTTTGGCGCCATTGAGCGCCAATGCCAAGTCTTTTTGGTGCAAGGCAATGCGAAAGCCAGGGGCAAAGGTGCGTTTGATCATGCGCTCGCCATGCACTTCCAAAATACGGCTAGAGGCAAAGCCACCCATCAGCGCCGCACGCACTTTGGCGGGATCAGCACCTGCTTTGCTGGCAAACAGAAGCGCCTCACCCACAGCGGCAATGTTCAAGGCCACGATGATTTGATTGGCTACCTTGGTGGTTTGGCCATCGCCATTGCCGCCCACGAGCGTGATGTTTTTGCCCATCAATTCCAGCAAAGGCTTGACGGTGTTGAACGTGGCCTCAGAGCCACCCACCATGATGGTGAGGCTGGCTGCTTTGGCACCCACTTCGCCACCAGATACGGGAGCGTCTAGATATTCACAGCCCAGTGCGTTGACTTTTTGCGCAAAGGTTTTAGTGTCCATCGGCGAGATGGAGCTCATGTCCACCACGATCTTGCCTTGGCTCAAACCTTCGGCCACACCGTCTTTGCCAAAGAGCACGGCTTCCACATCGGGCGTGTCGGGCAACATCAAAAAGATGATGTCTGCAGCGCGAGCCACATCGGCATTGGTGGCGCAAATGTGTGCGCTGGCGAGTTCGGCGGGTACTTTGCTGCGCGTGCGAACGAACAAGTCGTGCTTGGCTGCCAACAAATGTTGCGCCATGGGTGAGCCCATGATGCCTAAGCCGATGAAACCGATTTTCATGAAAAACTTCCTTTGAAAAATTAGTAAGTGCCAGAAGACGTGGTCGTCTTTGAGGCGTGCATTTTGGAAATGATTTGTTGCGCACCTGCGGCCATCAGACGTGCATCCGAACTGACGGTGACGAATTGAAAGCCTTTGGCAATGCGTTTGAGCGCAGACTCTGGCGTGCCGTTGTGAATGCCAGCCACCACGCCGTGCGCTTTGGCGCGAGCCAAGATGTGGTCCACCGCTTCGGCGGCTTTGGGGTCGAGGTCATCAAAGGTGGGGTTGCAGCCTAAGGCCAATGACAGGTCGGATGGACCGATGTAAATCGCGTCCAAGCCTTCGACACTGAGGATGTCATCCAAGTTGTCTAAGGCCGCTGCGGTTTCAATCATGGCGAATGTAACGATGGTGTCGTTCGCGTGCTTGGGGTAGTCGGCGCCACCGTAGAGCAGGGCACGCACAGGGCCAAAACTGCGTGTACCGCGTGGTGCGTAGTGGGTGTAGGCCACTAGTTTTTGAGCGTCTTCTTTGGTGTTGATCATGGGGCAGATCACGCCATAAGCGCCTGCATCCAAGCTCTTCATCAAGATGCCGGGTTCCAGCCATGGCACGCGCACCACAGGCACGGTGTCGGTGGTGGAGATGGCTTGTAGCATGGGGATCATCGCTTGGTAGTCGACCACGCCGTGTTGCAAATCGATGGTGAGGGAGTCCCAGCCTTGATGGGCCATGGTTTCGGCAGAAAAACTATTGGGGATAGCGAGCCAGCCGTTGACGACGGCTCCGCCTGATTGCCAAATTTCGCGAAGTTTGTTGGGGCGCATGATGTGTAGAAATTGAAAAGATTTATCGAACCATGCAGGGACGTTTGTGGTCAAACTTCCAGCCCGGAATGAGGTATTGCATGGCCACGGCGTCATCGCGTGAGCCCAAGCCGTGTTGCAGATAAAGCTGGTGGGCTTTCTCAACCTCAACCATGTCCAGCTCCACACCGAGGCCTGGTTCCTTGGGCACTTCCACATGGCCATTGATGATTTGCAAAGGCTCTTTAGTCAGGCCTTGGCCGTCTTGCCAAATCCAGTGCGTGTCAATGGCGGTGACTTTGCCGGGGGCTGCGGCGGCCACGTGCGTGAACATAGCGAGCGAGACATCAAAGTGGTTGTTGGAATGTGAGCCCCATGTCAGGCCCCAATCGCGACAGGTTTGTGCCACACGTACCGAGCCAGCCATGGTCCAAAAGTGGGGATCAGCCAAGGGGATGTCCACGCTTTGCAGTGAGAGCGAATGCACCATTTGTCGCCAGTCAGTGGCCACCATGTTGGTCGCAGTGGGCAGACCTGTTTCGCGGCGGAACTCGGCCATCACCTCGCGCCCACTGAAGCCTTCTTCAGCACCACACGGGTCTTCGGCATAGGCCACGACGCCGCGCATGTCACGCATTAAGCGCACGGCGTCTTTTAAGAGCCAACCTCCGTTGGGGTCGAGCGTGACACGGGCTTCTGGGAAGCGTTGGTGCAGTGCGGTGACTGCTTCAATTTCAGCCTCGCCCGCGAGCACGCCACCTTTGAGTTTGAAGTCGTTGAAGCCATATTTCTCATGTGCCGCCTCAGCTAACCGCACCACCGACTCGGGGGTCATGGCCTTTTCGTTGCGCAAGCGGAACCATGCATTGTCGGCATCGTGCTCGGTGCGGTAGGGCAGGTCGGTTTGTGTGCGGTCACCGATGAAGAACAAGTAGCCCAGCATTTCAACCGAGCTGCGTTGTTGGCCTTCGCCCA
>JACCDQ010658074.1_pt1 | contig 18620 bp, 18 predicted proteins | sample 7446031 | NCBI WGS metagenome assembly JACCDQ01 (sample SAMN15323442, study PRJNA562643) | freshwater metagenome | isolation source: river surface water | place: USA:Blue River Watershed | collected 2017-08-17
CTGGGTCGCCTCTCGCGCCCCAACGATGTGGCCAATGCGGCGCTCTTCCTGGCCAGCGATGCCGCTGAATTCATCAGCGGTGTGGAGTTTCCAGTCGACGGCGCACGCACCGTCTGACAGGTTCTTGTTGTTTCAGCGGACGCGCTCGAGGATCCGGCGGGCCTGCAGCACCACTGGCAAGTCGATCATCTTGCCGTCCAGTTGAACGGCCGAACCTTCCGAAGCCTCCATGGCGGCCACCACACGCCGCGCCCAGTCCTGCTCGTGCTCGGTCGGCATCAGGGTCGCGTGCACCACCGGAACCTGACGCGGATGGATGCACAGCTTGCCACCCATGCCGAAGCGGATGGCGCGCTCGGTGTCGGCGCGGATCGCTGATTCATCGTCCACCGACACCGTCACGCCGTCCACCGCCGGTGCCAGGTGCCCGGCGCGTGTGCACATGGTCACCTGAAAACGCAGGGGGTCCAGCTCACGCTGGTCGGGTGAGCAGGTCATGCCGGTATCGGCCAAAAAGTCGATGTGTCCCACCACCAGCCGGCACACCTGGGGCGCCATGGCGATCTCTGGCAGGGCCAGGTGACCTGCGGCACTTTCGATGATCGGCAACAGTGGCAGACCCGGCATCGCGGTGGCGATGCCTTGCAATTCAGCCTTGGATTCGCATTTGGGCACCATCAAGCCAGCCAGCCCCTTCAACCCTTTGAGTGCCTGCACATCGTGCTCACCCTCAGGCGTTTGCGGGCTGTTGATGCGCACCACCAGGCAGGCTTGTGCGGGCAACGCGGGCAAAGCTTCGCAAACGGTCTGGCGGGCGGCCTCTTTGGCTTGAAGCGGTACGCTGTCTTCCAGGTCAATGATGATGGCATCGGCGCCGCTGTCGATGGCTTTGAGAAAACGCTCGGGTCGGTTGCCCGGAACAAAAAGAAAACTGCGGGCAGAGGCAAGGACCTGGGGATTCATGGGAAAAGCATTTCAGAAAGAGCGTGGCAAACCCAAGATGTGTTCGGCCACGTAGCTGTAGATCATGTTGGTGGAGACCGGCGCCACTTGGTAGAGACGGGTCTCGCGGAACTTGCGCTCGATGTCGTACTCGCAGGCAAAGCCAAAGCCGCCGTGGGTTTGCAGGCAGACATTCGCCGCTTCCCAGCTGGCCTTGGCCGCGAGGTACTTGGCCATGTTGGCCTCGGCCCCGGCGTTTTGCATGGCGTCGATTTTTTCGCAGGCCTTCCAACGCATCAGGTTGGCCGCTTCGAGCTCGATGAGGGCCTCGGCGATCGGGAACTGCACGCCCTGGTTCTGACCGATCGGACGGCCAAACACGACGCGTTCGCTGGCGTATTGGCGAGCGCGCTCGATGAACCAGTAGCCGTCGCCAATGCATTCGGCGGCGATCAATGTGCGCTCGGCGTTCAGGCCATCCAGCAGGGTCTTGAAGCCCTGGCCCTCTTCGCCCAGCAGGGCGTCTTCCGGAATTTCGAGCTTGTCGAAAAAGAGTTCGTTGGTTTCGTGGTTGACCATGTTCAGGATCGGACGCACCGTCAGGCCGTTGCCGATCGCTGTCTTGAGGTCGATCAGGAAACAAGACAAGCCTTCAGAGCGCTTCTTGACTTGGTCCACCGGGGTGGTGCGCGCCAGCAGGATCATCAGGTCGCTGTGCTGGATGCGCGAGATCCAGACCTTCTGGCCGTTGATGACCCAGCGGCCGTCCTTGCGTACAGCGCTGGTCTTCAGTTGGGTCGTGTCACTGCCGGTGGTCGGCTCGGTCACGCCCATGGATTGGATGCGCAGCTCGCCCCTGGCGATTTTGGGCAGAAACTTTTCCTTCTGCGCTTGCGAACCACTGCGCACGATGGCGTTCATCACATACATCTGGCCGTGGCAGGCGCCGGAGTTGCCACCCGAGCGGTTGATCTCCTCCATGATGACCGAGGCCTCGGCCATGGACAGCCCGGAGCCGCCGTATTCCTGTGGGATCAGCGCGGCCATCCAGCCGGCTTGGGTCAACGCATCGACGAAGGCCTCGGGATAGGCCCGTTGCTGATCGATCTGGCGGTGGTATTCATCCGGAAATTGCGCGCAGAGCGCCCGCACGGCATCTCGGATGTCCTGGTAGGGGTCGGGTTCGTTGAACATGGTTGTCTTGCCCGTGGGGGTCATGCCAGCTCGGCGCTGGCGTCCATGGCCAGCTGGCCTTCGGGGGTGGTGGCCCACAGCCTCACGTCCTTGTCGCCTGCCATGTGTCCGCAGACGCTGAAGGGGGCCGTGTCAAAGACCGGTTTCATTGCCTTGAACGAGAAGCGGCGAACCTGTGCCTTGGGCAGTTGCCGGCGCAGCAAGTCCAGCAGCAGCGTGGCGATCAGTGGGCCGTGCACGACCAGGCCGGGGTAGCCTTCCACTTCGGTCACGTAACGGCGGTCGTAGTGGATGCGGTGGCCATTGAAGGTGAGGGCCGAGTAGCGGAACAGCAACACGTCATCCGGGTGAACTTCGCGAGTCCATTGCGCATCCTGGGGCGCGCTTGTGCCCGCGGGGGTGGGCTCGTTGGGTTGCGGCATGCCGCGGTAGACGATGTCGTGCTCTTCGTGGATGGCGTGTTGCCCATCCGCCAGGATGTCATGGTGCACGTTGACGAACACCAGCGGACCGGTGCGGCCGGATTTCATGCGCACATCGGCAATGCGTGAGGTCCGGTGGATGGCCTGACCGGCACGCATGGGTGCCAGAAAATCGATGCGACTGCCCGCCCACATGCGCCGCGGCAAGGGCACGGGCGGCAGAAACCCTCCCCGTTTTGCGTGGCCGTCCGGCCCGAGTTCGGACTGTCGGTGCAGAGGCAAAAAATACAGCCAGTGCCAGCACGGCGGAACCTCACTGCCCAGCTCGATCCGGTCCAGGCGATCCAGTGTGGCGCTCAGGGCGCGCAAGGGCATCACGGTGGCCACATCATCGAGCCATTCGGTGCGGCCGATCCAGGTGCGCAGGTGATCGATGTCGGGTGTCATGGGTGCTTGTTCGACAGGGGAAAAGCCATGTGTTGATATGGCCAGTGTCCTGCGCCAATTATCTCAGCGCGTCGGCAAGGGCTTCACCTTTGGACCCTAATCCCCATGGTCTGGAGGCGCATGCCCACCAAGTTTGGTGCCCTCACGCGGCAGATGCCTCGGCTGCCTCCAGCAAGTCAATGAACTGCTGTGCGTGTGCCGCATCGATGCCACCCGCTTGTTGTGCCAGTGGCACGGTGGCGGTGCACAGGGTGCGGTAGAAGTCCAGCATCTGGGGACCCATGGGGGTGACAGCACGCAGGTGCTTTTCGATCGAAGACAAGTCCCCGCGCGAAACAGGGCCGGGCATGCCGCGTGCGACACCAGCCGTCTGGATGGAGCTGAGGGTGCCTTGTGCCAGCGGCCACAGTGCACACAACGCTTCTTCCTCGGTGGCGCCCCAGGTTTGCCACAAGCGAATGGCCTGGTCGAACAGCGCGTTGATGAACTGCGAGGTGTAGCCCGCAGCCGCATGGTAGCGGCCGCGCATGCCGGCGGGCAGGCGGTTGGCAGCGCAGCCCAGACCCGAGACCATTTGCAGCAGCAGATCCATCAACACAGGGTCTGCGGCTTCCACCGTGATGGTGCAACCGGGCAGGGAGCGCGCAGCCGCGTGCGGGTCGCCAAAAGTCTGCATGGGATGGAAGCCCCCTGTGCTGGCGCCCTGGGCGAGTGCATGGTCGAGCACGCCCACTTCGGTCACGCCGCTGCAGTGCACCACGGCCTGGCCTGCATGCCAAGTCAGGCTGTCGCAGGTGGTGCCGATGACACTGTCTGGCGTGGTCACAAAAACCAGATCGCAGGCATCGACCACGGCTTGTGGTGACATGCATTCGCAAGCGGCGATCGGTTTGGCCAAGGCGTGAGCATGCTCTTCGATCACGCTGCTCACGGCCACGACCTTCAGGCCAGCCTGGGCCAGGCTCCAGGCCAAGGCCTGCCCCAGGCGGCCAGCGCCGATGAAGCCGATGCGCAACGCGCTGGCATCGGTTGGGAAAGTGGAAAGGCTCTGTGTGGTGTTCATGCTTGGATGCGTCCTGTCAGGGTCTGGTGACTGGCCAGTTGGACTAGGTCGGGCACGGCGCCAAGGCCTGCCCCGGTGGGCACGGGCACGCTGCCGTTTTGCACCGGCAGCAGGTCACCGACCACCGCTTCGCGTCCGAGATTGGGGTGGGCATCGAATTCGAGCAAGCCTTCGCCGCCAGCCGCTGCCAGTACATGCAAGGAAGCCAGCAAAGAAACGCCACCGCCAAAATAGTGTGGGCAGTAGCGCTTGCCGGCGGCCACAGCGCGCCGTGCCACCGAGAAATTGCCGCTGACGCCGCCCCATTTGGTGATGTCGGGCTGGATCACCTGCAGCACAGGGCTGGCCAAGGCCAGATCAAACTGTGGGCCGTGGAAGTTCTCGCCGCCTGCCAGCGGTGTGCTGCTGGCGCGGGCCAGCGCCTGCCAGTCCGCATCGGGCGCATCCACCCGCAGCGGTTCTTCGAACCAACTGAGGTTCAAGGGGGCAATCGCCTGCGCGAAAGCCACCGCCGATGGCAGGTCCAGGTTCTGGTTGGAGTCACAAGTCAGCACCGCGTCTGGACCCAGGGCTTCACGCATGGCCCGCAGGTTGCGCACATCGATGTCATGGCCAAATCCGGTTTTGAGCTTGAAGGCGTGGAAACCTTCGGCCTGGCGTGCAGCGGCAAACACTTCGGGTTGGTCGGGGTTGATGCCGGTCACATAGACAGGCACACGGCTGACCTCGCGTTTGCTCAGCAGCTTGTGCAGTGGTTGGTCGGCGCGGCGCGCCACCAAGTCCCAGCAGGCGATGTCCAGTCCGGCCAGCACTTGTGCGATCGGACCAACTTCCAGGGTCTGGAGCACCAGCACTTCGAGGTCTCGGCTGAGTTGCTGGAACATGGCCTCGGGTGACTCGAAACGCTTGCCCACCACGCGCTCACCCAAATCGAGGGCCAGGCGGGCGCGGTGCTCGGCGCCGCTGGCAGGCCAATTGGCCCAGACTTCACCCCAGCCTTCGGCGCCTTCGGTGTCCACCACGCGCAGCAGCACCATGGGGCGGTCGCGGAAAGTGCCAAATGCCACCTTGATGGGCATCTTGACGGGCACACGGATGCAGAAGGCCTCGATCGAGGCGACGGTAAAAGCCAGTGATGTCATAGAAATTTTCTTTCGAATCAATGAGGGTCATGCGGCACGGGGGCCGTGCAGGGCGAAACGGGGTTCGGGCAGGCCGCGCACGCCAGGGCGAAACGCCATCAAGGCACCGGCCATGGGTTGGGCTTGGCGTTCGGCCTCGCTCATGTTCTGGCTGGTGCTGGTGATGAACAGGATGTCGAGTTCAGGACCACCGAAAGCACAGCAGGTGGGGCGGTCCACGGGCAGCGCAATCTCACGGTCAACGCTGCCATCGGGGGCGAGGCGAACCAGCCGGCTGCCGTTGAATTCCGCGTTCCAGACAAAGCCTTCGGCGTCGACGGCAGAGCCATCGGGAAAGGCGGGGGGGCTGCTCTCGGCAAAAACGTGTGCCTCACCCATGTGGCCTGTCTCGAGCGAATACGGGTGTGCATAGATGCGGTAGAGCAGTGAGTCGGCAAAGTAGAGCGTGTCACCTGCTGGACTGAAAGCGAGGCTGTTCGGGATGCAGACCCCATGCCGAACAGCTTTCAGAGGGCCGGCGCCTTCCAGACAGAACAGCGTGCCCTCGGGCGCGCGGGTGATGTTGTGCATGCTGCCGACCCAGAAACGACCCCGTGCGTCGCAACGGCCGTCGTTGAAGCGGTGTCCTTCAGGCAGGGGCAGGTTTGGCACAAAAGCATCGAGCGCAGCGCTGGCTGGGTTGAAAAGAGCGATCTGGTTGGGCAATGCCACCAGCAGGCGGCCATCGTCCACCAGGGCGATCGAGCCGACGAGGTCGGGCATGGGCCAGGTGTCAATTTGACCGGTGGCGTGGCTGAACCGGCGTATCGCCGGGCGACGGATGTCCACCCAATACAGGCATTGCGTGTTGTCGTCCCAGAGTGGGCACTCGCCCAGGATGTCGGTCTGTGTCCCGACACGCTGCAGCGTGGAAGGGGTATCAAGCATCGGTGAGGCCGTGATGTCAGTCATGCGGCAGATGCTAGGGGCCCCTGTTCGGCCGGGGAATCAAATTTGCGGCAAACGGGCCTTCACACAAACGCAATGCCCGGCCTTGCGTTTGTGTGAAGTGTGCATTGCCCAAGTTCCAATTCCACGCGCCCGGGGTGCGGCCTAGCATCCATCCCATTCAAACAAGGATGAGACAACCATGACCGTTTCCGCCGCGGTGCCTGCGACACCGAACCCGTTTCCGGAACTGGCGCCACAAAAACTGTTCTCCCTGCAAGGGCAGGTGGTGTTGATCACCGGTGCTGCCGGTGGCATTGGCGGTGCGTTGGCCCGTGGCTTTGCCGCCGCCGGTGCTCGCCTGGTGGCTTGCGATGTGAACCCCCGTGTGCACGAGTTGGCTGCGCAATGGCGCAAAGAAGGCATGGACGTCGACTCGATGACCTTTGACCTGACCCGTGAAGAAGACATCGCCCAGGCCTTTGCGCAGGTTGTTGAACGCCACGGCCGTGTGGATGTGCTCATCAACAACGCTGGCGTCATCGTCCGTACCCCTTTCCTCGACCTCAAGCGGGAAGAATGGCAAAAAGTCATCGACATCGACCTGACGGCTTGCTTCCTGATGGCGCAGCAGGCTGCGCGGTTGATGGTCAAGCAAGGTGGCGGTCGCATCATCCACCTGAGCTCGATCATGAACCACGTGGCCCGACCGAACCTCGTGCCTTATGTGTCGGCCAAGGGAGGGGTGTCCGCGCTCACCCGTGCCATGGCCGCAGACCTGGGTGGAACCGGTGTCACAGTGAACGCGCTCGCACCGGGCTACACCCAGACTGAATTCAGCCAGGCCAAGGACCCCGAATTCAACGCTTTTGTTTCTGGCTGGACGCCGGCGCGTCGCTGGGGCCAACCGGAAGACCTGTGTGGTGTTGCCTTGCTGCTGGCTTCCAGCGCTGGCGCCTACATCAACGGCCAGACCTTGTACGTCGATGGCGGCTTCCTGGCCGTCACCCGCTGAAGGTTGGACATGGGAGCTGCCATGACTTTGCCCACCCAGGCCACTGCGCCTGTCAATGCTTCTGCGTCCGCAAATCCCCTGGGCTTTTTGGCTCATCGGCGGTTGTGGGTGTCGCTGCGTTCGTTTGCTGTGTTCTTCCTGCTGTGGTGGTTGTTGCACCTGTGGAACGACAACCCACTGCAGTTGCCGTCGCCTCTGAAGGTGCTGGAAGCCTTGTGGGGTCTGCTGCGCGAAGGCGAAATTGCCGAGCATGCCTCCGTCAGCACGCTGCGCATGTTGACAGCCTTGGTTTTGGCGATCGTGGTGGCCGTGCCTCTGGGTTTCGTGATGGGGCTTTCGCGCCGTGCCGAACAGCTGATCGACCCCCTGGTCGAAATTCTGCGGCCGATTTCCGGCATTGCCTGGTTGCCGCTGGCGCTGTTCATTTTTGGTGTGGGTGACACGCTGCCGGTGTTCATCATGTTTTACGTTGGCTTTTTCCCGATCCTGCTCAACACCGTGGCCGGTGTTCGCCAGACCGATGCCCGCCTGCTGGCTGCAGCGCGCACCATGGGTGTGGGCCGATGGGCTTTGCTGGTCCATGTTTTGGTGCCGTCGGCCTTGCCCACGGTCATGGTCGGTATCCGCCTGGCGTTCGCCGCCAGCTGGGCGGCCATCGTCGCCGCCGAGCTGATCGGTTCGCCCAGTGGTTTGGGTTTTGCGATCGAGTGGTACCGCCAACTCTTGATGACGCCCAAGGTGTTTGCTTTCATCTTGGCGATTGGTGTCGTCGGTTACCTCTGTGATCTGGGCCTGCGTGCCTTGCAACGCCGCCTGACGCCCTGGGCCGAAGGCACGGGAGTTTCTTCATGAGAGCCGTGATGCTTGATAACCGCGCTTCTGCCCTGATGCGCAGCGTGGCCCTGCCTGCGCTGCTGATTGTGCTTTGGCAGCTTTGGGCCTTGTCTTTGCCGGTGGGCAGTCCTGCGCCAGCCCCTGTGAAGGTGCTCGAATCCATGGGAGACCTGTTGGTCGGTGGCAGCCTGCTGTCGGCCACAGCGCAAAGCCTGGGGCGTGTGCTGCTCGGCTTCATGACGGCCGGTGTACTGGGCATTGCACTGGGCCTGTTCATGGGCTCGAGCCCAGCATTGCGCGAGAACCTTGACCCGATCGTCGAAAGTTTCCGACCCATCGCACCCATGGCCATCTTGCCAATTGCCATCCTTTGGTTGGGCACCGGCACCCCGACGGCACTGGCCATCGTGGCCTACGCGTCTTTTTTCCCCGTGCTCATCAACACTGTGCATGGCGTCAGTCGTGTGGATCGCAAGCTGGTGCTCGCGGCACGCACCATGGGCATGTCGCAACTGACCATCCTCACCCGTGTGGTGTTGCCGGGAGCCATGCCCTCGATCCTGCTGGGCACGCGACTGGCCATGGGGGTCGCCTGGACCGCCATCATTGCGGCCGAACTGGCCGTTGGCTCCAAATCTGGCGGCGGCAGTTCGGGCGGTATCGGCCAGATGATGTTTGTTTTCTATGCCTACAACATTGACCTCAACGCGATCGTCGTCTGCATGGCGGTGGTTGGCGTGGTGGCCCTGCTGATTGACCGGTTGTTCCGCGCTGCCGAGCGCCATCTGATCCCTTGGAAACAATGACCATGAACCACAACGCCACCTCCTCCAAGCTGCGCCTGTCGGGCGTGACCAAAAGCTTTGTTGCGCCGCGCACAGGCCAGCGCACCCTGGCCGTGGCCGAAATGAACCTGCAGGTCGAGACCGGTGAGTTCATCTGCATCGTCGGCCCCTCGGGCTGCGGCAAATCCACCGTGCTGAACATGATCGCGGGGCTCGACAGCCCCAGTGGTGGCGTCATCGAAAAAGACGGCCAAGCCATTGTGGCTCCTGGCGCCGACCGCGGGGTCATGTTCCAGGACTACGCCCTCATGCCCTGGCAGACGGTGGAAGACAACGTGGGCTTTGGTCTGCGCCATGGCACGCCAGGCCGCCAACTGAGCAAAGCGCAACGCGAAGAGCGCATTGCCCAGTTCATCGAACTCGTGGGTTTGCGCGGCTCCGAACGGAAATACCCGCACCAGCTCTCGGGAGGCATGCGCCAGCGCGTGGCCCTGGCCCGCCTGCTCGCCAACGGCCCCGACATCTTGCTGCTCGACGAGCCACTGGGAGCACTGGACGCGCAAACCCGCCACATCCTGCAGGCTGAACTGCTGCGCATCTGGGGCGAAACCTCGCCCGTGTCCGAGCGCAAGACTGCGATCTTCATCACGCACGACATCGAAGAAGCCGTTTTGTTGGCTGATCGCGTGGTGGTCATGAGCAGCCACCCTGGCCGCGTGCGCGAGGTGGTGACGATCGACCTGCCCCGTCCCCGTGCCAACACGGCACGCACCAACCCGCGCTTTGGTGTGCTGGTTGAGCAGATCTGGTCGCTCATCCGCGACGAAGCTTACCGTGCCATCGGTGGTGACGAGCCCACCACCGAGACTCAAAACCAAGAAGAAGCCGCCGTTTGAGCGGTCCCCATCCATCGATCCCACAACCCGAGGAGACAGACATGAACCAACCCCTTATCCCCAACTCCCGCCGTGGCCTGTTGCTTGGCGGCGCAGCCGCCGTTGCAAGCCTCTCCGTGGCCCCTGCCTTTGTGCGTGCGCAAGGCTCGCGCCGTGCGCTGAAAGTGTCCATCGGGCGGATCCCATGGGCCGCCGGCAATTCGCCGATGAGCCAGTACATGATCAACAACAAGCTGATGGAAAAGCGTGCCGCTGAATTCGGTTACGACCTCACCATCGATTGGCGTGAGTACCCGACGGCTCTGCCCATGGTCGAAGCCATGGTCGGCAACAACCTGGACATTGGCATGTGGGGCAACACACCCATCACCCGTGGCCTGTCCACTGGCCTGCCGATCAGCTTGCTGTGCGTGGGCGAAGGCCATCTGCGTTTCCTGATCACCACGCGCAAGGGTTCACCCATCCGCAACCTGCAAGACCTCAAGGGCAAGACCGTTGGCGTTTCGCTGGGCGGCGATCCGCAAAGCGCGTTGTTCCAGATGCTGATGTTCGAGTTGGGTGTGCAAGACATCAAGGACACCGGCATCAAGTTCGTCAACATGCCCACGCACGCCCAAGCCGCCTCGGTGCCTACCGGTGTCGATGCCACCTGCACCATCTACCCGGCGTACCTGGCCGCACAGGCCAGTGGTACGGTGGCCATTGCCAACTCCTTTGGCTTCACTGAAGAGCATTACGAAGGCCCGGCGGGCAAGGGCGCAGGCCACATGCTGGCAAGCGTCAAAAAGTCGCCCTTTTTCCCCGATGGCTACTATCTGCACCGCTCCTTCTGGATTGGCCGAAACGGTCTGATTGATCAGCACCCGCAAGCGGTGGTGGCATTCCTCATGGCCCAACAGGAAGCTGTGGCCGCGCTGACCGCCATGGATGCCGGTGCTGTCTCGCAGTTGGTCAAGGATTACTGGAAGCTCGATGCCGCCCAGGGCGCCAAGGTCGTCAAGGACGATGTGCTGTTCTCGCGGGGCTGGTCTTGGCCGACCGAGAACGATGCCCGCGCCATTCTGGAAACCTCCAAGTTCATGGCCGGCAACAAAGTCATCGACAAGCCGCTGCAGTGGGCTCAGATCAAAAACGCCTTCTCGCGCACCGCACCCCTGATCCGTCAGGCGTACGACAAGCTTGGCGCCAAGCCGGCCGCCGCCGAATTCACCCGCACCGATGTGGCCGACCTGCGTGGTCGCCCGGTCTGGGAAATCGAGAAATGGGCCGAGCGCAGCTGACCCTCATTCATCATCAACTCTGGAGATACAACACATGAAAGTCGGATTCATTGGTCTGCGCGTGATGGGCGCCCCCATGGCCCTGAACATCCTCAAGGGCGGTCACGAGCTGACCGTCTATGACCGCAGCCCCGAAGCGGTGGCCCGCCTGGTGAAGGCCGGTGCACGTGCGGCCACCTGCGGTCGTGAAGTCGGCGAGGCCAGCGAGATCGTGGTCACCATGCTGCCCGAGCCGCAGCACGTTGAAGAGGCCATTCTGGGCAAGAACGGTGTGGCCGAAGGCTTGCCCAAAGACGGCATCGTCATCGAGATGAGCACCATTGACCCCGCCACTTCGCGCCGTGTGGGCGACGTGCTGCGTTCGCGTGGCATGGAGCTGGTGGACTCGCCCGTGGGCAAAACCAGCGAACATGCCGTGACCGGTACGCTGACCCTGATGGTGGGCGGCAACCGCCCGGCCATCGAGCGTGCCACGCCCGTGCTCAATTGCATGGGCACCGACACTTACTACTGTGGCGGCCCAGGCACTGGCCATGCCATGAAGATGACCAACAACCTGTTGGCCACCACCATCATGGTCGCCAACACCGAAGCGTTGGCGATTGGCGTCAAAAACGGCCTGACTCTGGAACTGATGCAGGAAGTCATGCGCACCACCATGGCCTGGAACCAGCAGTTTGCTGTGGCCATGCCCAAGAAGGCGTTCCTGGGCGATGACAGCCCTGGCTTTGCCATCCGCTTGGCTTGCAAGGATGTTCGTTTGGCCTGTGAAGCCGCCGAGCAGATGGGCTTTGAAGCTTCGGTTGGCCGTGGTGCACAAGCCACGATGGACCGCGCCATTGCCATGGGCTTGGGCGACCGCGATACCGCAGCGCTGATGTTCATCCGCGAAAAAGAACTCGGCATCGAGATCCGTCAGCAGCCCGCCCCGTTGCAAAAGGCCGCCTGAACGGGAACGTCCATGCCCGCCTACGTCATCAACGACATGGAAATCACGGACCCAGAGCGGTTCGAGGAGTACAAACGCCTGTCACCGCCCACCGTGGCGGCTTATGGCGGACGTTTCCTCGCCCGTGGTGGTGAGGTCATGGCCCTGGAAGGGGCCTGGCAACCCAGGCGTTTGGTCATGCTCGAATTTCCCAGCGTAGACCAGGCCCAGGCCTGGCTCAATTCACCCGAATACGCGCCCGCCCGCACGCTGCGTCAGCTGTCGGCCAATTCGCGCATGGTGGTGATCGAAGGCATGCCGCCGGGCTGATTCACCTTGCCGGCTCGCCGGTAGCCAACAGCCTTGCCAGCCCCACAGGCCCTGAGCGGTCTGTGGGGCTGTGTCTTTTCAGGCTAGCTTGGGCAAGACCCCGTGCTCGTTGACGTCAGGGGCCTGACGCATTTGCACGCCTTCTTGCCAGGGAGCGATGCAAGCCGGTGCGGGCATCTCCACGGCCCGCCCACGCACACGCACCTGGCGTGTGCGCAACTGGGGATGGTGGATCAGGTCGATGACAGAGTTGATGGCGCCGAACGGGGTCTGCGCCTCGGTCAGGCGATCGGCCACCTGGCCGCCAGTCAGTCGCCCGATGACCGCCTGGATCAGCTCTTCGATCTCTTGGCGGTGGTGGTTGCGTGCCGAACGGTCCGCAAAACGCGGGTCTTTCGCCAGTGCAGGCTGTTGCAGCACATGCTCGCAGAAGGCTTGCCACTCGCGGTCGTTTTGCACGGCCAGCACCACTTCACGGCCATCGCTGCAAGTGAAAGCACCGTAAGCCGCAATGCTCGGGTGCTTGAGGCCACCGCGCGCGGGTGCGGCGTGACCATAACGCGTTTGCAGGTAGGGCACTGCCATCAACTCGGCCGCTGCATCGAACAGTGACACATGCAGCCCGCTGCCTTTGCCGGTGCGCTCGCGCAACAACAAGGCTTCAAGAATGCCCTGCGCGGCATTCATGCCAGCGGTGATGTCGCAGATGGACACCCCGATCCGCCCCCAGGGACCGGGGGCGCCATTGACCGACACCAGGCCACTTTCTGCCTGCACCAGCAGGTCATAGGCTTTGAGGTCGTGCATGGGGCCGGTTTCGCCGTAGCCGCTGATGTCACAGGTGACCAACCGAGGGTGCCGTTCGCGCAGCATGGCAGAGCCCAGGCCCAACCGCTCGCTGGCGCCAGGGGCCAGGTTCTGTACGAAGACATCGGCCTGGGCCAGCAAATCCAACATGTGCTGGCGGTCGGCATCGCGTTGCAGGTCCAGCGCCACCGATTCCTTGCCCTGGTTGATCCAGACGAAATAGGAAGATTCACCATAGACCTCGTGGTCATAGTCGCGGGCGAAATCGCCTTCGGGGCGTTCGATTTTGATGACCCTCGCGCCGGCTTGGGCCAGACGGCTCGAACAATACGGTGCAGCGACCGCATGCTCCAAAGAGACCACCAGAACGCCTTCAAGAGGTTGGAGATTCATGGGGAGCTCCTTCAAGGTGTGGGGCTGTTTTCTTCAGAGAGGTGACCGCGCCCACACAGGAACGACAGCAACTTAGAGACCGAGGCTGTGCTGGCCCGTTCTTTGCGCATGCACAGGAGCATGCGGCGCTGGGCCCAGGGGTCGTTCAGCGGGCGCACCGCCAGGTCCAGGCCCTTGGCCAGTACCCGGGCCGCTTGTTCGGGCAGCAAGCCCAAACCCAGGCCTGAAGCCACCATGTGGCAGATGGCCTCGAAGCTGCGCACCTGAATGCGCAATTGCAGGGTGCGTTCGGCGATGGCAGCCTGTGCGGCCAGCAAGCGCGTCATGGAAGAGCCGCTTTCCAGCGTGATCAGCTCGTCGTCGAGCACATCGTTGAAACCCAATGTCTCGAAAGCCGCCAGCGCATGGTCGCGGGGCATCACAACAGCCAGGCGGTCTGTGCAATAAGCTTGCGTCTCCAGACCATCTACCACTGTGCCTTCGACCACGATGCCGACATCGGCTTCGGCAGCTTGCAGGGCGCGCACAATTTCTTCACTCCAGCGTTCTTCCACGACGACTTTCACATCGGGGTTGTGGTGGGCAAATGCGGCCAGGTCATCGGGCAGGGTGTCGGTGATGACCGAAGTGTTGGCCAGGATCCGCAGCGCACCCTTGCGGCCGTTGGCGTGGTCACGCATCTCGGCCTGCATCTGGTTGAGTTCGACCAGCAAGGTGCGCGCATGTGGGAGCAAAGAAGCGCCGGCCGCGGTCAGCTCCACGCCACGCGATGAACGTTCGAGCAGCGTGGTGCGAAAGCGGTGTTCGAGCAGGGCCATGCGCCGGCTGGCGGCCGCCAGTCCGATGTGGGATGCTTCGGCCGCCTTGGTCAGGCTGCGCAGTTCGGCGGCGCGCACGAACAAGGCCAGCGAGTCAATGTCAGGGAGCATGTTCAGTCTCCAGGCGAAAAAGAAAGGTCTATTTGGGCCAGGGCGTAGGGCCCGAGCACCAGGTCAGGAGGGCAATCACCCAACGCCCGCCAGGGGCTGTGTGTGGCACCGCTGTCGTGTTGTGCCCAGGCAGCCGCATCCAGGCAAGCCCATTGACCTCCCTGTGACCAGTGCACGGTTTGTGCTTCGGCACTGAGGTTGGCCACCAGCACTTGCTGGCCTTGTGGGCCCGTGCCCGACAGGGCAGCCAGAGGCCAGGTAAGGGGTGCGCCCTCGCTGTCGCGCAGTTCAAGCGGTCCCCAGTGCGTCCAGCGCAAGCAAGTGTCGAGCATGGCGGCTGCGGGGGTGGCACACCACCCATCTGGGTGTGCCCACCAGAGTCCATCGTCGCCCAGCAGGGGTGGCAGAGTCAGTGCCTGCACGCCAGCGCGTGCGGCGGCGCAGAGGTGTCCGAGCAACCAGGCTGCGCCAAACAGACCGCGTGTGCGTGTGTCCAGACGGGCCAGCGCCGTGCGTTGCAGCCCTTGACCTGTTGGCTGAGGTCCCAGCGGGCTGGCGCGTGCAGGCAACCAGCTCGGACCGATGTGCCAAGCGCGCTCGGGATGCCGTTGGCGTGCGGTCTCCAGCATCGAAGGCAGGCTTTGCAGGCCGTGCATGATGCTGTCCTCATCGACGCCATGCACGGTCGGGCAGACCGTGAAGGCCATGAAGTCTTCACCACCGCTGTTCTCGAGGCGGTTGAGCTGAGCGAAAAAATGAGGTGTCCCGCCGCCGATGGCCGAGTTCGGGAACAGCACCCGCAGCCATGCCGCGGTTTGTGGTCCACAGGGCAAAGCGGCCACCGCTGCTGGCACCACGCTCGCTGCGGCGAGCTGCTGCGCAAGGTGCCGAAGGGCAATGTCCTGTGGTCCACCGTGGCCCAGGCCTTCGCGCGCGCACACGTCCAGCCGCAGGTCGGCACCACTGGCCTCCAGCAAAGTGTGCACGCCTTGCCAGTCCACATCGTCGGCCAGCTTGTCGGTCCAGAGTGTCATGTGCAGCTGGGCAGGACGCCAGCGGCGCAACACATCGATTTCCCAGGGCTCGATGCAATGGCTGTTTGCAGGCGTGATGGCCAAGCCAAGCCGTGGCATGGGTGCATTCTGAGCAAGCGGCTGCAGGTGCAGCTGCGTTTGCGCTGGGGCCTTGCTCACGCGTCTTGCCGGCGCTTGTCCCAGCAGGCGCAGATGCATCTCCCGGACCAGCGGCTGTCCTGGCCGCAGCACATAAGGCCGGGGCATGAGGTTGGAGCGGTTGTAGGTCTTGAACGAGGCGTCGGCGTTGTTGCGTTGGTCTTCGGTCTCGTAGTCCTCAACGGGCAGCACTGCCTCTGCCCAGTGGCCCGTGGCGTATTCATGGCGCAGCCCGCGCACACCCATGAACGGTGGCCAGGCGGGCACTTCTTGGGGCCATGTGGTGTGGCTGCTGCGCCCATCCACATGCAGAACTTCGAGTTTGCTTCCCGCGGCGGCCATGGGGTGCATCAGCACCCAGCCGCAGCGGTTGGTTTTCAGGGGGTGTGTGGGGCTGGCTTGTGCGCGAAATTGCAACTGACCGTCGTTGCGGCCTTGCACCGTCAGGTGCAGGTCGATGCGCGCCCCCTCGACCGGGCCGTTGGCGACATCGGACGATCGGCAAGGAATGTGGCCAAGCAAGTCAAGCCGAAAACCCAGCGCATCGCTGTGGTGCTCCACCTTTTCGAACACCGGTTCGGGCGTGCCCCAGCCGGCATCGCGAAACAAGAAGGCCATGCCATGCCAGACCTCGTGGTCGTGGACATGCACCGGACCGAAGCGGCCGCCAACAAGTTCAAACGACAAAGGGCCGGCGTGCAGCCATCTGCGCGCCGGCAAGGGTTCATCGCTGCCGTAGAGTGCACGGTGCGCCAGCACCGGCGGGGTGGCCATCAGGGCCAGAGCATCTGATGCTCGACCGAAACGATCGGCGAGACATCCTTGGCGAAGTTCGGCAGGTCGGCCAGCAGGGTTTTGCCCTCGGCGCTGCCCAGCGAGCTGACCAGTGCTTCTTCGGAGTCAAACCACAGCTCAGAGAAGCCGTCGTAGTCAAAGTGGGGAAAGCGTGCGCGGTCGACCAGGTTGATCGAGTAGCGGCGCAAACCGGGCAGCTTGACGCACAGCGCGGCGTGGCGCTTGAGCCAGTGCTCGGTGAATTCCTGGTGGCTGATGCCGTCCTTGCGTCGCAGGATGCCCAGACGCTTGACGAAGGTGGTGGATGTGCTCATGAGGATCTCCGAAAAAAGAGGGGATGCTTGAAGCGGTCAGAGGACCGTTTCGCCGGTGGCGACAAACTCTTCGCGCAAGGCTGCGCCGTGTTCGTCAATGCGGGGGGCGCTCGGGTAGTGGTTGTCTTCCCATTCGACCTGCCATGGCAGGGCAGGAATCTGTACTTTCGATGCGCCCACCTGCATGGTTCGCGTACGCAGTTGCGGGTGTTCAATCAGGTCGTACACCGAATTGACATTGCCAAAGGCGGTTTGTGCTGCTGTGAGCCGGTCGATGACTTCGGCACAGCCCAGGCTGCCAAGCACCTCAGACACAAGGCCATCGACAAATGCTCGATTGGCGCATCGTGCGGCGTTGTTCGCGCAGCGTGCATCCTGCAGCAGCTCGGGACGCTGCAGCACTTGGTGGCAGAAATCCGCCCACTCGCGCTCGTTCTGAATGGAGATCACCAGTTCACGGCCGTCGGCGCAGGTGAACACGCCATAGGGGGTGATGGTCGGGTGTTTGAGGCCGACACGTTCGGGGGCCTTGCCGCCATAGCGTCCTTGCAGGTAAGGCACGCTCATGAGCTCTGCCGCCGAATCAAACAGCGAGACGCGCACGCCGCTGCCACGACCCGTATGAGCGCGTTGCAGCAAGGCCTGCTGGATGCCAATCAGGGCGTTCATGCCGGCCGTGATGTCGCACAAGGACACGCCAATGCGGCCCCATTCGCCGGGGGCGCCGCTGACCGAGATCAGTCCAGACTCGGCCTGCACCAGCAGATCGTAGGCTTTCATTTCCTGTTGCGTGCCGTGTTCACCGTAGCCACTGATGTCGCAGGTGATCAGCCGCGGATGACGAGCGCGCAGCGTTGCAGAGCCCAGACCCAATCGCGCGGCGGCGCCTGGCGCCAGGTTTTGCAGGAACACATCGGCGCTGGCCACCATGCGCTCAAGGATCGCCAAGTCATCGGGTTGTTTGAGGTTCAGCGCCACGGACTCCTTGCCCCGGTTGATCCAGACGAAGTACGAGGATTCACCGTTCACGCTGCGGTCATAGCCGCGCGCGAAGTCGCCTTCGCCCCGTTCGATCTTGATCACACGTGCGCCGGCATCGGCCAGACGGCTTGAACAATAAGGGGCCGCGACGGCCTGTTCGAGCGCAACCACCAGCAGACCTGCCAGCGGCTTGCGCGTGCGAGAGGATGCAGCGGATCGTTGCGAATCGGTGTGGGACATCTCGTTGAAAAGCACGTTTTGAATTCGTGCGGTGATTGTGTGGACGGATCACCGATGGCGGAATTGCCAATGTTCAAAGCGAGCCTTGTCGGCTGCGAAACGCGTGGGGGCGTTTTTGAATGACCGAGTTTTGAGAGGTTCAAAAAAAAAGCGCCCCGAATGGGGCGCTGTGAAACAAAAGGTCGGGCAACTGCAAAGCCTGACCTTGTAATTGCACTGTATTTACATACAGTATCCGATGCAGGCAAGCGGGCGACATCGTTTGGGCTGCTGGGTGGGCACACTCTTCGTCATTGCATTGGCGGACCCTATCCATGACTTCTTCGCGCAACGTTTTTATCACGGGTGGCACCAGCGGCATCGGCGCCGCCATTGCCAGGGCCTTTGCCGCGACCGGCGCCAGCGTGACCGCCACGGGTGCCACCCCCGCCGAGGTGCAGGCCGCGCAGGCCCATGGCCCGAACGCGGGCATTGCCTTTGAAACACTGGATGTGCGCGATGGCGAGGCCGTCAAGCAAAGGCTCGGCCGCTACCAGGGGCTGGATGTGCTGGTCAATTGCGCAGGCATCATCCAGCGCCAGGTCGAGCTCGACCCGGAAGCCTTTGCCTGCACGGTGGACATCAACCTCAACGGCACCATGCGCACCTGCGCCGCCGCACGCGAGGCGCTCAAGGCGCGAGGGGGTTGCATCGTCAACACGGCCTCCATGCTCAGCTTTTTTGGCGGTGGCCTGGTGCCGGGCTACAGCGCCAGCAAGGGCGGAGTGGCGCAGCTGACCAAATC
>JACCDQ011004310.1_pt1 | contig 18610 bp, 15 predicted proteins | sample 7446031 | NCBI WGS metagenome assembly JACCDQ01 (sample SAMN15323442, study PRJNA562643) | freshwater metagenome | isolation source: river surface water | place: USA:Blue River Watershed | collected 2017-08-17
CTTGCTTCGCATTGAAGACAACATGGAGTCTATCTCTCGTGCGATTAACTCGTCACTTCAGCTATCTAAGCGTGGTGGTGGCGTTGCCTTGAACATGACTAACATTCGTGAGACTGGCGCGCCGATTAAGAAGATTCAGAACCAGTCATCTGGTGTCATCCCTGTGATGAAGATGCTTGAGGATGCTTTCTCTTACGCTAACCAGCTGGGTGCTCGTCAGGGTGCTGGTGCTGTGTACCTAAATGCACACCACCCAGACATCATGAAGTTCTTGGACACCAAGCGTGAGAACGCTGATGAGAAGATTCGCATTAAGACCCTGAGCCTTGGTGTGGTTATTCCGGACATCACGTTGGAGCTTGCTAAGAATAATGAAGATATGTACCTGTTCTCTCCGTATGACATTGAGCGTGTTTATGGCGTTCCGATGTCAGATATCTCAATCACTGAGAAGTATCAGGAGCTTGTAGATAACCCAGAGATTACAAAGACCAAGATTAAGGCTCGTGTATTCTTTGAGACTATCGCTGAGTTGCAGTTTGAATCAGGCTATCCATACATCGTGTATGAGGACACTGTGAACAACTCTAATCCGATTGCTGGTCGCATTAATATGTCGAACCTTTGCTCTGAGATTCTTCAGGTCAACACTCCGACTACTTATAACGCCGACTTGTCGTATAAAGACATCGGTAGCGACATCTCATGTAACCTTGGTTCGCTGAATATCGCTAAGGTGATTGACGGTGGAGACCTGTCTCGTTCTGTGGAGATTGCTGTTCGCGCCTTGACTGCTGTTTCTGACTTGAGTTACATTGATTCAGTTATGTCAATTGCTGAAGGTAACTCACGTTCACACGCTATCGGTCTGGGTCAGATGAACCTGCATGGATTCCTTGGTAGGGAGCTCGTAGAGTACGGTTCAGAGGCTGCCTTAGACTTTACCAACATCTACTTCTATACGGTCCTCTATGAGGCGCTGAAGGCTTCTAACAAGCTCGCTATAGAACGCAACCAGGTGTTTGGTGGATTCTATGAATCTAAGTATGCTTCTGGCGAATTCTTTGACAAGTACATCAACCAGGAGTGGAAGCCTAAGACTGAAGTTGCAGCTCGACTTCTTGAGAATGTCTACATTCCGACTCAGGATGACTGGATGAAGCTAATGGGGAAAGTGATGGTCTATGGTCTATATAACCAGAACCTTCAGGCAGTTCCGCCAACCGGCTCAATTTCTTACATCAACAACTCAACCAGTTCGATTCACCCTATTGCATCGAAGATTGAGATTCGTAAGGAAGGAAAGCTGGGTCGAGTTTACTACCCTGCTCCATACCTGAACATGGAGAACATGGAGTATTTCCAGGATGCTTACGAGATTGGCCCAGAGAAGATTATTGATACCTACGCAGCTGCGACCCAGCACGTTGACCAAGGTCTATCTCTGACCCTGTTCTTTAAGGATACTGCAACCACTCGCGATGTTAACAAGGCTCAGATTTACGCTTGGAAATCGGGCATCAAAACCATTTACTATATCCGAATTCGCCAGATGGCGCTTGAGGGAACCGAAGTTGACAACTGTGTCAGCTGTATGTTGTAGGAGGAAAAATGATTACTAGACCAGTAAACTGGAACCGAATTGAAGACCCGATTGACTTGGAGGTGTGGAACAGACTAACGTCAAACTTCTGGCTACCAGAGAAGGTTCCACTATCTAACGACATCCCTAGCTGGGAGACTTTGCATGACAACGAAAAGACGTTGACCATGCGAGTCTTCACAGGGCTAACCATGCTGGACACCATTCAAGGCACAGTGGGGGCTGTGGCTTTGATGGCAGATGCAGCAACTCAGCACGAGGAGGCGGTTCTGACTAACATCGCTTTCATGGAGTCGGTTCACGCAAAGAGCTATTCCTCTGTTTTCTCCACTCTGTGCTCGACAAATGACATTGACGATGCCTTCCGCTGGTCAGAGGAAAACCCATTCCTTCAGAAGAAGGCTGAGATTGTTCTGAGCTATTATCATGGAGAAGACCCACTGAAGCGTAAGATTGCCTCAACGCTGCTTGAGTCATTCCTGTTCTACTCAGGCTTCTACCTTCCTATGTACTGGTCATCACGCGCCAAGCTCACCAACACTGGTGACTTGATTCGCCTAATCATTCGTGATGAGGCTGTGCATGGCTACTACATTGGCTATAAGTTCCAAAAGCAATTCGCTCTTCTCTCTGTGCAGGAACAAGAGGAGCTAAAGGCTTATGCTTATGAAATGCTTATGGAGCTTTATGAGAATGAAGTAAAGTACACCGCAGACCTTTACGACTCAGTTGGCTTAACTGAAGATGTAAAGAAGTTCCTGCACTACAACGCAAATAAGGCTCTGATGAACTTGGGCTTTGATGCCCTGTTCCCTAAAGAGGTTTGCGATGTAAACCCAGCAATCCTATCCGCACTATCGCCTAACGCTGATGAGAACCACGATTTCTTCTCTGGCTCTGGTTCAAGTTATGTTATTGGTAAACACGAATCAACTGACGACAGTGACTGGGATTTCTAGTGTGATATAATAGAAGCACATAGTTCCTCCTTACTATGTGTGTTGTGTTAGAGAAACCCCTCGTTGAGCATTTATCGCTCCGAGGGGTTTTTCGCATTTTCAGACAGCCAGTGGTATAATAGATGTATTATGACAATCTACTTCCCTGACACAAATCTCCCTCCTCAGTCGCAAGAATGGACTGACAAGGTTGAGAAGGAAATTAAGAAACTAGATAAGAGACCTATCGGCGGTGGCGGTGGTGGGGGCTCTGATTCTGGCGTACCTGGACCGCAGGGACCAGTAGGACCACAAGGCCCACAAGGAGAACAAGGTGTACAAGGAGAACCAGGCCCACAAGGGCTTCAAGGAATTCAAGGCGAAACTGGCCCGATGGGACCACAAGGTCTACAGGGAGAAACTGGCCTTACAGGCGATACTGGACCTCAGGGTCCGCAGGGAATACAGGGTATTCAGGGAGAGACTGGTGCAACAGGACCTCAGGGGCCTCAGGGTATCCAGGGTGAGATTGGTCCTATGGGACCGCAGGGAGAAACTGGTCCTCAGGGCCCAACTGGGCTCACTGGCCCGGCCGGTGCTGATGGCGCTACAGGTCCGACAGGCCCTGAAGGTCCTATGGGTCCTACTGGTGCAACTGGTCCTACTGGTGCTACTGGGCCGCAGGGTGAGCAGGGTCTAACTGGCCTTTCCGCTTATCAAGTTGCACAGCTAAACGGTTTCACTGGAACCGAAGCCGAGTGGCTTGAGTCACTTATTGGCCCAGAGGGGCCTCAGGGTCCGACCGGAGCAACTGGACCGCAAGGCCCACAGGGTATTCAGGGTGAAGCTGGAGCGACCGGGGCCACTGGTGTTGTTGCTGCAACTCTGCCTGCGACTTACGACTCGCTAACCCAAACAGTCGGGGTTGACCAGGATGCGTTCACTCATATTAGCAACCTGGACTACGCACAGTTTGACACCACCTACGGCGGTGGCTCAACTGCGCCGGGTATGCTTGCCTGGAATGGCGTAGACGGCACACTTGAGTTCCAGCTTAAGGGTGGAGATGTTACGCTACAGGTTGGTCAAGAGCAGGTTATTCGCGCAAAGAACAACACTGGTTCGGTTATTGCTAATGGTGCTGCTGTTTACATCTCCGGCTCTGACGGTAGCAACTTTAACATCACCCCTGCAATTGCAACAGGTGACTCGACATCGGCTCAGACATTAGGTATAACCACGCAAGAGTTTGCCAATGGTAATCATGGCTATGTTACCACTTTTGGGCTTGTGCGAAACATTGATACATCTGCACTTATTACAGGTGCAGCTGTTTATCTTTCTCCGACTGTAGCTGGTGGCTTAACTGCTACAAAGCCTTCAGCACCAGCCCACATGGTTTATATTGGTGTATGCTTAAACGCACACGCAACTAACGGTGTTGTATTTGTTAAGGTTCAGAATGGCTATGAGCTAGACGAGTTGCACGATGTAAAAATTGACGCTCCGGCAACTGGTGAGGTTATTCAACGCACAGCCTCTAACCTGTGGGAAAATAAGACACTTGCTGAGGCTGGCATTTCAGCGGTTGGTCACACCCACACCTTGTCTAATATCACTGATGTTACTAGCGGAGCTTGGGTGGCATATACTCCTACGGTTACAGGTATAACTGTTGGTAACGGAACATTCTCGGCAGCATACTCTGTCATCGGAAAGACCTGTCATGTTCGTGCACGTTTCTCACTTGGTTCGACATCAGCTGTTACTGGCATCTCTGTAATCAGTCTACCTTTTGCTAACGCTGCCTTCGGTTACGGTACTGCATTGTTTGTTATCGGTGCAAGCAACTATCCAGGTACAGCTGTGATTACCGGAACTGCTGGTAACTGCACTCTTTCCGCACAGAACGCAGCTGGAACATACCTAGTGCGAACCAACACATCCTCGACAGTTCCTGCGACCTGGGGTTCTGGCGACTCAATGAGCTTCTCCCTAACATATGAGGTTGCATAATGATTACAGTATTTAACTGCGATTCCCCAGAGTGCCCAAATCAGGGCATTGACTATAACATGGAGGGCGAGCTAGAGTTTGCCATGTGCGGTGGATGTAAAGCCACTTTACTCCCGATTAAGTAGAGATAAGATAGAATAAAACTATGACGGATATAACCCCTCCAAACTATGCCACTGCTATCGGCCAAGTTCGATTGCTAATCCCAGACACCGAGCAGCTGGACAACCTAGCTGACCCCAACGCAGATGCGTCTTACCTGTTTAACGACTCACAGATTCAGGCGTTCCTTTCGCTATACGCTGACAACGTTAAAAGAGCAGCAGCTCAGGCTAAACTTGTCTTAGCAACATCTGAAGCCCTTATCAACAAAGTAATCCGCACCGCTGACTACACTACGGATGGCGCTAAACTTGGAGCTGAACTTAGAGCTCAAGCTAAGGCGCTTCAGGATGAAGCAAGAGAAGACGACATGGTTGACCAGTACGAGTCATTTGTCATCGCACCTCCTGCTGTGAAGTGGGGAAACACTTGGCTCTAAACTCAAGAGGCGCTATTGACCCTCGCTGGTTAACGCATAACCGAGCAGTTGGCTATGCGCTTAACTTGGCGACTGTTGAGGTATTTAATCCTGCAAGCAGCTCACAGGTATATGACGCTGTTAATAACACCTGGACCGGCGATGCTACCACTATCTACACTGGCCCTGCTCGCATCCAGCCTGTAGGCAGCCCTTCAGAGACATCAAACGCTTACGACCCTGCTTTTGTTAAGACCATTCGAGTGCAGTTGCCTTACAACAAAAATACCGCTGTTGGGCAGGATGTACAGATGCCTGACATTAGACCTAACCACAGACTTAAGGTGGTTACATCTTCTTACGAGGAAAGTCTAACCAAGTTTGTTTACATTGTTACAGACGTGTTAAATTCAAGCAACGCCTGGGAGCGTACACTTCTGTGCAAGGTTGACTCAGAATTGGACCCTACGGTAACTAGCTAATGCCTGGAAAACGTACCGGCTTTGAGACCACGCCACCAGAGCTAGGTGGCTCAGTTGGTGTACTGTTCGTAATAGAAAAGCAAGAGTTCGTTCGTGGCACCAGGCAGGTAGCTGCTGAACTGTCTAAAATTGATAGAGCAGCCATTTCAAAAAAGGGCTATAAGAAAGATGCCTTTTCTATTGAGTTTGAAAAAGATGGCGACAGTTTTAAAGAAGTTGGTGCAGTTCAGATTAGGGCGTGGGACAGGGCCCTAGAGGACAGCGCTAACGAATGGGGCAAGATGATTGCCTCTGCTGGTAAAGATTACTTTAGAGAGATAATCAAATCAGCCCCAAACAAGACCAAGGGCCCAGGGCGCATTGACACTCGCGAGATGTTAAATGCAGTTCGTGGGCGCACTAAGAGCCTGAAGAACGAGACCATCGTAGCAGTTGGATGGAACACTGGTCTGGTTGGTGCACAGGGTAAATACTACCGCTACTTCTCGTTCCAGGAAGACGGTACTAGAAATGGTCCAACCCCTATGGGGGCTGTTCCAAAGACCGCAGCTTACCTGTCTTCTCAGTTTGACAAGAGTTTTGGTAGGATGCTAGAATACAGAATGAAGAACCTAAAATGACATTGATGCAAGTTCAAGATGCAATCGTAGCCAAACTAGGTGAGCTCTCTCAGGACATCTATGATGATGGTGTTCCTGACGATACTCGCCTGCGCTTTGATTCAGCAGGAAACCTATTACCTTATATCATCGTAGAACACGCTGGTGTAACTGTGAATCAAGCAGGGATGCCAGTCACAGGAGTAAAGGATGCTGCCGGTAATTCGGTAATGTCTGTCCTGTGCATTGCTCCAAGTCAGAGGGCTTCACGTCAGGTCGCTGAATTAGTGCGACAGAAACTTATTGGCTTCAAACCATTAGATGCTGGCGAGTTAACACCAATCACTTCTCCATACACATATATTGATGCAACGGCTCGGCCAACTCGGTACGTTTCTGAGATTATGTTTTCGTTTATTTTGAACACTGTATGGTAGAATAGAACCTAGTATGGAAGGAATATCATGGCTCTAGCAAAGAACGTGGTTACTGGTATCGTATCTAACGTGCCAGCACACTACATCGGGCACCCAAGTTTGGGCAAGAACCTTGTCGCTGTAGGCGAAGAGGCTCAGGCTGCACCAAAGAAAGAAACAAAAAAGAAGGAGCAGCCTGCTCCAGAGGTCGAGCTAATCGTAGCAGAACCTGTAACTATTACTGAAGAAAACGAGGAATAAAGCATGGCAACTAAGATGCTTCGACCTAACGTTGGTCTTTTCGTTGCGACTAGCGATGCTTTCGGTGGTGCAGACATTACTGCTTCGACCTGGGCACCTACTCTAGCGCAGCTTACTGACCCAACTAAGGTCTTCAACATTTCACAGGCCGTCACTGACGACTACACCCTTAACATGACTGACTCTGACAACGACACCTCATTGGCTATCGTTGACAACGCTTCTGTTGAGACCCCAACTATGTTCAACTACGAGGCATCTCTTGATGGCTTCCGCGATGCAGACTCAGGTGCTGACTCGGCTTACAACCTATTCAAGGCTAAGTTTGTTGACGCAGCAGTTGGAACCAAGTATTACCTAATCAAGCGCATCGGCAAGACTGCAACCGCAGCATTTGCTGTTGGCGACCTAGTATCTGTTTACGGTGTAACCACTGACTACCCAGTTTCTCTAATTGGCGACGGTGAGATGATTCGTGACGGTGCTCGCTTCTTGACCACTGGTGAGCTTGCAGTTAACGTTGCAACCGCTGCTGGTACCGCAGGTGCTGGCCCAACCACTAAGACCATCACTGGTACCAAGATTCAGTCAAACGGAAACCTTGCAGTTTACTGGGTTCCAGCTGCTGATGTTACCGACGAGGCTGCTTTCCTAGCTGCTCCAGACGCTTCAGTTATCGTAGGCGGTGTAAACCTTACCGAAGCAATCGCTTGGGATGGTTACGACCTTGGTGCTGGCGAGTCAAACAAGATTGACGACAAGGGTATTGTTGACAAGTCGAACGCACAGGTTCGTGGCTTTGCTCAGTTCTCTGGTTCGCTAACCTTCTTCCGAGGCATCACCTCAGAGACCACAGGCGCTTACGCAGACGCATTTGACACCTTCAAGGGTGCTACCGATGCTCGCGTATCAGGTTACCTAGTAACTCGCGTTGGTGCTGGCTCTGGTGCTATTGCAGCTGACGATGTTGTAAGCGTGTTCAAGTTCATCGCAGACGCTGTTATGGACAACACCGAAGGCGAAGACTCTGTGAAGTTCATGGTTAACTTCATGCCACAGGGACAGCTTGCAGTTAACAAGACCGCAGTAGCCTAACAAAAAGAACAGTCTGGGGAGAGGTTTGCGCCCATTCCCTCTCCCCAGACTTTAAACATTTATAATGGGTATTTTTCATAACTGAAAGGCGCAAATAATGACAGAAAACAACACACCAGAAAATGTAGTCAACCTTGTAGAGGCAGCACAGAAGCGTGGCAAGTTTAGCCTAGCTGACGCTATCAAGGGTCGTGGCTACCCAGAGGCATCTGTGGATGTATACCTAGATTCAGGTTCAGCTTTTGAGCTAGAGCAGGTAAACCAGAAGTTGCAGGAACTTTCAAACCTTGGTCAACTAGAAGAATACGACAAGCTAAATGTAGTTGCTCGTGAACTTGCCGACAAGATTGAGGAATCAAAACTAACATTCCATATGCGTGGCGTAGGACAGGCAATCGTGGAAGACGCTGTGAAGAACGCGGATAAGTTAGCCCCGAATGTTGATGGAGAAGACAACCCTGAATGGGTAAAGTTCTACTTGAGCTACCTAATCGCAGCTAACGTTGTCAAGGTTACCGACTATGAAGGCAATGAAGACACCAGTCAATTCACTATGGAAGACATGATTGAGATTCGCGGAATCATCCCTGTGGACTCATGGGGTAACCTAGTTGAGACTATGCAAAAGCTAACCCTAGCTGGCTCGTATTTCGAGGCAGTTACGGATGCAGGTTTTTTACCGAAGTCCTAACATGGGAAGGTAATCGCCCTTATGTCACAAGCATAAAGGCAGCGATTGCAGCAGGTATTCGCCCGGTCGCTATGCTGTTCCACGAGCAGCCTAGCGACCCTTGGGTGCCTTTCGACTTCAAGTTATTAGAGGCGTATCAAATCCTTCAAGACGAAACCTGCAACGAGTGCGGTAATCCTATTTGGATTTGCCGTAACGAAGAGGCTTCCAATGTTGGGTTTAAAGTAAAGATTGCCACTTGTTTTGCTAAAGCGGAACTTGATAAGTGGAAAGAAAAAGAAGAAAAGAAGAAGAGCAACAAGAGCGCATACGGTCAGTACCCATACACCGTTGCATACACTTACGACGATAGTCCTATGCCAAGTCGCAAGTCATACTACGAATCTCTTATAGTGGCAGACTAAAAACCTGCCACTATAAGATAGAATTAAAGAAGACAATCGGCATAGGCGGTATAGACTTTGGACATTAGAGTAAGAATCTCTCTTGCAGCAGAGGGCGTTAAAAAGGGCGCATCTGATGCAATTGGTGCAATCAAGAATCTAACAACTGCTGCTCAGGCAGACACTAAGAAGCTAAACTCTTACATTGAAAAATCTTTCAATGACCAGAACGAAGCATACACAAAGGCTAAGAGCCGCGACATGAAGGCCCTCTCGGATTTCGAGAAGAAGGCAATGTCGTCAAACCGTCGCATGGCAAAGGAAGCCATTAAGGCGCAGTACGGTGCGAGAGACACCGGAATGGACCAGTGGCGTAAAGAGAATCTAGTCACTCAGTTCCCTGACAGAATTAAACTTAAATCATACAACCCTGCTGCTGAGGCAAAGCCTGGCTTTAAGGAGTTGGCAAAACTCTACACCCAGGATGCTAAGAACCTAGCAAACGCAACTGCATTTAAGATGCAGTATGACACAGCTTACAGAATCCACACGCTACGCAATCAAGCTCTAATTAAAAAAGAGCAGATGAAGAATGGCATGAAGGCCACTGCAAGCTCTGTGAAAGCTACAGTCTCGGCTAAGTGGGATGAAGCAGCTGCTGCTTACACTCGCAAAAAGTGGGACAACTTCTATAAGAATATGGCACACCATCGTGACCTCACTCTTCGCATCAATAGCGGTGACTTTGAGGCATCTATGGGTCGTGCTCGCTACGCACTCTACGACCTCGGTCGTCAGGCGATGGCCGTCGGCCTTGGTGTCGCAGCAGGCTTTGGGTACGCAATCAATGCAGCTGCAAGATTTGAGTCAGCCTTTACCTCTGTGGAGAGAACTTCTGGCGTAGCAGGTGCTGCTGCTGAAAACCTAAAGAATCAGTTGATGGACATTGCCACAACCTCTCCTGTCTCTTATGAGGAGATTACAAAGATTGCAACCCTTGGTGCACAGCTGGGTATCGCCTCTAGTGCACTTACTGGCTTTACTAATACCGTAGTTGCCTTCTCTGGCATCACAGGTATTGCAGTAGAAGAGGTCTCTACCTCATTCGGTCGCTTAAGCCAAATGCTTGACGTGCCAGTCGCACAGTTCGAGAACTTATCTTCGGCTATCGCCTATGTCGGTGTAAACGCAGTTGCGACCGATAAAGAAATCCTCACAATGTCAGAGTCAATTGCTGCTACGTCTTCACAGGCTGGCTATGCAGCTGACGAGGTAATTGGTATGGCTGGTGCACTGGCATCTCTAAAGGTTCGCCCTGAAGAAGCTCGTGGTGTTCTCCTGCGTATGTTCCGCACTATCGGAACTGGTGTCAACGAGGCTGGCCCACTTCTAAACGACATGGCATCTGTGCTAGGCACCAACGCCGATGCAGCTGCTGCCTTGTGGAAGCAGGACCCTAGCACATACTTCCAGAAGCTGATTGAGGGAGCATCGGCAACTGGGTCACTTGACCAGGTTATGACAGCACTTGGCGTTACTAACACTCGTGAGCTTAACGTAGTACAGCGTCTAGCTGGTAACATGGATGTCCTTAACGAATCTATGGCAAACGCTCGTGAACAGTATGCGCTTGGAACCTACTCAGCAGAGGCTTATGCCAAGGTTCAAGACGACCTTATGACTAAGTTCGCTGTATTCAAGTCATCTGTTGACCAGCTTGCCGCTGCCTTTGGTGACACCTTCCTGGGCCCTCTAAAGGGTGTAATGGACTTTGTGAACGGACTTATTGAGGGCATTGCAAAGATGCCTGATGGTTTCAAGTGGATGATTTCCCTTGTTGCCGCTGCTGGTGCCGGCTTCCTAATCTTTAAGGGTGCCACCATGCTTGCTATCGCAGGTTTGATTGCAGCTAAGATTGCGCTTAACTCATTCGGTGAAACTAGCATTAGGTCACTCGCATCCTTCGGCACTGTGAATGTACTTCTAAAGGATATGGGCGTAAGCGGTGGCGTAGCTACTGCTGGACTAAACCTTCTCTCTGGTGGCCTAACTGGAGCGAAGGCTAACATGATTGGCTTTGGTGCTGCTGTAAAGGGCGCTGCTGCTGCAATGACTGGATTCCAAAGAGCGCTTGGCATTATCGGCCTAGTAGCCACCGCTGTGTCAATCATTGTTCCGCTAATCGTTGAAGCAAGTCAGGCTAACTCTAAGCTTGGCAAGTCAATGATTGAATCAGCAGGTGGAGCAGATGCGCTTGCTGACGCTATCCGTAAAGACACCATCGCTGCTAAAGAGGGTGCGGTTGCTTACGGCGAGATTACCTCGAAGATTAGCAAGAAGTCTAAAGAAGAGCAAAAAACCACTGAGACTGCTATTGCAGCAATGGATGCTCACAATGAAGTTGCAAGCAGCTTCTCAAAGGCAGGCAAAAACGCAGATTCATATTCTGGTTCTGCAAACGATGCAGCCCTGGCAAACACTGACCTAGCTGACTCTACCTCTGCTGCTAACAAAGAGCTAGATAACCAGAACTTCTTGCTAGGTGAGAACTACGCTATTCTTGCAGCACAGGCTCTAACCAAGTATGGCGAGAACGCCGATAAGAACTTCTGGTCGGAATACACCAACCCTGACAACGCCGGAAGCGTAGCTGCACTTGAGGCAGCAGGCTTTGATGCTGGTCAAATGATTACTGCCTCAATGACTGATGGCATGAGTGCTGAGGGTTACCTAGATACCTTCCAGGGCATGATTAGCAAGATGAACTCTATCGGCGCACTGGCCGAAGGCGGTATCGAAAAGGTTGGAAAACAATTTGGTCTAACCGCAGAACAGATGGACCAGCTTGGGGAAGCCGCTGCTGCAAATGGCGGAAGAATCCCTCAGCTTGCTGGTCAGTTTGACGATGCAGCCAAGGCTCTAGACGCTATGAAGGCTGAAACTGCAAAGGCAGCAGCCGAGCAAGACCTAATGAGGTCTACACTGGTGAAGGCTGGTGTTTCTGAGGAAGCAGCCGAGAACGCAGTTAGCGGTCTTAACGAGCAGCTAAAGAAGAACCTAGAAGCTGTCACCGCTGTGAATAATGCAAATGCAGCGCTAGAAGGCTCGATGATGGGTCTTCGCGATTCTGTGAAGGCTACCGGCGGAGAGTTTACAACCTTCACTAAAGAGGGTCGCCAGGAGCTAGACGCTTGGTCTAACTATATGCAGAACGCACTTGATGAAGCTGAGGCTAGTGGCACCGGCCTTGCTGGTGGTATTCAGTCTATGGTTGATGGCCTTCGTGAGATTGAACTTGCCGGTGGAGACGCTACAGTTCCGTTCCAGCAAATGCGAGACTACCTACAGACCGCTATGGAAGGCCAGGGCTTCACAGGCCTAGACCTATCGACCGCTAAGACCAACGCAGAGATGCAGACACTCATTAGAAACTGGATGACAACATCTGAAGTTACTGATGATGCTACAGGCAAGGCTGCTCAGTACGGAAACCAACTACTAGCTGCACTTAACCCTGCAAACAACTACGCACAGCAGTTCCTGCGTAACTGGGTAGACAGCCAGACTGAAGTAACCGACTCTGTTAATGAAACCACAGAAGCGCTTGTAACACTTGGTGACTACGCTCAGGATGTTGGCTCGATTATTAGCGATGCACTAGACTTCCGCTTTGGTCGCAACAATGCGCTTGCAGATATGCGTACCGCCATTGCTGACTTCAACGAGCGTACAGACGATGCTCGTAAGAAGGTTCGTCAGCTTCGCGATGACATTGCTGGCCAGAAGGAAACAAAGTCTGACCTAGAAGAGCAGCTTGCTCTTGCTACTAAGTACGGTGACGTTGCTGGTGCCGAGGATATCCGTAAGGAAATCGCAAAGGTAAACGAGGATATCGCTGCTTCTCAGGAAGAGTTGAACTACCAGAATGGTATCGCTACCGGAAGCATGAACCTAAATACTCAGGCTGGTCGAGACAACTATGCTGCTGCACAGGAGATTATCCAGGCGAACGCTGACTACGTTCAGTCTCTAGTTAACTCTGGCGCAAGCCAGGGCACTGTGAACAAGGCTATTGCCGATGGCGAGGAAGCCTTCCGTTCACAAATGCGAGCAATGGGAGTTTCTGAAGGTAAGATTAATGAACTTGCAATCGCTTTTGATGACATGAACAAGATTGTCAAGGAGACCCCTAACGAGGTTAACGTAGACGCAGATACCGACCCTGCAACTCGTGCACTAAACGAGTTCATTGCTAAGGCAAACGCATCTAAGGCATCTGTAACCATCACTGCAACGCCTCCAACCAAAGAGCAGCGTCTAGCTGCCTTGATTGAACAGCGTAAGAAGTTCCAGCAGTCGCTTGACCGCATCAAGGGTAACCGAGGTATGGATGACGTAATGAAGAGCCGCTTCCGCCTAGACATTGCATCTATCAACGCATTGATTGCCTCTGGTAACTATGCTTCTGGTGGTTTGATTCGTGGAGCAGGCACCCCTACTAGCGACTCTATTCCAATCAACGCTTCTAACGGCGAGTTTATGATGCAAGCATCCGCTGTTAGAGCATACGGAACCGACTTTATGAACGCAATTAACCAGCAAAAGTTTGGTGGGGCAATGCCGGTTAGTGCTAAGGTTGCAGCTGGCGGAAGTGCTCCACAAATGGTATACTTGTCTCAAGAGGATAGGAAGCTACTGAGAGCAGCAATTGACAGACCAGTAAGCCTATACACCACCAACAAACTTATTGCAGAGTCAGCAGCTGCTGGCAACAGAGAACTTGCAAGACGAGGAAAGAATTAATGGCAGGCACAGTTTACTTCGGTAACGCTAACTATCAGACCTGGATTAAGGCCCCAGCATCCGGAATGGGTGCTGGGTCTGCTGGGTATTCTGAGTCATTGCAATTTCTGAACGGTGGCACCTCTGTGCGTCGTAGCTCACAAACCCACAGAACATTCGATATGTCTTGGTCTGGCTCTATGAACAGTGGAGTCGTTGACTCTGACCTGCACGTCATCAAGGACTTCTACGATGGCATCTATGGAGATGGACCATTCTACTGGAATGACCCTTTTGCGGTTAACCAAAATATCCTTCCACCTAACTGGGCATCTCCGATGCTTGCAGAGAAGGACTGGCCTAAGCTAACTAATACACTTACCCCAACCTTTACTGCTGCTACGGTTGCCAATGGCTTTCCGAGCAAGTATGCCACCTACACTACAACTGGCGCATACACCGGCACAGAGAAGCTGGTTATCATCATACCTACTGGCTACACCCTCAACTTTGGCTGGCATGGCCCTGCTGCTGGCTCTTCTACTGGTATCCGCATCGTTCCTTATCTACGCTCTACCGGACTTGCCGACACTGCGCTGAACCCTACTAAGATTACTGCTGGCGGAACTACCAGGACCAACACTACGGTATCTGGCACCACCTACAGCCACGTTGAAATCCTAGTTGCTACAGCAGGGGCCGCCAGTGTGAACATCACAGGAATGATTGCTCAGATTCTACTAAACGGTAACTCTGTTGCAGCTGGTGGTTTTATCTCTGGTCGTGGAACTAACGCACTTGAGTTCTCTACCGCACCTACTATTAACTACATTTCGTCGCAGATTAACAGCGGCTTTATTGACATGAGCGCAACTCTAACTGAGGTATTATAATGACAGTATCCGTATCGATAACAGGTAACGGAAAGTTTCAGCCAAATCGTAATGGAGATTTTATCTCTAGCTATTCTGTTACAGAAGAAGCTACTCCAATATCTGCAATTACCACTGGTGCCTCAATTCCTACAATGAGCGTCACAGGTCTATCTAACACTACCGAGACAGATGGAGCAACTCACCCATCTAGCCTTCTGCTTTTGGACAACAGCATCACCCTAACTGATTCAGAGCGTGGGTCCTACGTTGGAAAAATTACTGACGTAAACATATCTGGCATGGGTGTTTCTGTAACCGCCCAGTCCGTCTTTGAGTCACTGAACGCAGAGAAGACTGCCCTGCCTTTTAATGGCCTGATTGGTGGAGCTTTTGCTCAGTACCTAGAGCTCGCAGGGTTAACTAGCGGTCAGTACAACATTGACGCATCTTACAATGTGGACAATGCTGCCAATAAAGCAGTTTACCCAGGATGGACAGGAACCGTCTGGGATTACATTAAACTTCTGTGCATCGCAGTCGGTGCCGAGATTACTTTCAATGCTAACGTTTTATATGTTAAGCCTAGAAACGGTCGCTCAATTGAGGTTCAAAACTCTACCACAGACTCGCTGACTGTTACAATGCCACTTGATTCTAAAGCCTTGTCTTTTGAGTATCTAGATACCTCATATGTCACTGACGCAATCATTAAGTGCTACGCAGACTCAAATGGTGACTCGGTGGAAAGCATCGACGTTAACGAGACTAAGGAGATTACAATTGAGTCTCCTATATCCCTCGCATCTGTGAATCAACCTGTATACACTACAGATGCTCCAGAGTCTCTAATTAGATACACTCAGCCTACCTCGGTTGGCTCTACGCCAGAGACGGCAGAGCTGGATGGATTTTACTGCTTCGTTAACGACCGAAAGAATAAGGTAGCACAGGCGGTAATCGAATCAACTGGTGCAAGCGTCACTGTGTCGGTTGACCCAGAGAACTCATATAATGCAATCGTTAAGATTGTTGGCCCAAATGCCGATGTTGATGCGCCTTGGTCCCTAGTCTTTAGCGACACAGGTGAGCGCAAAGAGCAGGCTCTGATGATTACTGGAACCGGCGTACATTCTCGTGGTCGCGTCTGGAGTAAAGACGACAGCGCCTATAACCCAACCATGTACGAAGTTCCAACTGGACTGACTTCAGGCGATGATGTCACAGAGTACACAGACAACCCATTCCTGTCCAACAAGGATGCTCTTTACCGAACTGCTTACTATTCGGCACAGGAGTCCGGTGGGCCACAGGTCGCCATTTCGCTTGCTACTGATATAATTGAAGAAGCAGCAGGTCAAGAGTTTGGATACGTTCCTGGCGCAATTGCAGAATATGGCAGAAGCAAGTACCGCATTACTTCAGCGACATATACGCATGGCTCGGTCGAAATGTCCGGAACTCAATATGTAACCTTTGCTGACTTTAACGACAAATGGGCAGGTAAGTTGTACAGCGATTTTAATAACACCATGCTGACAGAGGCTGCTGCCCCAAATGAATTTATGAAATACAGTGACCACGCAGTCATCCCACTAATGGAGCCAATCTAAAATGAGCAGACCGAAGAGCAACGCACCTAGCGATATGACCCCTTGGGTCAAGGCTACCGAAAAAGAGATTGACTCACTCAAGCGTAAGGTATCTAGCCTTGAGCGAACAAGCGTATCTCCGTCAGGTAACACTGGCGGCATCTATGGTGCTACAAATGTTTTAGACGTGTCTCAGACGGTTAGCGGTAGCATTACTGCAAATATTTCTAATGCTAATTTTGACACTAATACCACCATGTCCTCTGACCTGGATGTCGCTGGAACGCTCAGTGTTGGACAGAAGACTAGGCAGTTCACATATTTTGATGGTGGACTTGGCGAGTATGTCACAGAAGAAAGAGACGCTCCAGACTTCCGCTTAGTAGGTGGCCAGCAGTCTGTTAACCCTGTCACAGGCGTAGACGAATACTCGCAGGCTGTGCTATCACTTGAAGATGTTACTTTAGCAGCCTTCCAAACTCATGGAATGATTGTTGCCGACGGCCTTGACATCGAAATGCAGGACCTGGCAGATTACTACTACCAATCTGAGCCAATTCAAAGCATTAGCAACTCTGGTGGCATAACAACCATTACAATTCTAGATACTGCTAACGCACTTGCTACATATGGCCCTGGGGTGTACATTAACATAAGCGGAGCAAGTGCCTATGACACTACTCACGCTTGTATCAACACGCTTACAACAGATTCTGTTTTCATAACTATGACAATAGACTATACTGGTGGAATTGGAACCGTTACCACTGGAAACATTATGGTTGACTACGGTTACCTAAAGACCAAGAACACAATTGCAATTCAGGGCGCTAACCCGATGTATCAGTTCGTCAGGGTAACGCAAAACGGCTTCTCTGCCGGATACGATGGCACTGGACTAGCGCAAGAGAGTCTGGCCACTAACAGGCTTGGCCCAGATGGAATCACCGCCAGTAATTATTACTCTGATGGAATTCTGCGACTCGAGACAACTGAAGACGCATCCCCAACATCTGACTTACATCCGTTCCAAGTTGGGCTTAGTTCGGGTGCTAATATTCGCATTGACAACAACGAGATTATTGCTGTAAACAACGGTGCTATTGCTCCGCTATATATTAACAGCGAAGGCAGCTCTGTCAATATTGGAAACTCTGGAAGCGCTAACCTTAACGTAACTGGAACAGCAGACTCTTCGACCGCAGTAACTACTAATGGTAAATCTGGTGTTGCACTAACCCAGTCTGCTGGTGCACACTTAAACTCGTCTGGTTATGGTTTATTTGCTCGTAGCAATGCGACACCATGCTACATTCACCGCTACGGTACCTCCGGAACTTCATTAATGGTGCAGTTCATTTATAATGGTGCTAATAACGGTACAATTAACGTAGCCTCTGGTGGTACACCGGCATTTGCTTCTGGTTCGGATTACCGAATTAAGGAAGATGTCCAGCCTGTAACCGATGCCCTTGAGCGCATGAGGGGAATCCAGGCCTACACATTCCGTAAGATTAAAGAAGTTGACCCTGAGCAAAACCTACAGACAGGTTTCATCGCACACGAGGTTGCAGCTGTGCACCCTGAAGCTGTTATTGGCGAGAAGGATGCCGTTGATGAAGACGGAAATCCAGAATACCAGCAGGTTATGGATGCTAAACTTACTCCACTAATGGCACAGGCGATAAAGGAGCTCATCCTAAAGAACGAAGCCCTTGAGGCCCGTATCGCAGCTTTAGAAGCCAGATAAGGTAGAATAGAAGAATGGCCACTACAACTAATTACAGCATTTACTATCCTCTTGCGAGTGATTCAATCGCTCCTCTTAACACTGCTTTCTCAACTCTTGCATCAAGCGTTGACAGTGCGCTTACAACCAATCTAACTCCGATTGCCGGTAAGGTGCAGACATACCTATATAAGGTAACTAACACTGCTGCACTAAACGCATTGACTGGCATGGTTGTTGGCTCTCTTGCCTTCGTTGAAACTGGTGCTGACGGAACTTGGGAACAGTGCATTTACCTGGGTTCAGGAGATGGCTGGAAGGTTACCAACAAACCTTGGACAACTTATACGCACCCGGCCATCACTGGTCTAACCATCAACGTTTCTCGCTATCGTATCTCTGATGGCATTGTGAACGTTCAGTTCATGGGTACCAAGGTTGCAGGAACATCTGGCGTTCCTACGTCTACCGTAATTACGCTGCCTACCTCAGCACCTAGCACATCACCTGCATATGCCTGGATGCCAGTAGGCAAGGGTACGTTCACAAGCGGAACCACTAAATACGTTCTGACCGCAGTCAGTGGCTCGACTACCACCTCTGTGAATGTCTACTACGAGAACGGCCAGCC
>JACCDQ010467027.1_pt1 | contig 18607 bp, 14 predicted proteins | sample 7446031 | NCBI WGS metagenome assembly JACCDQ01 (sample SAMN15323442, study PRJNA562643) | freshwater metagenome | isolation source: river surface water | place: USA:Blue River Watershed | collected 2017-08-17
ATTATTGTGTGAACCAATGGAAGTATAGTGTGCAAAAACAAATGCGTAGCTGGAAACAGGTACAAAAAGCGTATGATTGGCGTGTGCTGGGAGTGTCAGAGGAACAAGTGCATTGGGGGGAAGAGCAGATGCACTTTTTATACAAGTATTCTAGAAATAAGAATACCGAGTTTGGGGCACACTTTCACCAATGGTGGGAGAGTTTTGAAAAAAAACATCCTTTCGTATCATTTTTATTTTGGATTGCGATTTTTCCTCTATCTCCTGTGCTCTTATTTTTGCTCTTAGTATTGCTTGGGATTCTGGGAGGCTTGCTCCTTCTGAGCCCTTTGCTTAACGTGTGGTGGGTATTTAAAATGCACATCGAGCAGCGTGCCCACTTTGAGCAATCAGTGTATTTGTTAGAAAAAAGTTTAGTGTGTATGAAGGCTGGAAAAGACGCACAAAAGCTTCCTTTGATGCTCGATGGGGTATTAATGTCTTTGTATGTGTTAGAGCCCAGTTTGTTTTTACAAAGTGAGGAGCAGCAGCATAAAATAAAAATGCAAGATATTTTGTGTGCTCTAGGGCTTCAAGAAAATGTGGAATATGTCAGATGGTATAACGAACTGAATGCATTGCTTGTGAGCTGTAGTCCTGAGAGCTTATCGTTTGAAACGGTGATCGACCAGAGCACGAAGTTGCCGTTAGAGGCATATCTAAGAGAGTGTGAAAAAGCAAAAAAAACGGGGGAAAGGGTCAGGGAGGTATTAGCGTCCGTGGGGTTAAAATGGGGAGCCTTTGAGGAGACGCTCGCCGTAATCTTTGCTCAGCCTGGTTTTTTTTACGAATCTCAATTAAAACAAAGAATACTGTATCATAAAGAAGACTCGCGTCACCTTTTTTTAGTGCCCCCGGACGGCTCCATTGGGCGCCTCGTATTCTATGCGGCATTTGATGCCCAGATGCAGTTGCATCAGCGCTTAGAAAATGCTATCGAAGGCAATGTTTTGCCTCAGGAGCACAAAGCACTGCCACTATCAGAGGGAGCCTTGGTATTGGAGAGCCCCCTTGTGCCCCTACAAATTTTGAAGTTTTATGCAGAGCGCTTTGATACGCGTTTTGTGTTTGATGCTTCATTATTAATCTACCAAGATGCTTTAGTGCAGCATGGATTTATCGATGCAAGAGACGGTGGGACTCGTAAAAAACATCTGAATACTTGGCGTGCTCATGATACTTGGGGGAAAGAGTTGCGCTTATTGCACTTCAATACGAAGAGCCTATTAAATGGGAACCGAGAGTTGGAAAAGATGCCCCTTTGGATAGATTTAGCCTTACGCTGTGCCAAAGAGCATAAAAATATTGGTGTACGCCTTTTGGCACAGTACAGCTTGCCGTTTTTGAATATCTTTTTAAGTGGGGCAGATGGGCAGGGTGCAAGAGGAGAGGGGGCAAAGCACCTAAGCGATGAGCAAGAGCGTGCGATTGTCAATTATTTTATTTTTCTGCAAGGCTTAATGCAGTACCCCAATGTGTTTGAGAGTCCCAAAGACGTAACCTTATGGCACCGTTGTGTATTTGATCCAAAAATAAGGTGGAGAACCTTAAATGGGTGCAGTACGCTAAATTTAGAGGAAGCAGAGGCATTTTTAACCACCCGCCCTTTTTTAATTTCTCATTTAAAAGAAGGGCTTGATTTGGTACTCGAAGAATTATTAGCCCGCTTTATCTTATTTAAAAGCCCGCCCACTTCGGAGCATTTTGCAGCACTCTTAGAGAGAGCAGTTTTGGAGCACAGTAGTATAGAGCCCGAAGGTGGGGTGCGCACCGTACGTCGCCTTTGAGTAGCGCCAGGGAGTCAAAGAACGCACCGAGAGCCATGAAGTGCACTGCCAAGAGTGTGCTTTAGTTCTTTTCTGAAGGAGTCTCTAAGCTTTGCAGGGCTCCTTTGGGCTGAACAATGTCTTGTGCGAGCGTTTGATGCATTTGTGCCATGAGCTGTAGCGTTTGTTGTTTTTCGGTGTGCTGTGTTTTGACTTGATGATTTTGCTGAGATTGCAACAAATGCAAGGACTGGGCTTCGCTGAGTTGTTCCTTTTGAGAGTAATAATCATTCCAAAGCTTTTCATTAAGGATGCGTTGTGTATCAATTTGGGGGCTCCACTTGGCATACAATGCGTGGGTTTTTTCCAATCTATTGGGAGCACCCAGAGCGCTGGCACTGAGGGCGGTACGACGCATTTGGGTTAAAAGAACGCTTGCTCCTAGGGGGTGTAAAAACAAAGAAGCGTCTTGTTCTTGCAGTTGAGTGATGTGGGTATCTAAACACAAAAGCGTTTGTTCATTGAGTGTATGGTATTGCTGTAAATCAATGCTTTTGGGATCGACAGGAAGGGTGATATTCAGATCTTTAGCGTATTGCTCGAGGCACTCTTGCTGTGCGTCTTGGATGCTCACTGCGGTCTGGAAAAAGCGTGCGAGTTGCTCTTCCGTCATATTTTGTTGCTCCAGTAAGGTGCGAATGGCAGGATTAAAAACGGAGCTCGTAGATAAGAAGAGAACAACGAGTGCCAAGAAAAGGCTGAATACAAAAAGAAGAGCACTATTGAGCCAAAGGTTAGAGTTTTTCATAGAAACTGACATGGTGTTTTGGTATATAAATAAAGATTAGTAAGAGCGATTATAGCAAGAAATGCAAAAAGGCGACAAGTGTTTTGCCGCCAGAGGCTCCTCGAGGAAGAGAGGTGCTACGTTCTTACGCCCAGTAAAGTGAAAGAAGACAGAAAGTAAGACCTTAGGACTAGTGAGACCCTCCTAGGCTTATAGCATGAACAAGAAAAGCGAAGCGATCAAAGATGCTGTTTCATTTGTGCGGCAATCGCAGTACTCACGGGAACCACTACAGAGTTTCCAAATTGTTTATACGATTGGCTGTCACTCACGGGAATAACAAAGGAGTCTGCAAACCCCATCAGACGGGCACACTCCCTAGGCGTGAGTCGCCTAGGATTTTGATTCTCTTGTGCAATGAGCACTTCCGAGCCATCCTTATAGTATCGTGCAGAAAGTGTTCTTGCACATTGGTGGGGCTCAAAGAGTCCAAAACCAAAGCCATTGCCCGCTTTTTGGTGTTTGGCAGCATGGGATTGCAAATACGCCCAAAGCTTATCGCTCAAAGTGTAGCGCGGATGCACTTTACCACCCTCAAAATAAGGGGCACTGTGTGGGTGGGGAGCATCCGAGGGAGTATGTAAGATAGAGGCGAGCGTTGGAGCTTTAGCGGGGAGCGAGGGAAATGAAAAGTTTGTGGGATTTGCAAAACCAACAATATAAATGCGCTCTCTGTGTTGTGGAACAAAGTACTTGGCATCAATCACTCTAAAGTGAACGTGATACCCCAATTGCTCGGTGAGCACATGATAAATGGTCTTCCACGTATTGCCCTTATCGTGAGAGAGAAGATTTTTTACATTCTCCAGTAAAAACGCCTTGGGTCGATGATGTTGTAAGATACGTGCAACATCAAAAAACAGGGTTCCTCTAGTATCTGAGAAGCCTCCTTTTTTCCCCGCCAAAGAAAACGCTTGGCAGGGAAACCCCGCTAAAAGGACATCATGTGCGGGAATATCTTTTGCCAGAACTTTGGTAATGTCGCCCGTAATCGGGTGCGTATCCAAAAAATTAGTGCTATAGGTTTGTCCACTAAATCGGTTCCACTCACTGGTAAAAACGCACTGCCCGCCAGCGGACTCAAAGCCTTGGCGCAATCCACCGATGCCAGCGAATAAGTCAATAAAAGAAAAATCTTTTGGGGATGGCAAGGAGGGAAGAGGAAAGTGCAACGCTTGTGCGATCTCTTTTGGCATCAAGGAAGAGGTGGAGGGAGACAGGAGTGTTTTTTCAAATTGGGGGACGCTCCATCCTAAAAGCTGTGCAGCTTTTGTTTTAGAGTAAAAAAGTTGTGCTTTTTGAAGGAGGAGGGCACAAAGATGTGCATTATCAATGTTGGACATAGGAAAACGTATGGTACAATGAAAATCAAATTGTATCATAATAGAAAAGAAAAAACAGCAAAAGCGGTGCTGTATGAACTATTGAAAAGGAACATGAAAAAATGAGTTGGAAAATGTTTATTGATGACGAGCGCTATCCCGTGGATACGAGCTTTGTGATTGTGCGCTCTGTTTTGAAGGCACAAGAGTGCATTGCGAAAAACGGAGTCCCAACGTACATCTCGTTTGACCATGATTTGGGGGAGAATACTCCCACTGGGTTTGACTTGGCAAAGTGGCTCGTCGAGAAAGATTTAGATCAGAATGGAGGTTTTTTGCCACCTGATTTTGATTTTTTTGTGCACTCTGCCAATCCCGTGGGGGCTCAAAACATTCAAGGCTTGCTCGGGGGGTATTTGCGTTTTAAAAAGAGCAATGATCACACCCCAATAGAGCCCTTTGCATCAATGGGCTCTTCGATGAGGAGATCCTTATGAATCGTGTAGGGTATATTTTCTTTGATACTGAGTTTGAAAATTTTGCCACCTTAGGGCTGCTTTCCATTGGATGCGTGAGCGAATCTGGAGAGCATGAGTTTTACGAAGAGGTTAGCGATTTTAATCGTAAAGAGTGCTCTGAGTTTGTGAATAAGGTTGTGTTGCCATTAATGGGCGCTCATCCGATCCCCTTGATACAAGTGCAAGAGCGGTTAAAATCTTGGATTAACCAGCTACCGTATGATGAAGTCATTTTTGTGAGTGATTATGGGGGCGATGAGATGATTTTGCAGCGCTTGCTTAATACTAAAGGAGAGGTGGCTTTGCAAAAGAAAGTGGGGCTCCAATTAATGCAAAAAGCGTTCTCCCTGGTGTGTAAAGAGCGTGTCATATACAAACACCTTTATGTGAACAAAAGTTTGGAAGTGATGCTCCGGGGCGTGGAGGAGTATTTGAAAAAGGACCCGCAGAGGCAACACCATGCCCTCTTTGACGCCAAAGCGAATTTACATGGGTGGCGTGCGGCGTTGCGTTTTATGAGCAATTGTTAAAATCAGTGCACGAGATCTTGCTCAAAAAGAAACGTAAACTAGTAAAAAAGAGTCTGAATCTGAATCTGCTCTTTTAGGAGTGCATTAATCAAGCTCAAAGGCGACTAAAAAGGTAAAAAGATACCACGGGGCAAGGGCTACCCAAACCGAATAAGCAGGATTGGACAAAAGACTCAGGGCTCCGCCTCCTGCGGTGATGGCACACAGCCAAAAAGTACTCCAGCAAAACTCAAATCCTCGTGCCCGAAGACGACCTACATAAAGCGTGCAAAAAAAATAAAAAAGCAGAACCAGAAGTGTGGAGTATAAAACGGCTGGCAGAGCATTAGAAAAGAAGCGCAACGTTAAAAAAACCAGAAGCGTTGCGCCCAGCAAGGACAAAAATTGCCCCGCAGAGTAGCGTGCCTTTGTGCTAAGAAAAAGAATGCGTTTCATGGCTATGTAGTAGCACAAAAACGATGCAATGGCAATGAGGGATTAGCGGGATCTACCCTAGTGTAAGGAGTTGGTTCCTGTGTGATTTCTTGTAAAAACGATAAAGCACTAGGAATGCTCTTTTTTTGGAGTAAAAATGTGGGTCCAATATCCATAGTAGGGTCAAAAATCACCTGCACTTGGGGAATTTTGGATAAAAAGCGTGCTAAGTTTGAGTTGACCACATGTTGAATTTGAAGCCCTCCGCAGGAAGAAAGTGTCAGGCAGTCTTCAAGGAGTTGCTGCAAATAAGAGGTAAAGCGCCCTTTTTTTTGAAAAGGAGTATCAATATCAATGATATTGAGGCTCAAAATGGGGAGTGCGTTGGATTGAATCATTTTTTCCAAAAAAAAGGCACAGCCTTTCTCTGGAGTAATCCATTGTTCAAAACTTTCAGAAATCCAAAATTGTTTAAATAGTGACATAAAAAAATTGAAAAATGAAAATAAACAGATAGGATGGGTTGGAAATTATACCTAAAAAAATGAACATTATCGAATTTTTAACCAGTGTTTGGTTGGTCGTACTCGTGTATTTGGGAGTAGTGTTTGTTGTAATCTGGGCGTTAAGAAATTGGTCTTTAAATGTGTGTTATCAAACCTATCTGAAATGGGGAGAGTCTCCAAGTTTTCTTGAGCGCTTAAGCTCCTATATTTACTACAAGAAAAAAGAAAGTGGTTTGATCGCATTTTTGGGGGTACTCTTTCACGTTGCCTTGTTTTTTTTGCTGGCTATTTTGGATGTGCTGTGGGAGCGCAAAGTGTTCCCTTTTGTGTTTTTAATCAGTAGTTTGGGGGTGTTTTTCATTTTGGGCGTGAGTGTTTTTTGGTTCAAGCGCGTGTTATGGGTCTTTTTTAAAAACAAAGAATCTGTCATGCTCATGGTGTTTGGGTCTTACGCAAAAATTCAATATTTTCAAGCCACTAAAAAATTGCCATGAATATACATGCACGTAGGCAAAGCCTTTGGATTGTTGGAGGTGAGAAAAATCATCCTGCCTCGTTGATTTTATAATCTTTTTGTTTTGTTCCCTGCCTTGTGCTGCTCATCCTTTTTGGCTAGGCGTTGTGCAATTTTAAAAGCACGTTGCAGATACTTTTGGTCCAAGGCTTGAAGAAGTTCCATTTTTTCCATATGAATTTGAACAAGTTGACGAATGGCGGGGCTTGCCGATTGGTCTAAAATATCTTTTTTAGGTAATAATGTTGTCACATCGAGCCCCAGATCGACGAGTTTGTGAAAAATGGTTTCATAGATAGCACCGTTAGCCACGGCAGGACTGCTATTGGCTCCCGAAAATTTTATTTGCTGATTGACAATACGCAACAAATGTCCATCTTGCACGTTACTGTGTTGCTCTTGAGGAGAAAGCGGGCATCCGCCTTGAACTAAAGCGTCAAAAACTTGGAGAAAATAGCGTGGGGCTTGCTCGGGAGAGATGCGTTTCACAAAGTCTAAAGATTGTGATGCAGGATTGGGATTTTTAGATGAATAAAAAGCAGAGTATTGAAATTTTTTATATTGATTGATATCGAGGGTAAACGGCAGTGGAGCCGTGCGCAGCCATTTATTTAAAGCGTGCCCAGTGCCTACAATAATCTTTAACTCTCTGTCTTTATAGTGTTTATATAAATCAAATCCTTGCTGGACCAAAAGGTTCAGGTGCTCTGGGAGATGACACAAGTGTGACGCTTTATCCACCAAAAGCCCCGCTGGGTGGGTTCCCGTATAGCTCTCCCACCACTGTTTCTGATTCATAACGTGTAAAAATTTTTGCAAATCCTCCTCGTGTGCAAGTTCACTGTGCTTTCCAGAAAGTGCAATTTGAATCGGATGGATTTTGCGTAACGTGAGCTCGTTAGGAGAAACATCGTTTTGAGCACATAAAATAAGAGGACACAAAATATCGACAGAGGAAACGCTCAGCCAAGGCTTATTGCTTTGTTGAATGTAGAGTAAAGCGTCTTTTGTGTAAGACTTCAGATTTTGAAGATCATAAACAGGCAATCCATAGGTGTTTAAAATATGGGTGTGCAAAGACATGGAATGCACACTAAGGCAACCTAAGGCATGCTCGACTTTGTGTTTAGAGGGAGCATTTTCTTTTTTTTCAAGTAGGCGCATTCTAAGCAGTTGTTGATGCAAGCTAAGAGGAGGGCAGTCAGGGAGAGTTTTGGACTCCAGAAGATAGGTATACCACTCTTGAAGTAAAGGGTGGGCATTTCCCCAAGAGCTCCAAGGCTCCTTACTTGAGGAGTGGGGGCTGTGGGAAAATGTATTTTTAATTTTTTGAGCTTCCTGATGGATCGGATCAAATGCAGGATGCTCAAAGGTTCCAGTGAGGGTTCCTAAGATAGAAAATAAATATGCATTTAAAGGAGCACGCTCCCAATCGAATGCACTTAATGCTGTAGCGGTTTGTTGCACGTGCTGTGTCAAAGAAAGTGCGTTGGCAGTGCCTGAACCCATGTGTTGCACATGAAGAAGCTGTGCTAAGGATTGCTCGCTGCGCCCGATGTGCATATTAAATAAATAGGTAAGCTGTGAAAAGTAGCCTCTACGCTCTCCGACGGAGAGAGCTTCCAGCTGACTCCACTCTTGGAGCAAAGGCATAGATTTTCCCGCTACAAGATAATTGGTGCTCGAAGCAGATTTGGAGGGATTTTTTTTAGTCGCCATAAGAGTAAGTTTTTATTTAGTATACCAAGAATTGAGAGGAAAGAAAAAATGGCGTGCGGCATGTATTTGTATTGCTTTTTAATGAAAAGATGATATGATTTAAAAAGTAGTGGCAACACTGCACATTCGTAATTTAACGGCAACTTGCAGCGAATTAAAATAAATAGCTAAAGCGTCCAAAATCAATTGATTTTTTGACGTGTTGCTTTTTCACGAAAGGAAAAATCAATGAAAAAAAACTCTTATATATTCAGTAGTGAATCGGTCGCCAAAGGACACCCCGATAAAGTGGCGGACCAAATTTCGGATGCTCTTTTGGATGCACATTTAAAGCAAGATCCGAACGCCCGTTGTGCCTTGGAAACCTTATGTACCACTAATTTTGTACTCGTTGCAGGAGAAGTGAGTAGTAAAGCAGTGATCAATTATGAGCAAGAGGTGCGCGAGTGCTTGCGGCGCATTGGGTACACAAAGATTGGGGTTGGTTTTGATGCACAAAGCGTTCAGATTCAAGTGCGTGTGCATGAACAAAGTGTAGATATCGCAAGAGGCGTGCTGTGTGCTGCCGATGCCAAAGATCAGTTGGGGGCAGGCGATCAGGGTTTAATGTTTGGATATGCCTGTAATGAAAGTGAAGAGTGCATGCCCTTATCCTTGGTACTGGCTCGAACCCTCTTAAATCGGTGGGAGCAGTTGCGTCTGCAAGAGCCCGCATTTTGGCTGCAAAGTGGAGTGGATGGTAAAAGCCAAGTCGCATTAGAGTATGATAGGAAAAGCGGGAAACCCATTGGCGTGCAAAGTATCGTAATGTCCCTGCAGCATGCACCCGAAGTAAAGGTCGAGACATTACGGGAGGCAATCATAGAACAGATAATAAAACCTGCGTTACCCCAAGATTTGGACACAAAAGGGTGTGCTTTTTTTATTAACCCAGCGGGTCCCTTTATTGAAGGAGGTCCTGCCGCAGACTGTGGTTTAACGGGGCGCAAGATTGTTGTGGATACCTATGGGGGAGCGGCTCCTCATGGAGGAGGTGCTTTTTCTGGAAAAGATGGCACCAAAGTAGATAGAAGTGCTGCATATGGAGCTCGTTGGGTGGCAAAGTCGATTGTAAAATCGGGCTTAGCAGAGCGCTGCCTTGTGCAGCTGTGTTATGCAATCGGACGAGCCCATCCAACATCGGTGTTGGTGCAAACGAATATGCCAGAGAGCAATGGGATCTTGGAGCGCATGGTACAAGAGCACTTTGATTTGCGTCCTCAGGCACTGATAGAAGCACTGGAGCTAAAAACGCCTTTTTATGAACCGCTCGCACGTTCGGGGCATTTTGGGGCTTCTCATTTGCCCTGGGAGCGTGCCATATTACTATAAGTCCGTGAGAAAATAACAAAGAGCCAAAATGGCTCTTTGTGTGATGGACAGCCGACAGCCAAACGTTTTACGCAGCTGCTGGCGTATACGAGAGCCTCAGCATGGGAGCAGTTTTTTCCATTTGAGGGGAGACGGGGGCAGTGCGACGCTCTTTGCGTGTTGGGGAGCGCCGATCAATATGGCGCTCAAAGCGCCGACGCTCTAAAATCTGCCCGTGAATAGGGTGGGCAATAATAGGGCGATTGACTTTGACCCCAAAGTAATGGAGAAGCTCATTGGGGGTCATGTGGCAAAAGTCCTCATCATAGAGTGCTTGGTTTTTGTATTGAAGCAATGCGGCACATTCTTGAACAACAGTATGTGCAAATTTTTCCAATCCCGCATCATCGGATTTCCAAATATGATTAGTGGGCTCATGAGGAATTTGAGCACAGATGAGCCCACACTCTTCAGCGATTTGATGAACTTTGGAATTAAGCATAGGATTCTCCTTAAGGTAAGTGAATGCTTGTCTTCACAAATAAAGGCAAGTGAGGGTATTGTAAAAACAAAGAAAAGACTATGCCTAGAGAGGATTTCTCCCAAAACAGCATAGTTTCAATTTTTCTGTTTTGCATTGCATCGCACAATAAGAAAAGCGAAAAAAATAAATGCGTAAAGTGCTAAATGTGTGACTTTGTTTCTGCCGATAAAAGGTTGCGGCGTGTGCTTTGAGTTTTTTGTAAAAAAAGATAAACTAAAAGCATAAAAAAATAAAAAGGATCCATATGAAAGTAGGAAATCTCTCAAAAGGGACAGTGAGTGCTTTAATGTTGGCGGCAGCCATGGGAATGTCTGCACATGCACAAGAGGCACCAAGTGCACCAACAGAAGCGACGGTGAGCGTTGCGGAGGTGGGACAGAGTGCAAAAAAGATGGGACAACAAGCCTGTGGCAATGAAACCGTAAAAACGATCGCTAAAGGTCTGATTGGATTTTTAGGAGCGGGTCCTTTGGCAGGAAAGGCGGTAGATAGTGCCTGTGAGGTGGCACAAAAGCCAGCCCCTCAAGAGGCTGCTGCTGCAGAAGGGAAAGTGGCTTCCCCTGTCTTGGTAGAGCCTGGAGCCAGTGCACCTTTGGTGGGCAATGTAGGCGAGAACGTCAAGCAAGGCGTGGCAGATATTGGAAAATCCTTGGGAGGTTTTTTAGGGCGCCTCAAAGAGCGCCGTGTGGCGACCACTGAGGAGCCCTCAACCACTCCCACCCCCGCTAGCCCAGGAATGTAAATGAATGCACCTGTGCCGTCCACCATGGCACCTTCAAAAAAAGGGATACGCTTTTCATTGTTAGTGCAGGCGTGCAAAGCCTTGGAGAGTCCCGATGATTTTTGGAGTATCCTCTTGCAATTAGAGCCCCAAGAATGGGAAGGGGTGTTTTACCCTCCAAAAGACAAGGCAAAGCCATCGGAAGAAAAGGTGGAAGAAGCGGCTTTCTGGGAGCTGGTGCAAAAACATCAGCAACCGTTGAAAGAAGAAAAGTGTAGCTTATGGAAATACTTGTTAAGACAGCAGGCGAGTCCTCTATTGTGGGAGGTCCTCGAGTGGATGCACCCACAACCTTTGCCCAAAGATAGTCAAGGGGTATTGCTAGATCTATTAAACAGTGATCTGGTAGAAAAAAAACCGCTCTTGGAGTACGCCAAAGCGTTGGGCTTTAGATGGGATTGCTCTGCCCGATCTCTGTTGACGTCACTGCTCCATCAGCCCGAGTCCTTTGCCGATGAGATTGTGTTTTTTGCAGCAAAGTTTCCCCAAAAAATGAATGAAGAAAAATTTAGCAAAGCGAATGTGCAAAAAAATATTGCACTGGCGATATTGGGATCGAATAAGCCTCGGTTGATTAAAAATTATTTAGAGGCAAAAGAAATTGCCAATAGTGTACAAGGAGAAGGGCGCTTTGATGCCCAAGAGTGGTTTGAGCTATTGGGCTCTATCCATGAGCGCTTAAATGCACCACAAATGGCTCTTTTAGAGGAAACGCTCGTGCCCTTAATGGTGCGCACATTTAACGCAATGCTTACGGGTTCGAAGAAAGAAGACGCTACCAGTGCCTTGACCCTGCTCGATTGGGTCGTAGAGGGATCTTCCGTGTCCCCGATGAAATACAAGCTGGCACAAACCGTGTTGCAACAATCTCTCCAAAGAGCTCAGGAAGGACTCTTGGAGCAGTGGCTGTGCGAGAAAACGCGTAGCTGGTTGGATTTTTCACAAAACTTTAAAATTACTGCAGAATCCATTTTAAAAATAGAAAAAGCACTGGAAACGTTTGGTCGACAAAAAATTGATTGGGAACTCAAAGATGCACAAGGGTTGTCCTTAGGGGAAAAGGTGTTGTATTTATGGAATCCTGGCTTGCTAGAAAGAATGATACCTTTGGGATTTGACGTTTTTTTACAAAAGGAACACGACACATTGTTGCGAAAAATAGAACGTATCGAAGTTCTCGAAGAGCAGCAAGAAGAAAAAGCCTTGTGTATGCAGATAGTGCGAGATAGTGCTCCAAAATTAGGGAGCAAGGGATTTAATCAATGACCGTCTGTCAGTAGGAGTGGGGAAAGAAAAAGGAAAAAGAGAAAAGTTCTGGGTTCTGGGTGCTTTTTTGATAAGATGGTAGATATAAAAATAAAAAAATTGAATGAGCACCCCTAAAAAATCTTCCAAAAAGTATGGCTCTTTTAGTGCCTTGTCAACCTTTCACGGAATCGTGATGGAGGCGTTCGATTATCAAAAAGAGCAAGAGCGTATTGCAGAAGCAAAAAATAATCATAGTACTCCTACGGATCGGATATTGCAGTTAGAGGCACAAAACCCCGGGTTACTCAAAAGCGTGTATAAGAAAATTATTGATTCGAATCAAATTCAAATTTTTTTACAAGAAAAAGTCTCTTTGCGAACGGGAGAAAATCAAGGATTTGAAACTTTAGTGCGTGCTCCAAAGTTTGAGCAATTAAACCAAGAGGGCTGGAGTGCTAAAGAGCAACAGCTTGCCAAAGAAGTACTCTCACTCAATACCGAGCAGTTTTGCAATATGGCCAAAGAAGCCTCGATGAGCTATGGATTAGACGCTTATATTATTTACAACACGATGAGAGTGGTGAAGCAAAACCCTTTAGAGCCGCATCAAGTCATTAGTATCAACGTGCATCCTGATAATATAGCAAGAAGAGGGTTTGCAGACTGGGTGAGCAAAAGTTTAGCCGCCAATGCGATTGAGGGCAGTGCTATACGACTAGAAGTGGTGGAGTCCGACCGAGAGTGCAGTTTAGATCAATTGCGTCGTGGTTGCGATCGCTTAAAAGATAAAGGCGTAGGTCTGTCTATTGACGATTACTGCACGGGAGCCTCCCATCCTGCGTACTTACATTATGTGCCCGCAGAAGAGCTGAAAATTCCACGTCCCTTTTTGCTCATGTACGATGACCCAAACCTGCATGAGCGTGCAAAAGGCTGGATCGGTGCGATGGTCGCACAAGGTAAAGAACGCGGGATGAAAATTACCGTAGAAGGGGTAGAAACACAAGAGCATGTAAAGTTCTTGCGTGAGATTGGGGTGGATAATGCTCAAGGATATTATTTTTCAAAGCCTACGCCTGCCCAACAAGCTATTTTTCAAATGAAAGAAAAGCAAGAAATAGATCATCCCGAGAATAGTAAACGCAAACTTGGGCGAGCCCTAGAGACTCCTATGATCGATAATGCAGTAGGAAGTGAAGTGCAAAGTACGATACCTTTTGAGACTTCAAGTCTAATAAAGTGCAATTTTAAAGAAAAAAGACAACTGCGCTCTGCGGCACTAGAAAAGCAAAATACAGCACCAACGGTGCGTGCATTGGCTTTTGGGTGAATGTTGTGTAAACAGAGTCGGTGCAAGAGCTCGTCGTCTTTTGGCGTGAATGTAACGGAATGCTAGTGCAGAACATATAGAGCACAAGAAAGTTCCGAGAGCCTTAAGGGACGTTAAGGTTTTGGTAGGCTGGATGAGGGCTTGGTGGGCTTTAAGAAAAAGGGATGCAAAAGTTTTTGAGAAAAAATGGGCAGCTCGTTTTCTGCAATTCCACTATTTTTAAACTTTTGAGTGACGTGGTCGATTAAAAATTGTTGCTCTGTCCGGGCATATTGAAAATGCAGCCAACTATATTGCATAGAAATGGCATCTATTTTTAAATCTGGATGTTGCTCCAGCCACTGTGTGAGTGCGGCTCGATGTTTTTTGTGCTCAAGCCACGAGAAATCTAAATTTTCTACTTCTGCTTGTTCAGTAAAGCGTGCAATGGCAGTAAAAAAGTGTGAAACCTGAGAATCCATATAAAGTGTTAATCCTGACCTTGAAGAAGAGGTGTCGTGTAGAGGAATGGTCATTTGCCCACCCAGTCCATAATACGCCCAGCCGACTTGATGAATTTCAAGTCCTCGTAGAGGTATTTGAGGGAACGAGGGAAGGTTGACGCTTTCCAGCATGGGCGGTGCAAAAAAATCATACCGCTCCACCACTTTTTGCAGTTCTTCGTGTGCCTTTTGTACTTGTGCATGGGAGTATCCCACGGGTGCTAAAAAGTTTTGCCAAGAAGACAGGATCTTCGGATCCTTAAAATAGTGATTGTGTACGGCTTCGCGCAAGAGGGTCACTGCAGTGCTCCAAGAAGCAATTTCTTGAGCTAACTGGTTGATTTGTGGTAAGGACATCTTCTGAACCGTTGCGTCTGGAATTTGGGCCACCAAAAAGGCACTCAGCGATACATTGTGAGCACCATTAGCGGCAAACAAAGTATTACTGCTAAAGCTCTCCGAAGTGCTCTTCCCAAAGGTTCCCGTAGTGCGATATTGATACACTTCGAGGGCGAGCTGGTTCATCTCAAGAGGTTGATAGTTGGGTTTTTTCGTGGTGAGCAAAAGTGCACGTGCATCGGCAAGAGACTCTTCGTAATAGCCCAGCAAAAGCGGATGGGTGTTACTATTCTTCAGTAAAGGCGTGTTGGGTTTCGGGGTGTTCTTGGCAAAAGTGCTCTCACAAGAGAGGCTTTGACAATCTTGGAGTAATTGGAGGTTTAAAAAATCGGAGAGCATCTGTGCGGTATCTGAAGATAAGAGGGATTCCCAGTGCTGAGGCATAGAAAAAACAGCTCCCTCTTGTTTTTGGTACAAGTGTGTATGCTCATGGCGCAAGGTGTAGCCAATGTGAGCGGGGGACTCTTGGTGCATTTTTTTCCCAAAAACAATCGAGGCAGGAGCACTTTTACGATGCGGCTCGGAAGGGGAGAGCAATTGCTGCAAGTGATAGAGCACCATCCCGCTAAAACCTTGAATTTGGATATTTTGAAGATGCGGAAGAGATGTATATTGAAAAAATGCACTACCGTCAAAGGCAGTGAGTTTTTCTGAAGCCGCAAGATGTACGGAAGGCGCGATCCCTTGCTCTTCCATCCAGCGCTGCTCTTCGTGTACGAGGACCCAAAGAGCAGGGTCTTTTTGGAGTTGGTCAAACGCTTTGTAGCTGAGGCTAAAGAGTCCATCCATAGCAATAATTCCAATGAGTGCTATTTTTGCCACACCTGTTGTAAGGGATGCGACTTGACGAATAGGAGTTCCGACTTTTGGAACAACAGGGTTCGACGAGTAGTAGGGGCTAACAATAGGTTGTTGTGTAATATGCGAGTCGCTCATGAAATAAACCAAAAGTTAAAATTATTTTAGCATAAAAGGAGTAAAGATAGAACTGTCCCAAGACCCGATTGCCCCTAAATACTTGTTATTTGTGAAAAAAAAGTTAATCTGAGGGACAAACAGAAAACAGCATGAACAACCAAAAAGAACAAAATACACAATGGGGCAGGTATATGACAACCAGCAATCCGTTTGTGCATCCTTTTTTTGCATTTTGGTGGGACTTTGTGAAGCAAAGAGAAGAGTTGCGGGTGCTCGAGCCGTTTGTAGGGGAGGGACATTTGCCCTATCATATGACATTGTGTGGCTATGAAGCACAATGGGGGTTCAATGATATTCGCCCAGTGACGCTCTACGAGAAGCTTGAAGCATTATGGGCATCCAAAGGGCAGCGTGCCGTAACGGTGACACAAGAGGACATGTTGCTAAATAATGGGGAGCATTTTCCAAAAGGCTATCCTATTATTATTACAAATCCGCCTTTTTTGGCAAAAAATAGTGCCGCTCGGAAAAAAATACCCTATCAAGGAAGTGCAGAGGATGCAGATGTGTATCAAACTGCTTTAAGATTATGTTTAAACAATGCACCTTATGTAGGGATTTTAATTCCAGAGAGCTTTTTGACACAAAGTTTATTTTTAGATCGCTGTTGGGGTACGATTCAAATGCCTCGTGAGTTTTTTAAAAAGACAAAGCACCCCGTAATGTTAGCGTTGTTTGGTCCCCGTGCATTAAAAGAAGTCTTTTTAAAGAAATTTGAAGAGAGTAAAGAGGATATTATTCGACAAAGTGCAGGGGTTTATAAAAAAGATGAGAGATCAGGAAGAGGTTCTCCTGGAAGAGCCCATAATAATGAGAATCATAAAAATGCCCGTCCTGATTTTCATAAAGTGCATCTCTCAGCGAAGGCATTTGGAGTGCTTCAAGGTTTTTTAGATCAGTGGCAGAGTCAAAAAGAGAAGGATGTAAACACTCGGGAGCTGTTAAGTACAGAGGATTTTGTTGTATTTCGTCAAGACCAATATCTTGGATGTTATCGGAATTTGTATGCATGGAAACATGCGTTTGATCAGATGATTGAACAAAACCCCAGATTAAGAAAGAAAGCTTCGGTACTCTGTAATGTGGCGAATGGTCAAATTGGGTTATTCGCAACCGATTCGACGCGCAAAGCGAGTATTCGATTTGTAAAAAGTGAGCAAATTGCAGAGCACATTAGTATCGTGCAAAGTGCCCGTTCGGTGAGTAAAATTAAAATTGAAGATAATTATTTAGAGCAGCCAAGAGCCATCGAAGATATTATTGGATTAAGTAATGCACTCTTAGAGTATTATCGAGGACGCACACAAGATGCATTTTTAACAGGCTTTCAAGAAGTGCGCTTGGACGGTGCGGTGCGCAAACGTTTAGATTTTGTCACTGCAAAAAAAATCCTACTCATTTCTTTAGGATTATTAAAAAAGCATCAAAAAAAAGCTTTGTAAAATCTTACGAATTCATCAGATTGTTTTGAATTAAAGGTAAAGCATATTCTAGGATGAGCATTTTATGAGCTACAAAATAAAGTTATTGACAAGTAGACTTTTATGAATAAACTGTAATTCTTGGGCATTTTCTGGAAAGAATACATTTGAAGCAGTTTTTTTGCACTCTCATAGAACAAAAAATTCCAAATCATTGGAGCATGTTCTTTTTAAAGTCATGGTTATGGCTTAAAAAAGCGTGGGAAGCGAGTGCATTAGAGCGCCTAGGCATGTGGCGCAACTATAGACTGATAAGCCTGCTTCTTTGCACGGCTGTGATGATCAGTGAAAGCCGAGGGCTCGGATTGTTATTGGCAGTTCTTGGCTGGGCATGCTGGTGGGGAATTTTCTCAAAATTAACCTTAAATCAACTAACGCACTATCTGTGGGCGATTGGACATAGAGAGCAAAAAGTCATCCAAGAATGTGGCATCGATTGTGCTGGAGTATTAAGGACGATAAAAGATCATAGTGTTCTTCATGTGCAGTGGCTAAAGCGTCATTTTTTAAATCCCTATATCTCATCGAATCTTTTGGTTTTAGAGTACTTCTCTCGCCCCATTTTGGTGCGCTGGTTGGGGGTGTTCTGGTACCTTCCCGGCGGGTTTTGTGCAGTAACCGCCTCGCACCCCAATGGGAGCAAAGTAGTGCACTATGAAGGGCATAGAGGGATCACTGGGAGTCAGAAATTAAAAGCTGCACATAAAATAAGCGTTCTTTTTTATTATATAATTCCAACTTTTTTATTTGGAGCAGGATTAGTAAAGTTTATAGAGCTACTGGCGTTGGTGCGCCCATTTTTGTTAAGTATATTGCCCTTTGAGGTGTTATGGTTGGAAAAAACGTCAGGGAGCATGGGTGCAGCAGAACTGCTGAGCGTATTTATCGTACTCATGCTATTGTGGGTACATATTTTTTTACCTTTATTGCAAAAAAATATCGCAAAAGCACACGCTTGGTTACACATAGTGTATGTGAGACATAAGCGCGTTCGAACGCGCTGGGAGAATTGGTATCACATAGCGTGGAGCAGAGAGCAAAAGCGGCTCCAGCGCTATCGGCAAGAAAAATCCCAACGCAAGCAAAGAGAACCGCAATTAAGCGTGAGAAGCGGCGGTTACAGGACATGGTATGCCCATATGCTACAAATCGTCTTCTGGTTGGTGAGTGCATTGGCAATTTTGTTATTTTTAGATGCTTCCTTAGAGCAAAAATTGCTGCCATGGCTCCAGCAAACAATTCGTGAGCAAACTGTGCTCATGCAAAGTGTTGTAACTCTGGAAAAATTTGCGGTCTTGCATCTTCCTAGAATGGTGCCCTTAGAGCAATTTTTAGTGTTAATGGGATCCGTGATTGCCACCATGTTAACATGGAGTGCAAGGTTATCCTATTTGCTAGGAGCCGTCGGGCTACTGTGCTTATTCTTTTTTTTATTAGAGTCCGTTTCCTATTATAAAAAAATAAAGAATGAGCGCTATAAGCTTATTCCACAGGGAAACGGAAAATTGCGTGTAGAGCAAGAGTATGCATTTTTATTGATGTATGATCCGGAACAAAAAAGATCGATCGGATGGGGCATGTTGTATCTGTGCATAAATACGTTTCTCTTTAGTGCACTGTGGTGTGCGTATTGGGCAGAAAGTGCTCCTAAAAACTTATTGTTGTTATGGGCTTTGAGTGTTCCAGTATTAAGTATTTTAATCACCATAGGGGTGCTATTTATAGGCATAGGAGTGTTCTCTTTTCTATCAAGTTCCCTACAAGTGTTCGGGTTTAGCGTCTTGCATCCCAAAGAAGCTTGGCATCGATTGATGATGCTGTGGATTGTGAAAAAAAGTG
>JACCDQ011642190.1_pt1 | contig 18587 bp, 17 predicted proteins | sample 7446031 | NCBI WGS metagenome assembly JACCDQ01 (sample SAMN15323442, study PRJNA562643) | freshwater metagenome | isolation source: river surface water | place: USA:Blue River Watershed | collected 2017-08-17
TGCACGAATTCAGGAGATCAAGGAAGCAATTGCTCACGGCAGGTTCAAGATCAATCCTGAGGCCATTGCAGATCGCTTGATCGAGAGTGCGAGCGAGCTTGTGCGTGCGGCAGGTCAACGTCAGGCCTGATGCAAAACATCGCACTATTGATCGATGGTGAAATTGAGGCGCTGGTGCGCCTCGTTTCGCTGATGGAGCAGGAACAGGAAGCACTCAAGACCGCCAAGCCAGAGACACTTTCCACGCTTGGCGATGAAAAAGCGGACCTGATCAAAAGGCTAAACTTTCTGGAGATGGAACGCATCGACCAAATTGGTGCTACCCCAGGCAGTGATCCAAAATCCGCAATGACACATTGGTTGGATGGTCACCCTGCGGAAATTCGAGTCAAATCCTCGTGGCATTCACTACTTGAACTGGCAAGACAAGCTAAAGCACTGAATGAACTCAATGGCAAATTGGTCGCCATGCATCTGGAACGTACCGAGCAAGCGCTGAATGCACTCACACCACAACGCTCTAACAGCGGGCTCTACAGCAGCAGCGGTCAAGCGACCGGCTTGAGCGGAAGCCGAATCATCGACTCCGCCTGACCTAAAAGCCAACTCTTCACTTGCCAGCCCTAGCACCGATCTCCGTTGGCTCCTCCGGCCGATTGGAGTCAATCAGGATACTGACCCGCCGATTGCGTGCCCGCCCTTCCAATGTGGTGTTTGTTTCCACCGGACGCGTTTCACCGTAACCAATCGCCGTCAGGCGCTCGGCACTCACCCCGTTATCATTGAACAAGCGCAGCACTGTCGTCGCCCGCATCGCAGAAAGTTCCCAGTTCGAAGGGAACTGCGGAGTCGAAATCGGGACGTTATCGGTATGCCCTTCGATGGTGATCGGAAAATCCGTCCCGGCAATCACTTGGGCGATGGCCGCCATCGCACTGATCGACGCTGGCTGAAGACGTGCCTGCCCACCTGGGAACAAAATTGAGTCATTGATTTCGATGGTCACGCCGCGACTGGTTTCCAGCAAACGCACCTTTCCCTGGGCTACGAGCGGCTGCAAGGTATTCATGATGTCATCAGCCACGTTCTTCATCTTCTGGCGTTCAACGACCTTTTTTTCTTCCTTCACCTGTTCCGGCAATTTGTCGGCTTTAAGTGAAGGCTTCGGCTGCAAGGGGGGAGCCCCCTGTATCACCGTTATTGGTTGTCCACCGGGAGCGGCTGTTGTATTGGTAAATGCATTCGACAGGGCGTTCGACAAGACCTTGTACTTTCCCTCGTTGACCGAGGAAATCGCGTACATCACGACAAAAAAGGCAAACAGCAGGGTAATGAAGTCAGCGTAAGAAACGAGCCAGCGCTCGTGATTTTCATGCTCCTCTTCATGACGTCGTCGCCCCATCAGGTGAGATAGCCTTTCAAACGACTTTCAATAATCCGTGGATTGTCTCCCAGCGCGATCCCGACCAAGCCATCAATCAACATTTCCTTGGCTGCAACCTGGCGTCCAATGTAGTACTTGAGCTTGCCAGCGATCGGCAGATAGATCATGTTCGCCAAGCCAACCCCGTAGATGGTCGCAACGAAAGCAACCGCAATTCCAGCACCCAGCTTGCTTGGATCGGAGAGATTTTCCATCACGTGGATCAGGCCCATGACGGCCCCCAGGATGCCGATGGTCGGTGAGTAGCCGCCCGCTGAATCCCAAATCTTGGCCGACTGCCGCCATTCGTTTTCGTACGTATCAATATCGACTTCCAGCAACTCACGGATACGATCGGGTTCGGCACCATCGACCAGTAGCTGCAGGCCCTTGCGTGCAAACGGGTCCTTGACCTGATTCAGCGCATTCTCAAGGGCAAGCAAGCCTTCACGACGCGAGACCTGACTCCAATTCACAACCTGGTCAATCAAACGCTTCTGTTCGATCACAGGGGGAACCCAGACCCATTTCGCCATTTGCAGGCCGCGCTTGAAGATGTGGAAGGGCGTTTGTAGAAGCACCGCGCCCAGCGTTCCGCCCAGGACGATCAGCAGCGCGGTCGGCTGAACCAGGGAGTCGACCGTCCCCCCTTCCAGCATCTGGCCACCGAGGATGGCAACAACGCCCAGCAGGAGGCCGGCAAGGCTGATCTTATCCATCCGCTTTTTCCTTGCGGCGCTGTTTCTTGACCGGTAACTCGCCGGTGACCTGCGCTCGCAGTCGTGCAATGGCCTGGCTATGGAGTTGGCAAACGCGCGATTCCGTGACCCCCATGACTTCACCGATTTCACGCAAATTGAGGTCCTGCTCGTAATACAGGGCCATCATCAGCTTCTCACGCTCAGGCAAGTTGTCGATCGCTGCGACCAGCACCTGCCGCAAGTTGCTATCCTCAAGCAAGCGCAGTGGATCCGCATCATTGTCCACAAAGTGGCGTTCAAGAAAGTCCTCCTCCCCGTCGCCACTGAAATCTTCCAGATATACCAGCTGGTGCCCGCGCGCTTCTCCGAGAATTTTCTGGTAATCAGACAAGCTCATACCGAGGGCTTCAGCCAGTTCCTTTTCGGAAGGCACACGACCGTGCGTATGTTCAAGTTGATTGATCGCCGCCTCGATGCGGCGCATTTCGCGCCTCAGCTGGCGTGGCAACCAGTCCGACTCGCGCAGCCCATCCAGCATGGCACCCCGCACACGCTGCGTGGCATATGTTTCAAACTGCGCACCGAACCCCTCTTCAAAACGATCCATGGCATCGAGCAAGCCAATCATGCCGTTCTGAACCAGGTCCTCGAATTGCACACTCGCCGGCAGGCGAGCCATCAGATGATAGGCAATACGCTTGACCAGCGGCACGAAACGCTGAACCAGTTGCTCCCTGTCTGGCTGCCCGGCGGCGGTATACATCAGATTCTGGCAAATTTTGGAGTTATACGTTGGCTCAAGTGTAGCAGTTGCTGCAGGAAATTCTGGACACTCCCACCAGCGGTTTCATCACTCGACCAATGCGTGACCTCGACAGCCAACTCGCGAAACGCCTGCGCAACACGCGATTCCGGTGCGTGCAACAGCACCGGCCGGCAGCGCCGAGCCGCTTGCCACAGCGCATCATCGGCAGGAATCACCCCCGCATACTCCAGTTCCGCCACCCCGCGCTGCGCGGCGACGAGTGAAATATTCTCGAAAATTGCGATGCCTTCAGTCGAATCCTTGACCTTGTTGACCAGTATCCGGAAATCCCGCCGAGCAAAGGCATGGCTCACTTTTTTTATGAAGGCATAGGCCTCGGTAATCGATGAGGAACTCGCCGACAGCACCACGACTGTTTCCTGGGAGATCAGGCTAAAGGGGGAAATTCCGGCCGGATGAGTGAGACTGGCATCGACCAGAATAACGTCGATCGGGCGCTCAAGCGCACTGACCGAATTGACCAGACTCTCCTGTTGCTCAGCAGACAGGCGCCCCAACTGGCGAGCTGCCAGTGCCGCAGGCAGCACGCGCAAACCGGGCACCGGGTGTAACAGGACCTGCGCCAAGGCCGCTTCACGCTGAACCACATGCAGCAGATCAAAAGTCGCCTGCATACCAAAGGCTGACGCAATGTCATCACTGGAAGCATGCTCGTCGATGATCAAAACTTCCTTCCCCAGCCGAGCCAGGGCGACACCGAGATTGGCTACGGCAACGCTGCGCCCCACGCCCTCGCAGCCGGCGACAAAAGTTAGCACCTGCAGGGAACGATTGCTCCCAATCAGCCGACGCAACCCCGAGGCCTGATCCAGAAGGGCCTCAGCCACGACGGCCTCCGGCAGCGGCGGCCACACCGGCATTTGCCATCACCATGCCCGGTTCGACACCATCAAACTTGTGTGCCGAGCTTTCCGGCACATCACGGAATGCCCGATGCAGCAGATAGCTGCGATTAGGCAGATGCAGATCTTCCGGTACCCGTTGACCGTTTGAAACATAAAACAAGCGCAGACCGTGCCGCATGATGACATCGAGTGCAGTCGCCAGACCGGCCGCCTCATCAATTTTGGTGAGAATGCAACCGGCCAGGTCGTCACCCAGATAAGCCCCGACCACGTCATCCAGCGTGTCGCCGCGCGAGGTAGCGGGCATCAGCAACAACCGCTGGACATGGCAGCCCGCCAGCATGTCGGTCAACGCAGGGACCAATTTGTCGCGCTGGCTCATCCCCATCGTATCGATGATGACCATGTGCTTGTGTTGCAACTCGCGCAACACTTGCTGCAACTCGGCACCATCCTTGGCCATATAGACCGAGACTCCGAGAATACGGCCGTAGATGCGCAATTGCTCATGGGCGCCGATCCGGTAACCATCGGTCGTGACCAAGGCGACTTTATTCGGCCCGTGTCGCAGCACACAACGGGCCGCGAGCTTGGCTGTCGTCGTCGTTTTACCGACCCCGGTCGGTCCGACGAGGGCATATACCCCACCGCGGTCGACAATGTCTTCCTCGCCCGAAATCGTGAACAACGAGCGGTCTGCAGCACCACGTACCCACGCCATGGCCTGCGCCGCATCCATGTCCGCAGGCAACTCTTCAAGAATATTGCGCGAAAAGCGGGGTGAAAACCCGGAATCCAGCATCTGCCGCATGAGATCCGTCTTGACGGGCTGGACCCGCGCCGTCTCCCCCCAGGCAATCCCAGCCAGATGCTGCTCGACGATTTTGCGCAACGAGCGGATTTCTTCCATTACCTCAATCGGAATCACTTCGGCCTCGTTGCGACGAGTCTCGACCTTGGGAGGTGGCGCAACCGGGCGAGATGCTTGTGCCGATCGGGCCGGCATCGGACGTTCCTGCGCATAAGGTTCGGATCGAGCGGTCGACCGCTGCGTTTCGAGGTTTTTCAGGGCATTGCTTTTGGTGATCGCCGCATTGATCAGCGGTGCATGCAGAACGGGCGATTTCTCGACTGGTTTAGCAACCGAGCGCTCCGTAGCGAGCGCGCCCACCGGCCCGGCAGGAGGGCGTGAAATAGCAGCGCGAGCCCTGGCTGCGTTGATGGAAACCCGATAATCGTCTTCCAATTCCGGCTCTGCACGTGGCCGAACGGGCTGAGAAACAGGTGCCGGTTCAGCCGCCTGGGTCGGGACGATCATTGCCATGTCCCGTGCGGCCACCGCCATGATTTCCACCCCCCCGGGCACACCCCGGTTGGACAGGATGATCGCGTCGTTGCCCAAGGTCTCCTTGACCTTCTTCAGTGCTTCCCTGGCATTCGCCGCAATGAATTTTCTGACGTTCATGCCTTGCCTCCGATGATCGAAGTCACCTTAATCATTCTGCTCTCTGGTATCTCGTTATGCGCCAGAACTTTCAACTGGGGAATGGTCCGCCGCAAGAAGCGCGACAAAAGCAAGCGCAAACTCTGCGGCACCAACAATACTGCCGGTAACCCCAACCCCTCCTGACGCTGCGCCGCTGCCGCTGTCTCCCGCACCAGCGTATCCGCCAATCCCGGCTCGAAACTCGTATTACCGCCATTGCCCGACACTGCCTGCGTCAGCAGGCGCTCCAGCGTCGGATCCAGCGACATGACCTGCATTTCGTCATTCCCCGGGAATAACTGTTGAATGATCGCACGTCCCAGCGCGTTTCGCACCTGCGTCGTCAAATCATCTGCATTCTGGGTACGCACCGCATGATCTGCCACGGTCTCGATGATGGTCCGCATATCCCGGATATGAACGCCCTCCTCCAGCAGATTCTGCAACACTTTCTGCAACGTGCCGAGCGGCAGCACTTTCGGCACCAGATCCTCGACCAGCTTGGGCATTTCCTTCTGGAGATGATCGATCAGTTGCTGAACCTCCTGACGACCCAGCAATTCGGCGGCGTGCGTCAGAATCAAGTGATTGAGATGCGTCGCGACGACGGTCGACGCGTCCACCACCGTGTAACCATAGGCCTGAGCCTGCTCACGCTGACCCGCATCAATCCAGACCGCAGGCAAACCGAAGGCCGGATCCTTGGTCGCCGTGCCATTCACCGTACCGGCCACCCGTCCGGGATTGATGGCGAGGAACTGACCGACGTACGCCTCGCCGGCCCCGACCTCGACGCCCTTGAGCAGAATCCGATACGCATTGGGTTTCAATTCCAGATTGTCACGAATGTGTACTGGCGATACCAGGAACCCGACTTCCTGTGCAAATTTCTTGCGAATGCCACGAATGCGGCGCAGCAATTCACCATCCTGCGATTTGTCCACCAGCGGAATCAGGCGGTAACCCACTTCAAGCCCAAGCACATCCAGTGGCGCAACATCGCTCCAGCTGGCTTCCAGCATTTCCTGCACCGGCGCAGGCGCCACCGGTACCGGCGTCTCGGCAACCACCCGTTCCATCTGCATCATGCGCCAGCCAAGCCAGCCCATCACCCCGGCCAGCAGCAGGAAGACCATATTCGGCATTCCGGGAATCAGGCCAAGGAAACCGACGATCCCGGCGGTAATGGCCAATGCTTTGCCGTTTTGAAACATCTGGCCGAGCACCTGGCTACCGATGTCGGCATCGTCCGACGAAACGCGGGTCACCACCATACCGGCGGCAATGGAGATGATCAGGCCGGGAATCTGGGCCACCAGACCATCACCGATGGTCAGCAGCGTGTAGTTCTTGGCGGCGAGGCCGATTTCCATATTGTGCTGGAGCACGCCGACAATCAATCCGCCAATCACGTTGATCAGCATGATGACGATGCCGGCGACCGCATCGCCGCGCACGAATTTCGAGGCACCGTCCATCGAGCCATAGAACTCGGACTCGCGGGCAATTTCCGTCCGGCGCTTTCGCGCCTCATCTTCGCCAATCAGCCCGGCGTTCAGATCGGCATCAATCGCCATCTGCTTACCTGGCATCGCATCCAGCGTGAAGCGTGCCGAAACCTCGGCTACTCGTCCCGCACCTTTGGTGATCACGACAAAGTTGATCACCACCAGAATCAGGAAAACCATGATCCCGACGGCAAAATTACCGCCGACCAGAAAGTGGCCGAACGCCTCGATCACCTTCCCGGCAGCATCCGGACCGGTATGCCCCTCGATCATCACGATGCGCGTCGAGGCAACGTTCAGGGAGAGCCTGAGCAGCGTCGTCACCAGCAACACGGTCGGGAAGACGGAGAAATCCAGCGTTTTTTTGGTGTTGACCGCAACCAGCAAGACCAAAATGGAAATGGCGATATTGAAGGTGAACAGCACATCCAGCACGAACGCCGGCAGGGGCAGGACCATCATCGCCAGGATCATCAGGATGAGGACCGGCGCTGCCATCTGGGTGATGTTAAAACGTGCCAACCAGTTCGACATGGCGAATGAGGAAGTCGTGGCCATTAAGCGGTCTCCGGCACCGCCAACTCAGGCGGCACGGCCAGATCCCGTGGCGGCACCGGGTAATTCCCGCCGATTTGCCGCCAGTTAGCAAGTTGATAGATGTATGCCAGCACTTCGGCGACCACGTTGTAGAGTGCGGCCGGAATTTCGCTGTCGAGTTCTGCATGTTTGTACAGGGAGCGCGCCAAGGGCGGCGCTTCCAGCGTGGGAATGGCATGCTCCGCCCCCAAGGCCTTGATCCGCTGGGCAATCGCCCCCATACCTTTGGCAACGACCTTGGGCGCTCCCATGCCAGCCTTGTAGGACAAGGCGACTGCAAAGTGCGTCGGATTCGTGACAATCACATCGGCCGTCGGGACCGCCGACATCATCCGCTTGCGCGCCGCCTGCATCTGCAAACTGCGTATCCGTCCCTTGACCTGCGGGTCACCCATCATTTCCTTCATTTCCCGCTTGACCTCTTCCTTGGTCATTTTCAGCTTGTCGAAGTATTGCCACAACTGGAAGGGAACATCGGCAGCCACCACAATGATCAGCGTCGCAACCAGGATTAAAAACGAAAAACCGATGAGTTGACCGGCATGCGCCAGACCGGTTTCCAGCGGCTCCCCCAGCAACCCGAAAATCTCGTCCCGCTCCTTCCAGATCAGGATGACCGCCACACCGCCAACCAAGGCAGCCTTGAGCGCAGCCTTCCCCAACTCCATCAAACTGTTCCAGGAGAACATCCGCCCGAATCCGGTCAACGGATTCAGACGCGACAAATCCGGAACAATGGCCTTGGGGGCAAAGACCCAGGCATTCAGAAAGAAAGGGGGAAGCAGCGCTGCCAATAGCAAAAGCGCCAGCAGCGGCGCGAAGGTCAGTAACGCATCCAGGGAAATATCGGCCAAGTGCGGCAGCATGAGCGCCGGCTCCCGCATCACCGGGGCTTCCAGCGCCAGCCCCTTGCGGGTGATGGCCATCGTACGCTGGACGAACCACCCGCCCATCGACCACATGGCAGCCGCAGCCACCATCAAAACCAGAAAAGTACCGAGTTCACGGGAATGCGGAACCTGACCCTGCTCGCGAGCCTGCTCGAGCCGCCTGCCGGTAGGCTCTTCTGTTTTATCGAGGTCGCTCTCTTCCGCCATAGCCGCCTTCGGTCATCGTTGCGGCTATTATAGAAAAAATCCAAAAAAATTAAATGAATACGCTCTTTATTTAGATTTTTTCTCAGGTCAATACGCGTACTCGATCATGCGAAATCGAGCGCCCTGACGCCACTACCGAAGTCACTGTGCTGACCCAGATCCGCCAGCAATTCCTTCATGTCGAGAATGAGAACGATCTGCCCGTTGGACAACGTCGTCACACCGGCAACCCCACGCGGACGGAAATCCTCAAGCGACTTGATCACCGCGTCATCCCGGCCGGCAAAACTATCGACGCCCAGGATGAAACTGCGCTCGGCGGTCTGCATGAAGACCCCGTATTCCGGAGATTTTTCGAGCGGCCACCCCAGCAGGCGGGCCAACGTGATCACCGGCAGAACTTCGCCACGAACTACCAGCGTTTCCTTGCCGCCAACTTCCTGAATTCGCTCCTGCTCGATCGGCAGAATTTCGCGAACCAGCGACAACGGTAGCGCAAACGGCTGGTCGCCCAGCAGCACCAGCAGGACCGGCAGGATCGCCAGGGTCAACGGCAGTGAAATGATGAAAACCGACCCCTTGCCGGGCTCGGAACGGATTTCGATCGCGCCATTGAGCTTCTGGATATTGGTCTTGACCACATCCATCCCGACACCACGTCCGGAAACATCGGAAATCTGGGATTTCGTGGAGAATCCAGGCAGGAAAATCAGATTCAGGCTCTGACGCTCATCTAGCGTGTTGGCTTCCTCTTCGGAAATCAATCCCTTCTCGACCGCCTTGGCGCGAATTCGCTCGGCACTCATGCCACGCCCATCGTCCGCGATGATCAGCACGATATGATCACCTTCCTGACGTGCCTCGAGGCGCACCAGGCTCTTGGCCGGCTTGCCAAACGATTCACGCTCAGCCGGCATCTCGACCCCGTGGTCAACGGCGTTGCGAATCAGGTGAATCAACGGATCGGCCAGATCCTCGATCATCGTCTTGTCGACTTCAGTCTCTTCACCGGCCAACACCAGCTCAACATCCTTACCCAACTGGCGCGCCAGATCGCGGGCAATACGCGGATACTTCTGGAACAGGCGGCCAATCGGCTGCATCCGGGTCTTCATCACCGAATTCTGCAAGTCGGAAACCAGCAGATCGAGCTGACTGACGGCTTGATCCAGCGCATGCAAGGTCTCGGAATCGCTCTTTCCGGCGAGAATATCGGCGCGCAGGCTGGTCAGACGATTTTTGGTCAGCCCAATCTCGCCGGAGAGATTCAATACCTGGTCGAGACGTGCAGTATCGACACGAATCGTATTTTCCCGATTGCGCTCTTCCGTACGGCGCGCCGCGGTCGTTTGTCCTCCCGGCCGATCGGTCGTGCGCCGGCCAAAGGGAGAAACGGCTTGTTCTGCGTTGACCGCTGCAGGCGTTGCAGCCGCCGGCGCAACGGCAGCAGGTGCCATGGTCATGGCCGGCTGAACCACCTCGACAGGTGTCACCACGGCTGGCGTCACCTGGGGCTGCCCGGTCACGACCGCATGCAATGCGTTCCAATCCGGTTCCCCCGTGGTTACCGGTGCCGGTTGCTCCACAACCGGCGGCACAGAGTGCACCTGAGTCTCAACGGCAACAGGTGCGGGCGGGGTCATGGTGACATGCGTATCGCCGTTCAATGCCCCATGAAGCGCCGCAATCATCGCCGGATCAGCCGCCATGGGTTGAACCATTTGGCCGAGTTCGCCAAACATGTCGCGAACCCCCTTGGTTGCCGCCATGATGACGTCCATCAGTTCTGGCGTCAGCGTCAGTTCACCATTACGCAGGCGGTCAAACAGGTTCTCGGTGAGGTGACACAAGGTAACCAGTTCCGAAGCATTGAGAAACCCAGCGCCCCCCTTGACCGTATGAAACCCACGGAAAATATCGTTGAGCAGTCCACGATCATCCGGTGTCTTTTCCAGATCGACCAATTTGTTATCGACATCCGACAACAGATCGTGTGCTTCCTGCAGGAAATCCTGCAGCAGGTCTTCCATTCCGGCAAAGTCGCTCATCCTGCCACTCCTTAAAAGCCGAGGCTGTCGAGCAGGTCATCGACCTGCTGCTGATTCACAACCACATCGTTACGCCCTTCAGCATTGATCACCGGGCCATTCATCAGACTATTCACTTCCGCTGTCCGACGCGCATCCGGCATGACTTCAATCAATACCTCCATCAATCCCGACTCAAGCGTTTGGGCCAGTCCGACGATTTTCTTGATGACCTGCCCGGTCAGGTCCTGAAAATCCTGAGCCATCATGATTTCGGTCAACTGGGCATGCGTCGCTTGAGTCTGCTGGGGAAGCTGCTGATTCAGAAAGATGCGTGTTTCCATTGCAAGCTGCTTGAAATCGGCTGCATTCAGCTGATTCGCGAACACCATGTCCCAACGCTTACCCAGATTGCGCGATGAGGTTTCGAGATTTTCGACGATCGGATTGGCGATATCCGTCGCATTCAATACCCGACAGGCTGCCTGCTCGGTCAGATTGGCCACATACGCCAAGCGATCCTTCGCATCCGGCAAGGCACTCATGGCCTGCTCGAGCAATTTGTCGTATCCAAGCTCCTTGATCGAATCATGGAGGATACGTGCCATATGGCCAATGCGATTGAAAACACGCTCTTGCGTGCCGTCATCCTCGACATTCTGATTCACGACCGCAACCGGGGAAGCATCTGGTTGTTGTGATGAAACCGAGTCGAACAAAGCCTGAAGTTCGTCGCTATCGCCCAATTGGGTTGTCGCCTGGGCCACAGCCGGAGCAACGGGCTTTTCCGGTGCTGAAGGTTTGTAGTCCGAAGCAATCGTATCGAAAAGTGCTTCGAGATCGGTGGAGTCGTTACTTGCGGTCATACGGATGGCTCCTCAAGCGTGACCCAACTTCTCGAAAATCTTGTTCAGCTTTTCCGACAAGGTTCCGGCCGTGAACGGCTTCACGATATAACCGCTGGCACCGGCCTGTGCCGCTGCAATGATGTTTTCCTTCTTTGCCTCGGCCGTAATCATCAGAACGGGCAAATGTTTCAGATTCGGCGTCGCGCGAATGGTTTGCAGCAAGGTCAGACCATCCATGTTCGGCATGTTCCAATCGGTCACGACAAACTCGAAACCGCCTGCCTGCAGTTTTTGCAGGGCAATGGCACCGTCTTCCGCCTCATCGACATTGGTAAAGCCAAGCTCTTTCAGGAGGTTACGGACAATCCGACGCATCGTCGAAAAGTCGTCGACCACGAGAAATCTCATTTTCGGATCTACTGCCATCAGTTACTCCAGAACTTAGCGTTTAACGTTCAATCAGCGGACGAAGCGTGTCCGCAAGTGCTTCAGCATCAAATTTTGCAACATAGGCATCGACGCCCACCGATTTGCCCATGGCACGGTTCGCTTCGGAAGACAGCGACGAATGCATGACGACCGGCACGCCTTCGAAGCGCGCATCGGATTTGATGTTCTTGGTCAGGACATAACCGTCCATTTCCGGCATTTCGGCATCGACCAGAATCAGGCGTATTTCATCACGCAAGGTTCGACCTGTCTGCTGGGTATGGGTCGCGATGCCCTGCAAGCGTGTCCAGGCTTCCATCCCGTTCGTCGCATGCTTGTGACGAACGCCAAGTTTCTCCAGGACTTCAGAAATCTTGCGGCGAGCGACGACGGAGTCATCCACGAAAAAGACGCTGACATCGGCGTCGACCCTGGCCGGCGGAATATCCACGATCATGGCTTCGCCAAAGGCATTGGCGAGAATCTGCTCGACATCGAGAATCGACACGAGTCCACCATCTTCAAGGTCGATCACCGCGGTAATCAGACCCTGATTCGCCGTCAATACGCTCTCGGGCGCCTTGACCCGCTCCCAGTCGACCCGAATGATCCGGTCGACCTCGTGCACAAGAAACCCCAGTGTCCGTTTGGAATACTCGGCAACCATCATCGTCTTGCCCAGGCCACTGGGCGCACCTTCCAATTGAAGGAAAGGTGCCAACGACAAGACCGGGATGACGTTACCACGCAGGGAAATCAACCCCTCGACGCCACGGGGCATATTCGGGGTCTTGGTAATGCGGGGCGTCCTGCCGACTTCCCGCACCTTGAAAACGTTGATACCGAAAATCTCGCGCGTCCCCAAGGAGAACAGCAGGATTTCCATCTTGTTCGAACCCGCCAGGCGCGTTCTGGCATCGACGCTATCGAGAAGATTCTTGCTTTCAACAAGATTCATGAAGCGGCTCCCCGTTTAATTGGAGATCATGCCGAGGGCCGATATGTCGGCGCCCAAACGGCGTGCAAGGGTTTCAGAAAGTCGCTGCGGCTCGAATTTCGGCACGTACTCATCGACCCCAACCGACAATCCCAGTTTCTGGTTGGACATCCCGGACAAGGAGGAATGCATGATGACCGGGATACCCGCAAAACGCGGATCGCTCTTGATCCTCTTGGTGAGGATGTAACCATCCATTTCCGGCATTTCGATATCGGTCAGCACAAGATTGATGACCGACGAGACCGGCTTGCCGATCGCGTTGGCGTACCCGGCAATCTTTTCCATTTCATCCCACATGCGCTGACCGTTGACCGCCGCAACCCCCTTCACCCCCATAGCCGACAGGGTACGTTCGATCTGCTTGCTAGCGACGCTCGAGTCATCACAGTAAAACACCGTGCAATCCGGACGATCAATCGGCACAACGCTGCGGAACATGATTTCGCTGTCGATTGCCGTGGTTTCTGCGAGGACCTTTTCGACATCCATCATCATGACGAGGCGACCGTCTTCAAGTTCAGTCACCGCCGTCACCAGCCCGCCCGTCTGGGCCATCAGCATGTCCGGTGGCACGCGCATCTTGCTCCAGTCGAGGCGCAAAATGGTATCCACGCCCTCAACCAGGAATCCCTGCGTATGACCATTGTATTCAGTCACGATCATGATCTCGCGCGGCGTATCCGCAGCAATCCCGGTGTACTTGGCAAGGTCGATGACAGGAACCAGCGCCCCCCGCAAACTGACCATCCCTTCCACGGAAGACGGCATCTCGGGTGCGGCGGTAATTTTTGGGGTACGCATGACTTCGCGCACCTTGAACACATTGATCCCGTAGGTTTCGCGACGTCCGGTCCGCTGATCAACCCCGAGATAGAACAACAGAATTTCCAGCTTGTTCGTTCCCGCAAGCTTGGTACGCGCATCAATACTCTTCAACAACTCGGACATTGCTCTCCCCTCGCCATCTGCTCATGCATTTCACGGCAGACTTTTCGATCCTGGCAGACTCGAATTCTCATTAGACTGCTAACGTTCGTGCCAGCCTAAACTTTAGGAAATCTGAAAAAGCTTGCCGAAATTCGCGATCTCCAACACCTGCTTGACGCTGCCCTTGACGCCAGTGAGCGCGACCTCTTTCCCGGCACCGCCCATCTTGTCGCGTAACATCAGCAACATACCGAGCGCAGAGCTATCGAGATAATCGACACCACCAAAATCCACTGCCACCGACTTCACTGCGGTGTCCGACACCAGCGGATCGTAGGCTGCGCGAAATTCGCGATGCGCGTTAAAGTCGAAACGACCGCCCAGCTTGATGACGGCGTTGCTGCCAGTTTTCGTAACCGTTGCCTGCATTTGAACCTATCCAATCGATTCGATAATCAAGAGACCAAGTACTGGTCCAAACAGTTTAATACTTAAGTCAGTCCCTGCAAGGGACAAAATATACCTTAACGGGCGGCTGCCACCAAAACCCGGCGTGCCATGTCCTCGAGCGGGCTTTGTTCCTCTACGGCCCCGACCAGGAAGGCTTCTCGTGGCATGCCGTAGACAACGCAGCTCGCTTCATCCTGGCCGAATGTTCGGGCGCCTGCCTGACGCATGCGCAGCATCCCCTGTGCGCCGTCTTTTCCCATCCCGGTCAGGATGACCCCGATCGCGTTCGCACCAACCAGCAGGGCTGCAGAATCAAAGAGCACATCAACCGCCGGACGATGCCGATTGACCGGCGGCGTCGCCAGCAACTCGGTGACGTACCCTGTTCCCGAACGACGAATCTGCAGATGCGAATGTCCGGGTGCGATATAAACAGTTCCGGGTTCGATTTTTTCGTTGCCGACAGACTCGATCACCCGCGGCGCCACCATGGCATCCAGGCGGCGGGCAAACGAGCCGGTGAACGCCTCTGGCATGTGTTGCACGATCAGGATCGGCGGGCAGGCGGCAGGAATTCCCAGCAAGAAATCCTTGATCGCTTCGGTTCCGCCAGTCGAAGCCCCGAGAAAAACGATCTTGTTGCCATTCATGGTCCGGGCACTCACGGGCGCGACAGACTGGACAATCGTCTGCGCAGAAGCATGCGGTCGACTCCGCAAACGGGCGCTTTTTGCAGCACGCAACTTGTCGAGCAGTTCCTCTGCATAATCTTCCATGGTCTTCGAACCATCGACCCGCGGCTTGCCGATGAAATCGACCGCCCCCAACTCAAGGGCGCGCAGCGTGGTCTCCGAGCCGGCTTCGGTAAACGCCGAGACCATGACCACCGGCATCGGCCGCAGGCGCATCAGACGCTCAAGAAATTCCAGACCATCCATCTTCGGCATCTGCACGTCGAGCGTCAGAACGTCAGGATTCAAGGCCTTGATCATCTCCCGCGCGGCCGGCGCATCAGGCGCTGCCCCGACAACCTCCATATCCGGCGCCATATTGATCATTTCGGTCAGCAAACCGCGCATCAGCGCTGAGTCGTCGACCACGAGCACACGAATCTTGTTTGGCATAAATTATCTAGAATTCTTCTCGACTAAAACCAGAATCACGACTGGCAAACCACTAGACGAACAACTCGACATCCCCGGCCACCTCGGCACTGGCCAGGCGATCCTTGTAGGTGATTTCACGGTTGAAGAGGGTCTCGTTGTGTACCCGGTGCAGTTTCTTGACGAGCACACGACCGGATTCCGGGAAATAGTAGACCTTTCTCGGATATGAATCCAACAAGTCCTTGGCGACCACGGGCACCTTTTCCGTCTTGAGATACTTGAGGACAAATTCGGCGTTTCTCACCCCGACATTGCTGCTCGAGAGGCTCTGCATCACGGCGCCACCGCCGAAAACCTTCGCTTCCAGACGATTTTTACGCGCGCCCATTTTCAGCAAATGGTTGATCAGGACTTCCATCGCATAGGTCCCATAGCGTGCCGACGTACCGACGGCATCCCGCCCGCCTTCGTCGGGCAGCATGAAATGATTCATGCCACCGATCCCGAGATCGACGTCACGGATACACGCCGCGACACAGGAGCCAAGGACCGTGACCAGGAGCAGGCCCTCATCGGACACGAAATATTCGCCCGGCAGAATCTTCGCCGCCTGCTTGTCGAAGTGGCGATCGTAGTAGCGATTGTTGGCGAGGTGCTCGTCGTAGGCGTGCTGCACTTAGCGCGATGCTTTCTCAACGTGACAGGGCATAGACGGTCTTGCCCAGAGATTTGAACAAATCTGCCGCGTGCAGGAAACTTTCCGAGTGCCCGGCAAACATCAAGCCGTCATGGTGCATCAAGGGCGCGAATCGCGAAAGAATTTTGTACTGCGTCGGTTTGTCGAAGTAGATCATGACATTGCGACAGAAAATGATATCCAGCGGTCCGCGGATCGGCCAATTCGGCTCGAGCAGGTTGATTCGCTGGAAATTTACCATTGCACGAATTTCTGGCCTGACCGCGACCATCCCCTCCTGTGCGCCAGTCCCCTTGAGGAAAAAGCGGCGCAAGCGTTCGGTCGACATCTTTTCGACACGATCAATCGGATAGACCCCACGCTCGGCCGTCGCCAGCACATTGGTATCCAGGTCGGAACACATGATCGACACACCCCGCGGATTCTCACCCAACGCTTCGACCACCGTCATTGCGATTGAATAGGGTTCTTCTCCGGTCGACGCTGCACAGCACCAGATATTGATCGGACGCCGCGCGCCGATCCGCTTCAAGTGGTCAGCAAAGATCGGGAAGTGATGCGGCTCACGAAAGAACGAGGTCAGATTTGTCGTCAGCGAATTGACGAAACGCTCCCACTCATCGGGATTTCCGCGATCCAGGCCATCGAGATATTCGGAAAAACTGTTGGCCCCGGTCGCCCGCAGACGTCGGGCGAGGCGTGAATACACCATGTCCTGCTTGATTGGCGAGAGCGAGATACCGGCATATTGGTAGATCATCTTGCGGACGCGCTCGAAATCTGCCGCCGAGAACGTGAATTCACGCCCCGCCGTCGAAGGCGATGCAGGTCGATCCGGCTTGGCCATCGAAGCAGAGGCATCAGGGCGAAAAGTGGCCATGATCAGAACTCGGCCCATTCGTCATCCAGACTGCTCGGCAGGGCTTTGGGCGCGGCACCGCCGGACATTCGCTTGGCGGACTCCTGGCGCGGCGCCGTCGCTGCTTTTTCCGGTTCCGGCAGGCGATGCGAGGTCGGCACGCCGGGCAGCCGGAACGTGCCGACTGAACGGGCCAGCGCATGCGCCTGCTCTTCCAGACTTTCAGCGGCGGCCGCTGCCTCTTCAACCAGCGCTGCGTTCTGTTGCGTGGTTTCGTCCATCTGGCTGACCGCCAGACTGATCTGTTCGATACCCGCACTCTGTTCGGTGCTCGCGGAAGCAATATCCGCCATGATTCTCGCCACCTGCTTGATGCTGCTGACGATCTGCTCCATGGTACGTCCCGCCTGGTCGACCAATTTATTGCCAACCTCGACCTTATCCACGGAATCCGAAATCAGCCCCTTGATTTCCTTCGCAGCGGCTGCACTACGCTGCGCCAGGCTACGCACTTCGGACGCCACCACGGCAAAGCCGCGCCCCTGTTCGCCGGCACGCGCCGCTTCGACGGCGGCATTCAGGGCGAGAATATTCGTCTGGAAGGCGATACCGTCGATCACACCGATGATGTCGGCAATCTTGCTGCTCGACTGATGGATCGCGCCCATGGTCTGCACGACCTTTCCGACCACTTCTCCGCCGTTGACCGCCACATTCTGTGCGGACAAGGCCAGTTCGTTCGCCTGGCGCGCATTGTCTGCATTCAGCTTCACGGTTCCGGTCAGCTGTTCCATGCTGGAGGCGGTCTCTTCGAGGCTGGACGCCTGCTCCTCGGTACGAGCGGAAAGATCCGTATTGCCGGACGCAATTTCCTTGGCGGCCGTGTTGATCGCTTCCGTCGCACTCTGGATTTGCTGGACGATCTCGCGCAAACGCTCGACCGTCAGATTGGTGTCATCCTTCAACTGGCCGAAAATGCCTTCGAACTGCACATCGATGACCCGGGTGAGATCCCCGTCGGAAAGGCGACTCATCGCCTCCGAGGTCGTATGGAGCGCCTGCTGCGTGTTCCCCACCAACTGATTGAGGCCGCTGGACAGGGTCAGGAAGAAACCTTCCTTGCCCGCCAGATCGATTCGCTGCGAAAGATCGCCGGCACCGGCTGCCTCAACCAGCTCACCCACTTCGCGCTCGACCCTGACTTCGGCTGTCCGATCCTGCCACTCGGCAACCGAGCCGAGACGCTGACCGCGTTCGTTCATGACCGGATTGGCAGTCACGACCAAATGGCGCGCCCCGATGTTGAGGTTGGCGACGTGCGTCGTCTTCAGGTTGGCAAGCAAGCCGGCCTGATGCGCCGGATTCTTGTGGAAGACATCAATGCTGCCACCGACCAGACGATCCGCGTTGAAATCCGGCAACTGGGTCCGGATATCCGCCTCGGCTCCCTTGAGAATCCTGACGACGGAGTTATTGGCGTAAACGACCTTGCGATTGCTGTCGGCGATCATGACACCGGTCGACACGTTATCGAGGGCGATTTTGACCCTGGCCATTTCATTGCCAACGCGCAAGGCTTCTGCCAGATCGTAACCGAACTTGATCTGCACGCTTCGTGCCGCATCGGCAATCGCCGCCAGTTCATCGCGACGATCCAATTCGAGCTGTGTATCGGTTCGACCTTCCGTCAGCAAGCGGAAGAAGCGTGCGGCATCGGCAATCGGTTTGCGAATCGACTTCACCAATCCGGATGCCAGGGCA
>JACCDQ010510874.1_pt1 | contig 18585 bp, 17 predicted proteins | sample 7446031 | NCBI WGS metagenome assembly JACCDQ01 (sample SAMN15323442, study PRJNA562643) | freshwater metagenome | isolation source: river surface water | place: USA:Blue River Watershed | collected 2017-08-17
ACCGCATTGCTAGGCTTACGAGGCTCAACAGCTGCTGGTTTGTATGGGTTAGAAGTACAAGCTGCTAGACCGACTACAGCCAAAGAAACGATAAAAAGTCTTTTCATTTAATTTTCCTCCGTGAAAAGTTGTTTGATTTGCTTTTTGTCAACCTGATCAGTGTATAGAAAGTTTTAAACAAAAATCCACTTCTTTTGTTTCTATTCAATTTCATTTCAGAAGGTTTATGTTTTTACTATATTTATCAATGAGTTAGCTTAAGCCTATTTATTAAACAAACATGACTTTAGTCCTAACTCAGATCATCAAAATACAACCGAAAAATTTGATGTTTTCGGTTGTGTATCATTTAATGATTTCGTCGGTATACAGATTGATTATTGTCTTCAGGTTTTTTATTAAATTTTTCTAATTGCTCTTCAAGTTCTTCACCTAAACCAATCTCAAAAACTGTGTCGACAAGTTTGTTACGATTCATCCAGTTTAAGACTGAATTTGAAGTTACGATTTCTGCGATTCCATATTTTTTCAAATCAGGCTGTGTTCTTAAACACATTGTAGGCATCATATTAGAAACCAATTTTTGAACCCAACCGATTTTGAGGACCGACATTAAACCTGTAGGCGCAATTTTAGAAGCTCCGTAACCTGTTTGTTGAAGCACTTTGATGGCGCTTTCACGAGACATCACTTCACCTTCCGGTCGTGACGCTGCAGCTACTGCCTCAAGTACAAATTGGTTAGAATTTTGTTGAGTTAAATCCTGAAATTTTGCAGCAGCATTGTAGTGATCTTGCTGAAAGTTGTAAGCTTGTCTTTTATTCAAGATCATGTCTTCTAAAGCATTCTGAATATTTTGCGTCGGAATAATCACCTGAGCCGTGTAAGCATTTAAGTGGTCAAAGAAAAACGAATGCACGGTGCCTTTAAAAATGTGCGATTTTTTAATGTACTCGCCTTGCTCTTCTATACCCTCTGGTTTATCGCAAGAATACAGCAAATGATAGAAAGTCCACTTACCGGTACCTGGGCCAGTTATCTGAGTGGTTTTATCTTCAGGAGACACTAAAACTTTATTACGAAACGCTATACCTAAATGAGAGTATTTTAGCTTGTCTTCATTATTATAATTTTTTGATAGCGCGTCTCCGTCGATATAGTCATCAGAATAAGATGGAGTAGTGCTTGAATCGCTATATCTGTTTCGGTCTTCAATAATTTTTTTCGATTCTAGCTGCAAGCGTTTAACTAAATCTTGAAGTGATTCTTTAGCATCATTGTCTTTCAAGATTTTAAATTTTTTAGTATTTTGACCTCGACGAGCGATCAAAACAACTTTTGTATCTTTACCTAAAGCTAAATTTTTTTGATATAAATCTTCTAATTCTTGATTGACCTTATCAGCCAAAAAAATACTTTTATCTGCTTCTGCACCTTTTAGCGGAGACTGCGAACAACGATCTTGTTCAAGATCACAGCTCACCGAATTCGCAAATGCAGGTTGAGATAAAAATGATGCCGCCATAAAAAAAGATGTCACAGACATTAAAGCCTTAATTTTCATGTTTGTTCTCCTGATACCAGAAGTACTAAACAAGTCTTACGCCAACTCTAAACGACTACCTTAGCCAAATTGTGTTTCAAAACGAGAATTCACCTATTTTTGGCATTCACCCTTGATTAAAAATTTTACGTATTAAAATGAAACGCAGAATTTGAATGACTTAATAAATTCTATTCATCGTCTAAGATGTAGTTCATCGGATTAACAGGCACACCATTCACGCGGACCTCATAATGAAGATGCGGACCTGTTGAACGCCCCGTGCTTCCAGATGCAGAAATGACATCGTACTTTGATACTTTTTGTCCGACCTGTACATAAAGCTGAGAATTATGAGCGAAACGAGTTAACACACCGTAACCATGATCGATTGAAACTAACTTTCCGTACATTTCATCCCAACCGGCAAAGCTGACAACGCCGTCTGCAGGAGCGCGCACTGGAGTTCCCGGAGGAACACTCATGTCGACGCCGGCATGCATTTTCTGACGACCATTGATCGGGTCAATACGATAACCAAATCGCGAACCAATCGGGCCACGAGCCGGTTTAATATTTGGAGTTGAAGCTAACAAACTTTGCCGATCAGAAAGAACTTCCCATAATTCGATCACAGATTGCTCTTTTAATGCAGAATCTTTTACAGCTTCATCGATGCGAATAACTAAGGTTGAATAATTCGCTACAGATTTTTCAGCCGCTAACTCGCCTTTCATAGTATTTACAGGATTTTCCCCCATAACGTAGGCTTCATCCTGAATCAATTCTTCGTTTGTCATGCGCTCAGTCGCTTTTGCAGCTGTAGCCGTAGTATCCGTCGTATTAATCTGCGTAGGAAAACTCAAACGCTCTGAGCGATCTTTCATTTGAGTGTCTGTGATCAATTTCAATTTGTTGGTCATTAAACCAACGCGATCAAGCCCCGATTGCAAAGCATCTAATTTGCCTTCAACGACTTGAAACTGCTTTTGCAAATTCAGATTTTCTATTTTTAATTTTTTATTTTCAATCGATTGCGCCAATAAGCCAAAGTAATCGATCAAGCCAGCAAACAGCGAAATAACGACAACCGCAATGATAAATGCCGAAACTTTGAAGTAACTCATAGGCAAAGTTAACTTCTTTGTCTGATTTTCATCATTCGTCACAAGATAAAGAGTAATTGATTTACGCGGTTGATTCATACTTTTTAAACATCCTGAAACTGAACAATAAGAACAGTCACGTTATCGTCGCCACCATGATCTAATGCTTTTTCAACCATAGCCTGCGTCAGTTTTTCAGGTGAAGTGTTATTCAAGATTTTGGCCATATCACCGTCGTTGACCATACCGCTAAGCCCATCAGAGCAAAATAAAAATGTGTCTCCTGCAGAAACTTCTCTTTCTATTATGTCAGGAAAAACATCACGTTCAAATCCCACGCTACGGGTGATCACGTTTTTCCCAAGCTGCTTCCGCGCTTGTTCTTCACTCATCATACCCAATCGGATTTGTTCATTAATTAAAGAATGATCTTCGGTCATTTGCCAAAGATAAGGTTTTCGATAAAGATAGCAACGACTGTCACCTACATTGGCAACATACATTTTTGTATCCCGATAATACCCCATGACCATCGTGGTGCCCATTCCGTTCAAGCGAACTTCTTGAGCCGCGCGATCAAATATTCGATGACTGGCTTCTTCATAAGCTTGATACAAAACTTCTTTCGGCTTGAATTGACCCGCTTTTGGATGCGCAATCACTTCACGCACGGTCTCTACAGCTAAAGCCGAAGCTACTTCTCCGCCTGTGTGGCCTCCCACACCATCAGCGACGATAAATACCCCAAGACGGTCATCAATCAAAAACGAATCTTGATTGCTTTCCCGCTTTTTACCTTTATCTGTTAAACACCACGATTGAAATCTCATTTCAAAACATTGTCTCTGGGCGTAAGCGCAGAGTCAAACTAGACTTGCGTCCAATTCTTTTTTCTGCGGCGAAAAGTACTCACCACACGCTCAATTTGCAGTGTCTAACCTCCGATAGTCTAGGAAGATTCACCACAAATCCTCGAGGACTTTATGAAAAGTAAAACGAGATCAAAATTCAATCTACGAAATTACCTGATTGCCTCGGTGGTCCTTCACTTAATTTTAGTTCTGGGTACCCAACTTGTTTCTTGGATCGATGACAAAAACAAATCTGAAAAAGTTGAAGTGGTTTTATTGAACGAAGATGAACTTAAAGCCTTACAAAACCAGCAAAATCCAACTCAGATCGTCGAAACTGATTCTCGATTTGCCAACAATCAGCTAGATGACAAGGCAAAATACCACAGTGAAAAAAGCAATACGGTCGAAAAAGAAACTCGGGCCAAAACGGGGCAAGAGTTTAAGAACTCTTTACGCCAAGGCGCAAAAACAGTACAAACACAAAAAGGGACCGAAAAACAAAAAGCAGCCGATTTGCTGAACCCAACCTTTGATCCGTATGCTGCATTGATGAAAAAATCTCACGACCTCGAGCAAAAAGAAGCTCAGCAAGGTCAAACTGGCGCGCAGGCCGGCGAAGCATCGACCACAAATGACAATTTGAAAGCCGATGATGATCTCATCACTAGACTGAACACTAAAGAGTATAAATATTATGGGTACTACCACCGAATTAAAAATCAATTGAATCAATGGTGGCAACCAAAAGTACGCGAAAAAGTAACAAAAATGGTGAATCAGGGGCGCACAATTGCCTCTGAAGAGAATAAAACCACCCGTCTGATTATAATTTTGAATGACGCTGGAGCCTTAGTTAAGGTTCAGGTTTTGGCCGAATCTGGAATTCGCGACCTAGACGATGCAGCGATTGAGGCATTTCGCTCAGCGGCACCGTTTCCAAATCCTCCGAAGGGCATCATTGAACACGACGGCACTGTAAAAATTCGTTGGGATTTCGTCGTCGAAACCTAAGCCAAATTAAGTTAAGTCTATTTATGCCCACCTATCAGACGCAGGCCTTGCGGGCCTATTTTAGCATTGAATTTTGTCTCTCTTGGGACTAGAGTTTTTACTCTTATCTCGAATGCAAAAAGGAGACTATCGTGTCTGCAAAAACCACTTCATCGCAAGTGTCTATCAAGGACCTTTCACGCGAAACTTTAGAGAACATCGCAAAGCGCGCGCACTATTTAGCGACGCAAATGATTTATCAAGCTAACAACAGAACGGATAAAGAAAAAGGTGATCCAAAAATTGGTGGCCACATGGGTGGCTCTGCAAGTGCATTACATATTATGGGTGCACTTCACTTGATTATGAAATCAGGCTTTGATCACATCGCAAACAAACCACACGCTTCACCTACAGATCACTCGTACAATTATCTTTTAGATTTGTTGTTGAATTCTGATTTAACAAAACTCACTCAAGAACAAAAAGACATAGCGATGTTGGGTCTTCGTAAGTATTCAAAAAATGGCGAACCCGTTTTTCAATCTTACCATTCTGCTTACGATTCTGATAATCACAACTTCTTCCCGTCTGGAACAGTGGGCATTCCACCCGTTCAAGCCGGTTACTTAGCTTTAGCTTACCGTTTCGCAAGTGAACATGGATACGAAGTTCCAGAAGCTCACTTCTGGGCTTTAACGGGCGACTCTGAATTTCGTGAAGGTTCAATGTATGAAGCCGTTCCAGATTTTGCCGATCGCGAAATCGGAAACCTAACTTGGATCGTCGATTACAACCGTCAATCACTTGATGGACAACGCATCATCAATGAAAAACAAATGCAGGGCACCGACGCTGACCGTATTGAAAAAACAATGGCGGCTAACGGTTGGGAAGTGATTCAAGTACGTCACGGTTCAAAACGTCAGGCTTTATTTAAAAAACCAGGCGGCGATGTTTTCAAAAATTTCTTAGAAAAAGAACTTCACGATTATGAATTGCAAGCTTTGTTACTTGTTCAAGACATGAAAGCTTTGAAAAAAGGAATCGTAAAAGAACATCCGAACATGAAGAAGTTCATCGATTCAGTTTCTGATGAAGAGCTTTATGAATCATTCCGCGATTTCGGTGGCCACGATATCTTGGCCCTAGCCGAAGCGATGCAAAAATCAAAACAATCAACTCGTAGACCAACAATCATCATCGCCCACACTTTAAAAGGCTGGGGATTAAAAATGGCGGCGGCTCCGGGTAATCACTCGTCTTTAGCGAATATCGAAGAAGTTGAAGAGCTTCGCGCAAAACAAGGTATCAAAGGCGATACCTTGTTTGCAGGCTTCGATGCAAAGTCAGCTGAGGGCAAATATTTAAAAGAACGCGGAGAAAAACTTTACAACGAAATCAAAGCGCAACACGCTTTGAAAGATAAAAACCAAAAGTTCTTCTTAAACGAAATCAAAAAAATAGGCGCGATCCCTGAAAAATTAGACATCAATACTAAGATGGCTAGCTACCCGCACACACAATGGATGCTGGGTCAGTTAACCGCGAAATTAACTCGTATTGCGAATGCTGATAAGTCGAAATTAATCGAAACAGAAAAACCATGGAGAACTCCGGGCGAACTTTTCATGACGATGGCGCCAGACGTTGGAACATCAACGAACTTAAATCCTGCGATGGATGGTAAAATCTTTGGTGCTCCGGTTGTTCAAGAAGATATCGAAACTGAATTAGGCGTTAAAGACACGAAACTTCCTGATTTGATCCCGGGTGAAGATGTTTCAGATCGTTTCTTACGTTTCGAAATCGCGGAAGGAAACGTCATGAGCTGCGTAGGCTCATTCGGAAAAATGCGCGACATCATCGGCGTTCCGTTAATGCCTTTGATGACAGTTTACGATTTCTTTATCAAACGTGCACTTGATCAGTACTTTTATAACTTGTACTGGAAATCAAGTTTCATCTGCGTGGGTACTCCATCAGGTGTGACATTATCTCCGGAAGGTGCTCAGCATGGTTGGAAATCAGATTTCCAAATTCCAAATCAAATCACTTGGGAGCCATTCTTCTGTATCGAAGTGGACTGGATTTTATCTGACACATTCAAACGTCACATCATGAACGACAATGCGGGCCGTTCTGGAACTTTATTGCGTTTAGTTACTCGTGGTATCGAGCAAAAAGACTTAATGAAGTACATGACGAAGCAAGCTCGTTTTAAACAAGACAGCTCTGCAAAATTGGCTCGCGCTGAATTTCCGGTTCAAGGTGGCGCTAATGAAGAAGAAATGCCAAGCGTAAGCGAATCAGAAATTCTAACAACAATGCGTTCTGAAGTTCTTAAAGGCGCCTACCGCTTAATCGACTACCGTGGTTACGCAGGCTACGAACCAGGCGATAACGTTGTAAATATTTTCGCAATGGGCGCAATGGTGACTGAAGCCCTGAAAGCTTCTGAAAAATTATTGGCTCGTGGTATTTATGCGAACGTGATCGCGGTGACTTCACCAGATCTAGTTGCGGGTATCTTGGCTCATGAAAATGATTACGATTTCTTACGAAATGATCTTTCTATCACATCTGATTTGTACTTAAACAAATCGGGCGATGTGGGCTCAGCGGATCTAGTCACTGTTTCTGGTCGCCGAGTTCCTATCGTTAGCGTTCACGACGGTGAAGCCGGCCTGTTAGATAACTTGGGTTCAATCGTTGGTGTTCGACAAGAGTCATGCGCGGTTCGCAAACACTCTAAGTGCGGTCGTCCAAATGAGATCTACCACTTCCACAACATCGATGACGAAGCCGTTATTGAAGCTGTTGGAAAAGTTCTTTCTGAAACGGCTTTAGAAAAAGTAATCGTTTCGAAAAATTCTTTAGATGAAGTCGCTCAAACAGAAACCACATCTGCACAAAGTTCTCCACACTGGACAGAACTTTGGCCAACAAAAAATCAGTCTTTTAAGCACTAAGATATCATTTTTTAGAGACACTATTTAGAAAACATCATTCTGGGATTCTTGATTTCAGGAGCCCCAGAATGATAGCTTTACGTATCAAAAACACAAAAAAAACCTTAAGAATCAATATATTCGATTTAACTATTCAGAGCTCTTAACATCCGAATTTCAGGATGAAAATTAACTTACAATTATTATTAACATACCGATCAAGCTAGCACGTATGAAGCTTGCTTACATTTGATCGATGCAGAAGTTTCAAAACGCAGGAGGCGATATGAGCTTAAACAAAAAAATTATTTCAATAGTTGCATTTGCATGTGCCCTAGGCGCTATCATCTCAATTTCAGGTTTTTTGTTTTTCAATAAAAAAGAACACGACAATGGAGTCATCAGCAAAGAAAGAACTATTCACACTCAATTAGGTGCAGCCACTAAATATGTAGCCAATCAAGGTGGTCTTAAAGATGTTATTTTGAAATTTCAAACGAAGTACCCTTCAGCCGATAAACTAAGCGAAACCGAGAAGAAAGAAATTTTAAATCAGGTACCTATCTACGCAGCAATGGTTATCGGTAAAGAAAACCAAACTACCGACAACTATGAATTTCGAGTCTTTTCAAACGAACCACGGCGAAAAGAAAATCTTGCCACCGCATCCGAACTAGAAATATTCAAAAAATTCGAATCGGACTCTTCCTTAGATGAATTGATCGACAACGATGGAAATAAAATAACAGTTTATAAGCCCGTGCGCCTACATGAGTCTCAGGGATGTCTTGTTTGCCATGGTAACCCATCGACAAGCCCATGGAAAAACGGCACAGATATTTTGGGATACAAAATGGAAGACTGGAAAGACGGAAAACTTCATGGAGTCTTTGCCGTATCGCAAGATGCTAAAGAAAAAACTGCAGCAGCCGGAACAGCATTTTTATCACCGTCTACTTTCTTAATTACGGCTATCACATTGGGCGCGATTATCTCAATTTTATTGGCATCCTATTTAATGAAAAGTTCAATTCAAGCTTTAATAGACGCCTCAAATAGTATTTTAAATGTTAGCAATAATGTTAACTCTTCAGCTACAGATGTCGCTAGCTCTTCTCAAGAGATTGCAAACGCCGCAACAGAACAGGCGGCTTCGTTGGCCGAAACGGCCACCTCGCTTGAACAAATCACTTCGATGATTGCAAAAGCGTCTGACAATGCAAATTCGACTGCGACAAGCTCTAATGAGTCAAAAGACAAGGCTGAACAAGGTAAAGAAGCTGTTGATCAAATGTTATCTTCAATGGATGAAATCAGCCAAAGTAATGAAGCTATTCTAAGTCAAATCAATGAAAGCAATCAGCAAATGAGTGAGATTGTAAAAGTCATCCAAGAAATTGGCAATCGCACAAAAGTTATTAACGAAATCGTCTTTCAAACAAAATTACTTTCATTTAACGCTTCAGTCGAAGCTGCACGCGCAGGAGATCACGGTAAAGGATTTGCCGTAGTTGCAGAAGAAGTCGGTAACTTAGCTCAAATGTCAGGTAATGCAGCCAAAGAAATTAGCGACATGCTAGCCACAAGTATTTCTCGAGTTGAAGGAATTGTGCGGGATACTCAACAAAAAGTTGAAGGATTAGTTGAAAACGGAAAAGCAAAAGTTGAAAATGGAGTTCTAGTTGCAAAACAATGTTCTGAAACTTTAACTGAAATCGTACAAAAAGTTTCTCAGATGACAGACTTATCACAAGAAATTTCTCAAGCAACTAAAGAACAATCATTAGGAGTAGCAGAAATCAACAAAGCGATGTCTCAGCTTGATGCGGTCACTCAACAAAACGCATCTGCTAGCGAAAAATCAGCGACTTCGGCAGATCAATTGTCAAATCAAGCGATAGAGTTAAGAAACTCGATCAATGAATTGCTAAATGTAATTAAGGGCGAAGACACATCAACAAAACAGACAAATGCTTCACATTCAATTCAAAATTTGCCTGCACGGATGACCTCTAATAAACCTAAATCGGCGAATCAGAAGGCATCTCATTACAAAAAGAATAAACCCTCTTCAAGTGATGGAACGCCAGAAAGAAACAGCAGCGGATTTGAAGAGGCTTCATAACGCGCGCGGAATTAGACACAGGCTTTAACTGATGTTACAACTAAGTGATGCATTTTCCTGATGAAGGCGAAATATTTAAGGCAAAAGACAAAAGATTTAAGGCTTTAGTCTTTTTCGTACACTTTTACAACGGACATAGAAAGGCCTTGTTAAGACATGTGCGTTTCGTCAATCAACTTGGCTACGACGCCTATGTCTTTAATATACAAGACAAAATGAAACAGCACTACATGGTGCCTTATTCATATATTTCTCACAAATTCGGATTAAAACATGCCATCGCCGATCAAATTGAATTGCATCTCGACTTGCTGACCGAATACAAAGAAAAAATCATGTTTGCCTTTTCAAATGTAAGTGCCTGTGCCATCGAAGTGATGGCTCGAAGACCTGACATCGTTTTTAAAGGCTTGATATGCGACAGCGGGCCTACTTACGATTTTGTAAAATCAGCTTACAAACTTTATACCTATGCTGAACCAATTAAATTACTTCCAATGAAATTAATTGCGACACCGTTATTCGCAGCCGCATGGAGCAAAGATGTTCATCGCGATGTTCCAGAAGATCTCAAAAAACTTCCGGAAGGCTTTCAAGTTCTGAGTATCCGCGGATGGAAAGACAAACTAATTTTACCAGCTGGTATCGATAAAATATTTGAACCTTGTAAAAATTTAGTTTGGCAGAAGCTCAGCCTGCCAGAGGCCGAGCACTTAACGGGTTTGCGTGATTTTCCGAATGAATACAAACCCGCTGTTGAGGATTTTCTAAATCGCGTTTGCTCTAGTTGAACATCGCTTCGCAACGAAGGGCGCCGGCAGCATTTTTTCGACCTAGAACTTTTTGCATAAATTGAGCACTTTTCTTAACTCCGCTTGCTAAACTTTGAACCACGCCAACTGCCTCATCACTATTGTATTTGCGATTTAGAATCTCATTAAATTCTTTAATTTTATTATATTCTGCCTCAGAAAGAATTCCATCTGGATTTTTATCAGCTAAATACTGAATTGCCATCTCACGTAAGTTTTTAACTTTTAAAAAATAACCACCCTTAGTTGTGATTGGAGAAGCTTTCTTATTTGCTAAATAAATCATAGTCTTCATGAAGATTTTCAACTTAACTATAGCTGGAATTGAAATTACATTCGAACCTTCAGCAACTTTGGTAGTAATAATAATATCCGCTGCCTTAATCATAGCCTCAAGCATTGTCATTCCACGATAATTTGCCATTGTGAATAATTCAGATTTTACTTTAGATCTGTGTTCTGCGCCAGGATTGTAAATATATTTACCCGTTAACTGAGATGATTCTGCTAATTTCAAATAAATTGACTCAATACCAACGACCGCTTTTCTTTCAATTTGAATGTGGCTTGTTTCTAGTTCTTCGTTCAAATAAGCGGTATTGAATTTTGAGAAACGGTAGTGAACCATGTTTCTAGTAATTTTTTCTGCTACTTGATCTAAGATCCAATTTTCAGAAAAAGGCATTTCAGTAGATAAATCACCATGCAAGCGTTTCAACTCAACTTGCACATATTCAGGTAAGCTAGACCATGAAGTTCGAACTAGTTCGTCGATCGTAGCCGTTCTATTCAACAATTCTTCTTTTTCGTTTTGAACATAAGCTCTAAATTTCTTGAATGCACTATTATCAGGAATTGCAAAGTAATCCGTAACTGTTTCACGAATGACAACTTGCTCATTAAGAAATCCACGCTCTTTGGCTTTTTTAATTAAATCTCTCATTGCAAGTTGTTCGTAGGTAGTATTTCTATTAACTTGCTGTTGGTAAACTTCTCGATTTTCGGCAACCTCTTTTAAAAGCTCAGCTAACTTTTCTTGGCTTGTGAAAAAATTTAATTCTGTAAGATTTTGCGCTACTTCTTTCAATACGAGATCAAAGTAATCTTTAGTTTTATTGGCAGGAAGTTGCTCTTGTAAAATTTTAGCAATTTCTGGTTGCGAAAAAAACCATTCAGCAATGCTTTCAGAACTATTTACATCAACTCCTTGACTTTGCAGATAGCCCAACCAAGATTTATTAACACCAACATCTTTCATAGATTCTCTCATCGTAATAAGAAAATCTCCCATTGAATACATCGATAAAGCCATTTTACCAACTGTAAGGCGATCAACTGAAGTACCATCGACTAAGTGCCCAAATGGTAAAGTTGTTAATAAATTGAAGAATGTTCTAAACACAGGAATCTTATTAACAATCGTCTCTAAACCCAACACCGGTACGTGTAATGCGCCTTTGTATCCATTGTGAAAACCTTGAGCATCCAAAGCTATATGTGTTCCAATACCTTGACCTACGATGTCTCCTTTGATCACTGCGCGATTGAGATATTCAACCGAAGCCGCGTTGGCGATTGCGCCCGTACTATCACCCAGCGATTGATTTTTTACTAATCTTTTCATCGCAAGGATGGCTTTTGACTTAAAAGAAATGTCATGATGATCATTTCCAACCTCTTTCATAGCTTTAAAAAAGTTCATCAAATCAGTTTTTGTGATGACTCGTGAAAAGTGCATAACTTCAGATGCAACACCAGACTGAGTCGCAGCAGCACCCGGAACATTATCGACACCTTGATTGATTGCCGATAAGTGACGAGCCATTTCAACGTCAAAGCCATAAATTTCAAACATTACGCGCATCCAATCACTGTGACCCGTTTCACCAGCGGCATTAGCACGTAAACCAGAGGTTAAAATTGTTACTACTAAAATTAATGCAGTTAGTACTTGTCGCATCATAAACATTACCTCTTCTATTGGTTGAGATAGGCCGCTAAAGCCATTAAAGTATTTTCACGTGGAAACGGATTCACAGTTCCATCTCGCATCACATTAACCGTGCGCAATGAAACTCCCCAATGATGTGTTTGCATCAATGCTAAAGCTTCTGTTTGCAAATTTGAATTTTGTGAATTCAAATTTTGGATTAGCTTTGGTAAAAATGTACTTTGGTGAATTGCTACCTGAGAATCGTTCATTGCAAATCCGGTTGCTTTTTCGTAGGTACGACGATTATCTTGAAGATTGCGATCATCAATTGTGTCGTTGTATCCAATTCTAGTTTGGTAAATTTGATTCTCTAATGAAGATTTCGCTGGATCAACCATGGCCGCAGAGATCGAATAATACTTAATATTTTTTGGTAAAATGTGGGTTTTAAACCAAGCTACTCGATTTTTTGTTTTTAAATCATCTACAGAAGCCAAAACTTCTGAGATGAATCTACGAACTCGAGTCACGTGGCCATTAAAGTCAGTCACGGCCATAAATGAAAATTGTTTTAATACTTTTGCTACAAGCATCGAAACAGATTCGAAATCACCCGAACGGGCCGACATTAAGATACTGTCTGGATTAAACTCAGAGTTAATTGCCAAAGAACTTAAAAACTCTGCAATAGCAAAACTATTCTGAGACCCTTTCCAAGCCCGATCAAAAATATTTTCACTTGATTGCAGACTTGCAAGTAATTTTCTAACGGCAACAAATTGACGGCCACTTTGTGTGTTCGGATCTTCAGTCAAATCAGCCAGTGAAGAGCCCAAAATCACGCCAGCATATGCAACCACAGCTTTTACCTTGGTTAAATAAGAAAGGTTTTGAATCTGTGCTTGCGCCACCATTTCTAAAGCTAAAGGTGTTCCGCGAGAGTACCCAAGTAATACAAGATTTTCTTCTTTATTTAATTGAGCAAAAGCCTGCAATCGACGATTAAATATTTTTGCTTTTTCGGCACCCGAACCAATTGATTCAAGAGACCCTAGTTTCGTCTTTAAAATAGCAATTTTAACTAAAGGATTACCTTTTTTATCATCGATACTTGCAACATCGATTAAATCGGCAAGTCGTGCTTTTTCAATTTTGTTTGTTTCAAGATTATATTGATCGTCTACAATCAATTTATTTTGAACCATTTTCTGCCATTTTGTTTTTTCAGTAGAGTTTCGCGCAAATACCTCTTCAAACGCACGCGTCTCTATGAACTCACCAAATAAGCCCGGAACTATAACAATTGTTGTTTTCTTTTTCTGGACCAGCTGCATAATCGAATTCATATCAACAGCTTTTTGATTCGATTCAGAATCAAGCATTTTCTTGTAAGTTTGAATTCGACCTAAAGCAGATGCTTCTTCTAAAGTTTTAACTTGATTTAAGGCCGCACGATCTGGAACCTCGGCAACAACTAGCTTTTTTTGACCACTTAAAGTCATCATGATGTCGGCAAAACGAACTTGCGCACTTGCATTTAAAGAAATAGCAAGAAGTACAACAATCTTTGTTAAAATTCCAGATTTCATAATTTGCTCCTTGATCCAAAAGCAAAAATTGCAATCTAAAATCCACTGTATAAAAGCTTCTATTCTTATTGATAAAAAAACATTGTATTGAATTTTGACAGTAGGACAATTTAGGCCAACACTCCTAGAGTCTATGGCTTATTTAAACCTAAAGCCTTTGCAGTTAAAAAATTATAAAGTCTTTTCGGTATGATACGAGGTAGATACCAATTTGTTAAAGGACGCGGAATCGGTGCATATCGAAATTTAGGGTAACTACTTTCAAATGATTCAACTACCAGATCTGAAACCCGAGATACATCTAACGCATTTTCGATCTCAGATTTGACCAGAGCCATAAATCGATTGAAGGCGTTCGCATAAATCGATTTTTCGTAATGTGTTCGCAAGACTTCAAAGCCTTTGTTCCAAATCGGAGTCTTTATTGACCCCGGGCCAATCACGACTACTTTTATTCCGAAAAGCATAAGTTCTTTACGAAGCACATCTGAGAAACCCTCAACCGCATGTTTGCTGGCTGCATAGGCCGAAAGAAACGGAGCTCCTCCGGTACCGGCGATTGATGAAATATTCACGATTGTACCTGCATGCGATGCCCCACCATGAGCTCCTAGCATAGGCAACAACACTTGAGTTACTTTCATCAGTGCTAAAACGTTAATCCGAATGGTCTTTTCAATTTCAGAAAAGTCCTGATCTAAAAAAGGACCTGCTAAAGCAATACCCGCGTTATTCACTAAACCGTCTAATTTTTCGATTTGAAATCGTTCTTTTAAGATGAAAGGCAATTGCGATATAGCTTCAAGTTCTATCAAATCAATAATAATAGGAACAACTTGATTTGAAAAACTTTGCCTTAATTTGGCCGCATCCGTCTCGTTTCGAACCGTACCCACAACGCGGTATCCTTTTTCAACCAGTGCTCGAACTGAGTCCCAACCTATGCCTGTACTTGCGCCCGTAATTAAAATCGTTTTCATGGCGATAGGATGTCTCAAATAGAGAAAATTTTCATTCATTTTTTTTGAAACCTTATTCTAACCAGCCCGTTATGAATAAGAACGAAACATAAACTCAAACAAGGAGTATGATATGAAATCACTATTAATCTTATCAGCAATAGCAGCACTTTCTTTTAACGCAGAAGCTGGTCGCAATAACAACCGCGAAAGACGCCAAGAGGCCCGTATCGCTCAAGGTGTAAAATCTGGTGAATTGACTCGTAAAGAGACTCGTCACTTAGTAAAAGGTCAAAAGAAAATCGACGCCTACCAAAAGAAAGCAATGGCGGATGGCGAACTTTCTGTAAAAGAAAAGGTGCATTTAGAAAAAATGCAAGATCGTCAAAATCGCAAAATCAACAGACAAAAACATGACGAACAAAGTCGCGGCTCAAGCGTAGATAACCCAGGCCAACCCGAAGTTCCGAGCACATCTTCATCTGAATCTTCGGCCGAGCAATCTCAGTAAATTGAAAGTCTAGTTTTTAAAAACTAAAAAAGGTCTTGATTGTGAAAATGACAGATGCTCGAGACGCTCAAGCGGATTACACTGGACGTCCAACTTATGAGTGAAAGTCAGAATAACAATCAAGATCAAGACTTATTAAAAAAAATCGCCAAAGGAGATAAAAAAGCCTTTGAGATTCTTTTAAAAAAATACGAAGACCTCGTATTTGGTGTAAGTATGAAAATGGTTAGAGATCGCATAAAAGCAGAAGATATGACTCAAGAAACTTGGATGAAAGTCATTAAGTTCTCTGCAAGCTATTCTCCGATTGGCTCTGTTAAATCTTGGATATTACAAATCAATCGCAATCTCATTATCGATCATTTTCGAGAGCAAAGAAAATGGGCTAACTCAGACGATATTGAAGCAATAGAAGTATCCGATGAAAGCCTAGATGCATCAGAATTGATAGACTCGGAAGAAAAAAGAAAACTTTTTCAACATGCATTTTCTGAATTAGAAGAACGAGAAAAAATTGTATTAACAATGGTGATCGTAGAAGAACTTAGTTATTCTGAAATTGCGCAGAAGTTAAGCCTTAGCGTCGGAGCAATAAAAACAATCATGTTTCGCGCTAAAAATAACCTTAAAGAATTGCTTTTAAAGTAAAAGAAGGGAGCCTCATGAAAAATAATGATCTTTTCAAAGATATCTTCGATGAGAAAATGCCCTCTTCTTTAAAATCTCGTATTTTAAAAGAAGCTGATCAACTTCTTGAGTCTAACAGTCGGTCTGAACGCAGAAACTTTTTTTCATGGATTTTTGGAGTTGGCGCGGCCGCAGCAACCGCAACAATTAGTTTTATCTACTTCCGCAATAATTCAAATGACCAACAGCAATTAGAACTGGCTCAATCTATCGACATCCTGGAAGACATTCAAAGCGAAGACGATTTCGAACTTTTAGCCGAATTAGAAACTATTGAAGATTTAGATCTTGTCGAGATTTTCGACGAAGAATCTTAAAGGAGATTCAGATGGAAGAAGAAGTAATTGAAAATTTAGATCTGCTTCTTAATTTAGATACATTAGAACAAGAAGAAATTTGGGATGAGGCTTTAGATAAAAGCTCTGATTTAAATATGGAGTCGCTATGAATCGTCGTCAATTTTTAAAAATAGCTTCATTGCTTATCTTGTTACCTGCGGTTGATGGGCTAGCACAAGAGCCCGGCTCAACAACAGCAGACCCAAATTCTGAAAATCGCAAACGCTGGAGCAATTTAACAGCCGAACAAAAAGAAGAATTGAAACATCGTTACGAAAAATTAAAAAACATGTCTCCAGAAGAACGCGAAAAAGTCAAAAAAGCTTTCGCTCGCTTTAAAAAACTTTCGCCCGAAGAAAGACAAAAGTTGCGCCAGGCCGCAGGTCGCTGGAAAAAATTGAACCCGGAAGAAAAAGAAAAATTTCGTAAAAGATTTAAAAAATTTAAAAGCATGGACCGCGAACAGCGCCAAGAAGTCCGTGAAAAGCTAAAAAAATTTAAAGGACTTTCGCCTGAAGAAAGACAAAAACTTCGCGAAAAACTAAAAGCTCGAAGAAAAGCTAGCTCGTGAAAAGTTTTTTATTTTTTTCATTTGTACTGATCATTTCAAAAGCTCATGCAGCCGGCGTGAATACTTTGTCGGTTAATTCAATCGTTGCTGATAAATCCATATCGACATTGATAAGTCTGCAGCCAACTTGGCAAAGTGTTTTTAACAAAACCGATTTAGATTTCTCATTCGATGCGGCGAAATTTCGCTACCAGGTCAATTACAATGATAAAGTGGAAGACTTTACGATAGAAAAATCATCTCTTTCAGCCGGAATTGATATTTCTTGGAATCAAATGTTAACCTTAGGTGTAGCGGGCTCGACCGAAAATATAAATCAAAATGAAGTCAAGGTGAACGGGATCACTTCAAAAATTCGAGTCAAAGCTTTTGATTTTGCAATCAAAGCAACTTTAAATGACCGATACATTCGACAGTTTGCAGATTACAATGTTCTAAACGTGAATATAAAAGACAAGCTAACTTTAAGAAGTACCAAAAAATCTATTTCACTTTCTTATTATGGTCTCGAATCTTTTAGTTTTTCACTCGGCCATTCCGAATATGTTTACGACACCGATCCAACTTCTGCGACCGCACTGATGACTGGAAAGATTGTATTGCAAAACAACGGAGCAGCCTATATATCGCAAATTTATTCTTTGATTGACCAGGAAAACACTTTAGACATGGTCTATAATGCGACCGACAAATTTGATATTGAGATTATGCTTGGACAAACGATTGACTTTTATGACCCCCATATAAAGTCGAACGAATATCGCTTGGGCGGATCTTTTTATTTTGATATTTTAAGTCTGGGCGCGGGGATTACCGGTGTTAAGTCTGAAGACAACGAAGAAATTTTGTATTCTGGTGACCTGACTCTAACTTACGAATTTTAGTTTAACTTTTGAGAAATCAACAAACCCTCTTCAGTTGGAATAACCACTGATCGCAACTTTTCATGATTGAACGCCAAATGATTCATTTGATTAACCGCATCGATTTGTTTGCGGTTAAATCTTTGTTTTGTTTCGTCTCCCCATACGGCCCCTGCCAAAAAAATATTGTCGACAAAAATTAAACCACCCATTTTTGTATTTTCAATCGCCCAGTTGAAATAATCAAGATAAGCGGCCTTATTTCCATCTACAAAAACGGCATCAAATGGCCCTTTGCTACTTAACATTTTCAAATTGAGCTGAGCGTCACCGACAACTATTTCACAACGGCCATTTTTAATATCTTCATCTAGAACTTCTTTTGCTAAAGACACGTGTTCTAAAGACTTTTCTAATGTAAACAAAACACCATCCGCCGGAATAATCTCTAAAATATGCAATGCCGACAATCCTGTTAAAGTACCAATTTCAACAACTTTTTTGGGCCGTAAAGCGCTTAAATGAAATTTCATAATCTGCGCTTCGGTAGAGGATATTGAAATTGAACCCAATCCGATTTTATCTGAATTCTTTCGCGCAACCTGCATTAACTCAGACTCGGCTGGCGCTAGTTTTTCTATATATTCGTAGCTTTTCGGATTATTTTTTCTCATAATAGTCATCCTATGATGAGCGACAAAAAATTACCACTTTTGATTTTTGATTTAGATGGAACTCTGATTGATTCGGCTC